>Ga0265338_10010960_pt1 | contig 10538 bp, 10 predicted proteins | sample 42126metaG_FD_193579 | JGI IMG/M metagenome (GOLD analysis project Ga0265338, IMG submission 193579) | Rhizosphere microbial communities from Carex aquatilis grown in University of Washington, Seatle, WA, United States - 4-21-26 metaG | ecosystem: Host-associated > Plants > Roots > Rhizosphere... | reverse complement strand
CGCGGCGCGGGCTCCCCGCCCCCGCGGGCCGCGGCCGCGCGGGTCCCGCGTCATCGAGCAAACGGGACCGCTGCGCACCAGCTAGTTGCTGCCCTGGCCCGGCTGGCCCGGCTGGTCCTGGTCCTCGACGCCGAGGTAGCCCTCGGCCTTGTCCTCGCCGGACTTGACCTGGCTGTCGTACTTGTTGCCGGTCTTGTCGTCAACGAACTCCGTGGCCTTGTCGAGGGCCTCGTCGGACTGCTTGTCGTGGTCGCCGGCGAATTCCTTGGCCTTGTCCGCCATCTCACCGAAGTCAGGCATGCTGCCCCCTGTGTCGTTGGTTTACGCACTCCTTCGTACCTGGTCACCGCTGCCCGGAGGGTTGACCGCTAAACGGCGCCGGCGACAGAAGCCGGGCGGCTGGGCGAATGCCCGCTACAACCTGGAGATGGGGCCGCCGCCGCTGGTGACGATGGTCGGCGGGATGGGGCTGCTGGCCGCGCTGCCCTGAACAGCCGGGTGGTGAAGGTCAGCCGAGGTCACGCTTCTCGATGGCGAGCGCCCCAGCCCCGAGTGCGACGGCCGCGTAGGCAACAAGCAGCAGCGCGCCGGCTGCCGGGGTGGCGAGCTGCAGGCTGCTGCCGGCGCTCGGCAGCATTCCGGCGAGCGCGCCGGCGCTGGCGCCGGGCGCGAACCGGCCGACCGAGGGGAGCTCGCCCGCGAGCACCGACTCGACCAGCAGCAGCCACACGCACAGGGCGGTCACCGCCCCGACCTGGCTGCGGATCAGTGCTCCGACGCCGGTGCCGATCGCGGCGCACAGCGCCGCCGCGGCGGCTCCGCCAGCGAACATCTGGGCGAAGTGGCCCGGCGTGATGGCGACGTGGATCCCGCGGACGGCGAACGCCGCGCCGGCGATCACGCAGACCAGTGCCTCGGCGACAAGCCCGATGCCCACCCCGCCGATGGCCGCCGCGATCATCTTCGCCTCGATGACCAGCGTCCGGTTCGGCACGGCGAGCAGGGTCGGGCGGATCGTGCCGGTGCGGATTTCCGAGGTGATCGCCAGGGCACCAAGGAGCGCGGCGAACAGCGCGCCGATGCTGGTGCCCCAGCCGTAGACCTTGGGCTGGTTGGCGGCGACCCGCAGGCTCGAGACACTGAGGCCGAAGCTGTGCAGCAGCACGATCAGCGTGATCAGCGCGAGCATCCAGATCAGCAGCGCCCAGGTGGTCCGCGTGGTTCGCTGCTTCAGTAGCTCAGAGAGCAGCTGCGCGATCATGCCGGCCTCACGTTCGTCAGCTCCAGGTAGTAGCGCTCCAGCGCCTCGGCGCCGCCGTCGAGCTGGTCAAGCCGACGATGCGCGAGCAGCCTGCCCCTGGCGACAATCAGCACGGAGTCGACCGTGTGGGCGAGTTCCGCGAGCAGGTGGCTCGACACGAGCACGGTCTTGTCCTGCGCGGCGAAGTCGCGCAGGAACCCGCGCAGCCAGTGCACGCCTGCGGCGTCAAGCCCGTTGGCGGGCTCGTCGAGCACCAGCAAGTCGGGGTCGCCGAGCAGCGCCGCCGCGAGCCCGAGGCGCTGGCGCATCCCCAGCGAGTAGCCCCGCACTGGCCTGCGGGCGGCCGGCTGCAGTTCAACCAGCTCGATGACCTGGTCAACGCGGCTCTCGCTGATCGACGTGGCCAGTGCGAGCGCGCGCAGGTGGTTGCGGCCCGAGCGCCCAGGGTCGAAGTCGTCCGACTCAAGCACCGCGCCCACCCGGGTGGCAGGCCGGTCGAGCTGGCGGTAGGGGCGCCCGAAGATCAGCGACTCGCCGGCCGTGGGCCGCGCCAGCCCGAGCAGCAGCCGCATCGTCGTTGTCTTGCCGGCGCCGTTGGGACCGAGAAAGCCGGTGATCGTTCCGCGCTCAATCGCGAACGTCAGCCCGTCCACTGCTGTTATGCCGCCGTAGCGCTTGGACAAGCCGCGCGCCTCGACGGCGGGCTCAGCGGACGGTTCGCGCGAAGCCTCCCTCTCGGAGGCTGGCCATGCGTCGTGGGTAACCATGCGTCGATGCTGGCCGGCCCGCGATCGCCCCGCATCGTCCCGGCGGGGTGTCCGCCTTACCCCAGCAGGGGTATGTGGCCGCGGCGGCTCGGCGCTAGATTCGTTGCGAGATGTATCGCCGTCATCAGCTGGTACTCGATAGCGCGGTGCCGTTCCTGGTCGCCGCGGTGATCGTCGTGGGCGAGCTCTCCGGCGGCGGGAGCAACCGCGGTGCCGCGACGATCCTCGGGACCGCCGCGGCCGTGACGCTGTGCGCACGTCGGCGCTACCCGGTATCGACGCTGGCCGCGTCAGCGCTCCTGGTGGCGGCGCTGTTCCAGCTGGATCACGCCGCGGTCGTGGTCGCGATGTTCGCCCCGGCGGTGGCCCTGTACTCGGTGGCGCTGCGGCGGGGCCGCCCGGCGCAGCTGCTGGCCGGCGCCGCCGCGGTCGCGTCCGTGATCACGGCCGACGTGCTGGCCGGGGGCAGCCTGACCGTCCAGCAGACGCTCGTCCACGTGCTGCTCGTGTCCGTCCCGTTGCTGGCGGCCGAGGCTATCCGGACTCATCGCTCCTACCTGGCGGTGCTCGAGGAGCGGGTCGAACTGGCCGAGCTTAGCCGCGAGCAGGAGGCGCGGCGGCGCACCGAGCAGGAGCGGCTGCAGATCGCCAGGGAACTGCACGACCTCGTGGCGCACACGATGACAGAGATCAACGTGCAAGCTGGCGCTGCCGCCGAGCAGCTTGAGCCCGGGCTGGCCCGGGTGGCCCTGGAGCGGATCGAGGACGCCAGTCACCGGGCGATCGGCGAACTGCGCGCCGTGCTCGGCGTGCTGCGCGACCCCGGGCAGGCGGACGCGCCGCTGCTGCCCGCACCCGGCATCACGGACATCCGCCAGCTCGTCGACCGCGTCCGCCGCACCGGCCTCGACGTGCGCCTGCGGGTGGACGGCGACGAGCCGCGGCAGCTGTCGGACGCGACCTCCCTGGCCGCCTACCGCATCGTCCAGGAGTCGCTCACCAACGCCCGCAGGCACGCACCGGGAGCGCCGGTGACCGTCGCAGTCGCCTTCGACACCGAGAGGCTGTCGATCCTCGTGCAGAACCCCGGCGCCGGCCCGCAGCGCGATGACGCGGCCCGCGGCGTCGGGCTGCAGGGGATGAACGAGCGGGCAGCCGCCATCGGCGGCGTGCTGCAGGCCGGGCCGACGCAGGACGGGTTCGCCGTCCACGCGAAGCTGCCGTACCGGCCGTGGCGATGATCCGGGTACTCGTCGCTGACGATCAGGCCGCCGTCCGCGACGGCTTCGCGGCCCTGGTCGAAGCGCAGCGGGAGATGACCGTCGCGGCGACCGCCTGCACCGGGCGCCAGGCGGTCGACCTCGCCAGGCGCACGCTTCCGCACGTCGTCCTCATGGACGTCCGCATGCCCGTGCTCGACGGGCTTGAGGCGACCAGGCTGATCTGCGCGGATCCGGCCCTTGAGCGCACCCGCGTCCTGGTGCTCACCACCTTCGACCTCGATGAGTACGTCTACACGGCCCTGCGCGCGGGCGCCTCCGGCTTCTTGGTCAAGGACACACCGCGCCGCGAGCTGCTGCACGCGATCGAGGTGATAGCGGCCGGCGACGCGGTGATCTCACCCGGGGTCACCCGGCGCCTGGTCAGCGAGTTCGCGGCCCGCCGCGATCCCCGGGACCCGCCGCCGGCCCTCGCCGAGCTGACCAGGCGCGAGCGGGACGTCCTGCTGCTCGTCGCCCGGTGCCTGTCCGACGACCAGATCGCCGAGCGCCTGGTGATCAGCCCCCTCACCGCCAAGACCCATGTCCGCAACGTCTTGCGCAAGCTCGACTGCCACGACCGGGCCGCGCTCGTCGCGCTCGCCTACGAGTCCCGGCTGATCGAGCCGGGCGAGGCCGGCGACCACCCAGGCATACAGGACATACAGGGCGGAACGACCCAGAAATAGCGGGCGGCGCCCAAGACAGCGCGCTGCTGAAGGGCGACGCGAGCCGCTGCGGGCGGCGGCCACGGGAGCCATGCGGAGCTACCCCGCCCCCGTTCGGCTGATTGCCTGGTCTTTCGTTTGGCGGGCCAGCCGCGGGAAGTAGAGGAGGCCAGACCTAACAAGCGAGCGACAGGATCGAAGTGGTCACGTGAGCCAGGCAGTAAGCACAGCGGAAGACCAGTCCGCGCAGTCCACCACGTTCAGCCCGGCGGCCGATCGCGAGTGGGCCGGCCAGACGGTGGTGGTCACCGGGGCCAGCGCCGGCATCGGCCGGGCCACGGCCGAGCTTTTCGGCAGCCGCGGCGCCCGGGTCGCGCTGATCGCGCGGGGCGAGGCCGGGCTGCGCGGGGCGGCCGACGCGGTCAGGTCCCTCGGCGGCGAGGCCCTGGAACTGCCGGCCGACGTGGCCGACTTCGAGGCGGTGGACCAGGCGGCCGACCGGGCGGAAGCCGAGCTCGGGCCGATCGACGTGTGGGTGAACGTCGCCTTCACCTCGGTCTTCGCGCCGTTCACGGAGGTCACCCCGGCCGAGTTCCGCCGGGTCACCGAGGTCAGCTACCTGGGCTACGTGCACGGCACGATGGCGGCGCTGAAGCGGATGAAGCCGCGCGACCGCGGCACCATCGTCCAGGTCGGGTCCGCGCTCGGCTACCGGGCCATCCCGCTGCAGTCCGCCTACTGCGGCGCCAAGCACGCCGTCAACGGTTTCACCGAGTCGGTCCGGACCGAGCTGCTGCACGACCACAGCAGCGTCAAGATCAGCATCGTGCAGATGCCGGCCGTCAACACCCCGCAGTTCTCCTGGGTGCGGTCACGGCTGCCGCGGCACGCGCAGCCGGTCCCGCCGATCTACCAGCCCGAGGTCGCGGCCGAGGCCGTCATGTTCGCGGCCGGCCACCCGGACCGCAAGGAGTACTGGGCGGGCGGCTCCACCGCCGCCACCATCCTCGGCCAGAAGTTCATCGCCCCGCTGCTCGACCGCTACCTGGCGCATTCCGGTTACGGCGCACAGCAGACCGGGCAGCCGGAGAAGCCCGGCCGGCCGGACAACCTGTGGCAGCCGGTCGACCAGCCGCCGGGCAGCGACAAGGGCGCGCACGGCGAGTTCGACAGCCGGTCCCGCGCTCGCAGCAGGCACGACGGGCTATCCGAGGTCACCGAGTCGGCCGGTTCCGCCGTCACCCGCGCCTTCGGCTCGCTGATCACCACGGCGCGGAAGAAGCGCCCGTGACCGCCGCGGTGGTGGACGGGGCGGCCTGCGCGGGTCCGTCAACGCGGTGGGCTGCGAGCGGCTGGCTATGAGGGAAGTCAGAGCATCACAGTGGCATACGCAGAGCAAGATGAGCGGGCTTCGAAAGACTGACCGCATATCGTGACCTGCGGCGCGGGCGAGCGCGCTCCCTGTACATCGCGCCGGCAGCCGCAGGTGGCTGGCTTCCTTGCGCGACCGGGCTACGCGGGAGGTAGACAGCATGTCGCGAATGGTGCCCCACCAGCGCTACCAGGGGCAGGGGCATGGTGGCCCGGCCCTCCCTGGACAACCAGCGCTGGACGCGCCTGCGGCCCGCAAGGTCAGGTTCCGCCGTACGCGGGGTTTCTTCCGCCGCCGGGTGGTGCGGGTGCTCAGTGCGGTGGTGGCGTTGTTCCTGGTGGTGGTGATGTTCTCGGCCGGGCAGGCGGCGTTCAAGAGTAACGGGCAGGGGCTGGGCGCTAACCTGGCTGAGTGGGCCAGGGATCATTACCTGGGCCCGGTGGTGACGTTCGGGGAGTGGCTGTCGTACAACCCGCCGCCGAAGGGCGGGAAGCCGTCGTTCTCGCTCGCGGTGCCGAGCGGCGAGGCGGTCAGCCCGGGCCCGGCCGCCAGGGGCAAGGGCAGGGGCAAGGCGGCGTTCGTGCCTGACATCCCGGCCACGCTCAAGTCGCTGGCGGGCTCGCCGATCGCGGGCGAGGGCCAGTGGCGGGTGGCGGAGAAGGTCAAGGGGCAGCCGGCCGTGCTGACCACGTTCCTGCGCGACGCGACGTACACCTCGCAGGTCAACGGGATCGCGTCGATCGACCAGCGGCTGGTGAGGCTCTCGCTGCGCCCCGGCACGGAAGACCCGGGGACCAGCCAGAACTGGGGCGTGCCCGCTTACATCCCGGCCGGGCAGCGCAAGGGGCTGCTCGCGACCTTCAACGGCGGGTTCAAGCTGGACTCCGCGGGCGGCGGCTTCTACCTGAACGGCATCTACCACGGCTCGCTGGTCAAGGGGGTCGCGTCGGTCGTCTACTACAAGGACGGCACCGTGAAGGTCGGCCAGTGGGGCCGCGACTTCACCATGAACTCGTCCATCGAGGGCGTCCGGCAGAACCTCCAGCTGCTGGTAGACCACGGCAAGGTGGCGGGTAACGCCAACTCGAACGTGATGAGCAACTGGGGCGCGACCCTCGGCGGCGGCTACTACGTCTGGCGGTCAGGCCTGGGCATGACCAAGGACGGGCGGCTCGTCTACGTCTACGGGTCGGCGCTCAACGCGCAGGACCTCGGCCTGCTGCTGCAGCGGGCCGGCGCGGTCGAGGGAATGCAGCTGGACATCAACCCGTCGTGGATGAAGTTCGACTACTACCAGGTCAAGGGCAGCGCCGGCAACCCGGTGCCGGTGCCGCTGCTGCCGACCCAGCAGCCCAGCCCGTACTCCTACTACACCCCGTCCACCCGCGACTTCACTGCGGTCTACGCCCGGTGACCGTCAACAAGACCGCGACGCCCGAGGAGGAGACCGGGCCGCAGGCCCCGGTTGCGGCCGCCGCGGCGTTCCCGGCCTCGCCCGCGCGCTGGCTGCGTGCGGTCCTGCTGACCACCCGGCCGCGCCAGTGGCCGAAGAACCTGCTGGTGTTCGCGGCCCCGTTGGCCGGCGCGTCCCTCGGCCGGGATAACGGCTTCGCCTACGCGCTGCTGGCGATGCTCGCCTTCGCGTGCGCGTCGGCCGCGGTCTACTTCGTCAACGACGTCGCCGACGCCGAGCGCGACCGGCGGCACCCGGTGAAGCGGAGCCGGCCGGTCGCCTCCGGCCTGCTGCCCGAGCAGCACGCGGCAGTGCTGGCGGTGCTGGCGGCGCTGCTCGCGGTGGGTTCCGGCGTGGTGATCAGGGAACCGCTGCTGGCGGTCACCGTCTCGGCCTACCTGTGCTCGTCGTTCCTGTACTCGTTCAAGCTCAAGCACGTGCCCTACCTGGAGATGCTGATCGTCGCGTCGGGGTTCCTGCTGCGGGTCCTCGGCGGCGCCGCCGCGACCCGCGTCCCGCTGTCGGTCTGGTTCCTGCTGGTGTGCAGCCTCGGTGCGCTCGGGGTAGCGGTCGCCAAGCGGTACACCGAGCTCACCAGCCTGGGGGCCGAGGCGGCCCGGCACCGCCCGGCGATGCGCTGGTACCGGCCGCGGCAGCTCCGCATCGCCCAGGTGCTCATCGGGGTGGGCATGCTCGCGACCTACCTCATGTGGGCCTACAGTGAGCGCGCGGGGGTCCGGCCGTGGCACCTGGCATCCGCGCTGCCGCTGGCGGTGGCGCTGATCCGGTTCGGCGCGCTAACCGCGCGGGGCACCGTCCGGCCGGTAGAAGACCTGATCACCCGCGACGCGGTCATGCTTGGCTGCGAGGTGGCCTGGCTAGTCCTGTTCTGCACCGGTCTCTATGTGGGGTAAACGATGAGAGTTCTGCTGCTCGGCGGTACCAGTGAGATCGGCCTGGCGATCCTGTCGGCGCTCGCCCTCGGGCCGGACGCGGAGGTCATCCTGGCCGGCCGCGACCCGCAGCGGCTTGAGGCGGCGGGCAAGACGCTCGGCCGCCCGGTCACCGTGGCCCGCTACGACGCCACCGACAGCGGCGCCCACCAGGCGTTCGCGGACGAGGTCAGCGCGGGGGGAGTGCCGGACCTGGTGATCGCCGCGACCGGCATCCTGGTCCCGCAGGAACAGGCCGAGCAGGACGTGCGGCTCGCCGCCACGATGATCGAGACCAACCTCACCGGGCACGTCACCGCGCTGCTGGCGTTCGGCGAGGCGATGCGCCGCCGGGGCAGCGGCACGATCGTGGTGCTGTCCTCGATCGCGGCGGTTCGGCCGCGGAAGTTCAACTCGGTCTACGGGGCGACCAAGGCCGGGCTGGACGCGTTCGCCCGCGGCTACGCCGACTCGCTGCACGGCAGCGGTGTCCGGGTGCTGCTGGTCCGGCCGGGCTTCGTGGCCGGCCGGATGACGGCCGGGATGAAGCCGGCCCCGCTCGCCACCACCCCGGCGGCGGTCGGCGCGGCCGTCGCGCGGGCGCTGGGCGACCAGGGCAGTCCTGCCAACGGCGGTGCGGCTAAGGGCGGTGCGGCTAAGGGCGGTGCGGCCAAGCAGGTGCTGTGGGTACCCGCGTCGCTGGCGGGCCTGGCGGCGGTGATGAAGCTGATACCCCGCCCGCTGTGGCGCAAGCTGAAGGGCTGACTACTGCTTACTTCGCGGTGATCCGGGTGCCGTCGTCGCCGCCCTCGCAGATCGACTTCATCACGCCGACCGCGCCGACGTCGAAGACGTGCATGGTGAGCGCCTGCTCGTTGGCGAGCACGAACGCGCTGGTGTCCATGATCCGGATGTCGGCCGCGATGGCCTCTTCGTAGGTCAGCGTGGCGAACCGGACTGCGTCCGGGTTGAGCCGCGGGTCGGAGTCGTATACCCCGTCGACCCCGTGCTTGGCGACTAGCAGCGCGTCGGCCTCCAGCTCGAGCGCCCGCTGCACGGCCGGGTAGTCGGTGGTGACGTACGGCTGGCCAATGCCGCCGGCCAGCACTACCAGGAAGCCGCGCTCTAGGTGGTGCATCGCCTTGAGCCTGATGAACGGCTCGGCCACGCTGTGGATCGGCACCGCCGTCATCACCCGGATGTCGGCCTCGGTCCGGGCGGTGAGCGCGCCGCGCAGCATCAGGGCGTTCATCACGGTGCCGAGCATCCCGATGTTGTCGGCCTCGGCCCGGCTGATGCCCCAGCCATCGGCCATCCGGCCGCGAAAGTAGTTACCGCCGCCGACCACCACCGCGACCTGGACGCCGAGGTTGTGCACCGACAGGACCTCGTCGGCGACCCGGGCGAGGTTGGCGGGATCGACGCCGCTCCCCGCTGCGCCGGCCAGGGCCTCTCCGCTTAGCTTGACCACTACCCTGCTATAACGCGGCACGTCGAGGCCCCCTTCGTCCCGGGTTTCTGGTCGCCACGGTACCAGCCCGCGCACCCCGCGCGTTCATCGGCCCGTGACCGGAAAACGTCGCCCGGGGCAGGTTTTGACTGGCCTGGGTACCACTGCGGGCCGGCTACGTTTTGGCGTCGGCCCAGCTAGCGGCAATGGTGATGTCGGCGATGAAGCGGACGCCGGCCCCGGTCGGAGCCCAGCGGCTGGCCGCTTCCGCCAGGCACCCGCCGACCAGGTTGGCCACCTGCCCGGCTGCCCCGCCCGGCACGTGCAGCAGCAGCTCGTCGTGCAGGCAGAGGACGATCCGGGCGCCGAGCGGCGCGGTCCTGGCCCGCGCGGTGACCGCCCACATCTTGAACAGCTCGGCGGCCGCGCCCTGAACGACCGCGTTGCGTCCGTACCGGCCGCGCGCCGCCTCGTGGGCGGCGGTGCCGCCGCTGGACATCTGGATCAGCCGGCCGCCGTAGGTCCGCAGGTCATGGCCTGCGCGGGCGGACCTCATCGCGGTGTCGAGGTAGCCCATCGCCACCGGGTAGGCGGCCCGCATCCGTCGTCCGGCCACCCCGCCGTGCCCGGTTGTCTGCCCGTACATCGCCGCGATCATGGCGACCTTGGCGGTCGGCCGGTCGACCCCGAGCTCGGCCGCCACCGGCAGGTACATGTCGTCGGCGGCGGTGGCCGCGGCCAGGGCGGCGTCACCGGAGACGGCGGCGAGCACCCGCGGCTCGATCTGGCCCAGGTCGGCCCGGACCAGCAGGTGCCCGTCCTCGGCGAGGACGGCCTGGCGGAGCACCGCGGGCATGTTGTGCAGCCCGCTGGACGCGGTCATCCGCCCGGCCGCCCCGTCGGACCCGGTCCACGCGCCACGCAGCCGTCCGTCCGGCCCGAGGTGCTCATCCAGCCAGGAGTAGCCGTAGGTGGTAGCGATCCGCTCCGCCTTGCGCCAGTCGAGCAGTGCCGCCACCAGCGGCGATCGCTCCCTGAACTCCTCTAGCCGCCACTTCCGGGTATCCGGCACGGCGATGCCCGCCGCCGCCAGCAGCGTCTTCACCTGGGCGGGGCTGCGCAGGTCGGCGGTCACCCCGGTCGGGGCGTGCCGCAGCACCCGCGTGTCGCGCGCGGCCCGGATGGCAGCCGCGTCAATCGGGCCGCGCGGTCGCGGCCCGATGATGTCCGCCAGCAGCTTCTCGGCCGCGGCCAGGCTGACCGGGAGCCCGTCGGCCGACAACTCCGCGCACAGCAGCTCGGCGGTGGACTCACAGTGGGCGACGCTGATCCTGGCCCCGCCCTCCCGGCGGCCCGGGTCAGCCAGGCGGGCGAGC
>Ga0265338_10010959_pt1 | contig 10539 bp, 7 predicted proteins | sample 42126metaG_FD_193579 | JGI IMG/M metagenome (GOLD analysis project Ga0265338, IMG submission 193579) | Rhizosphere microbial communities from Carex aquatilis grown in University of Washington, Seatle, WA, United States - 4-21-26 metaG | ecosystem: Host-associated > Plants > Roots > Rhizosphere >... | reverse complement strand
GAGGGAGTCGAGCAAGCCGATCGCGGCGAGCCGCTGCCGCGTGGCATGGCTGAGTGTGCTCGGATCCCCGTCGAACGACTGCAATACCTCTCGAACGAATGCGAGCGCCTCCGCAAGGCGCGGCCGCGCGACGAAAAGCTCGATCTCGATGTGACAAAACAGCTCGTGCCTCATCACCAGCATGGCTTGCGAGTCGTCGACGACCTTCCAGCCGCGGACCACCGCCAGTCCGAGAATGCGGCGATAGAAGAAACGCGCAACAGCGCGACTGCGCAACAGCTTTACCAGGAATATTACAACGAGGTGTAACGCCAGGTCGATGGTCAACAGCCAATAGAGGCGATACAGCCCGGCCAGCGCGCTGCGCCGGTGGGGCGTTTCACGGCGGTGCTGCGCGAAAAACCGCCAGCGCCAGGGGACCAGGAAAAACTGCTGCAGCGGGTACGTTTCTTCCTGCGCCAGCACTTCATCGAGCGTGGCGTACTCGCGCACGTGCTCCTCAATGCGGTACTGCGGGCGACAGGGGAGCTTGACCGCGAGAATGATTCCCAAGCAGCCCAGCGCGCAGCGCGCCGCCCGCAACTCGGGCCCCTCGCCGACGGTACGGATGACCGCCTGGCCGGTCGTTTCGTCGTAGGCCGCCAACCGAGCTTCGACCACGTAATGCGACAAGCTGTGCTTGCCGGAACCATGTGTCCCTGTCGAGATGGCACCCGCAATCGTCTGCTCGGCGATCAAGCCGACCGACGGGATCGTCAGGTGCATCCGGTCCAACTCGGCCAACAATCGCTTAATCTGACAGCCGGCGCCCACCGTGACCAACACATCGTCATCCTGACGCTCGGTTTGCACCTGGTCCAGGTGGCGCAAGTCGATCAGGATTTCGTCAGCTACCGGCGCCTCGCTCCACGAGTGCAGGCGGCCGACGGCGCGGATTTTCCTGCCGCTGTGCTCCAGCAGGATCTGAAGCACCTCGTCCTCCGAACGGGGCGTCAGGTACTCGGCTGGGCTGAATCGCAGGTTGCCGCCGAAATTGGTGACGGAGTCGGTCATGTTGCTTTTCGCAATAATCTTCGGCATAGGCACCCCGCCATCCACTATACTGAAGCCGGGTCGGATTCCTCGGCAGACCAAAAGGCATATTCCCATGATATACCACCGGCGAACGTATGACGGGGTCGGCGAATCGGGCCAAATGGCCGCGGATGCTTTGGAGCGATTCGCCCAGCGGGATCCTGACGAACAGGACCTGATCATTCGACTGGCACGTATCCCAATTCTCGATCCGAAGGTGCCCAAGCGGGAGCGCGAAATTGCCGAGGTTCAAGCCCGCCAACTCGAACAGGTCCGTAGCATGGGCCGCTTGTTGGAAGGTCACCGGCCCGACCGGCGCACGTCCGCCGGATGAACCTGACTTCTTGATCTCGCGTTTGACCATTGCTTTCGCCCGCGGGCCCTGCTTGCGATGCGGCTACCGCAATGCCGACGTCGGCAGGCGCCTGATGGTGACGCCCGTGGCCTTGCATCGGCTATCCCCGCCGCCGACAATGGCACCATGAAACCCATCCGTGTTTCATCCGTGTTTCATCCGTGGCTTTTGCCCCTTTGCCATTTCCCGACAGCCTCAGCGTTGCTCGGCCTGGCGCTCGCGGCCGGGTGCAACCAACAGAAATCCGCGCCGCCAAAGGCAGCGGCACCCGCGAACGTGGATGCGATCGCCGTGGAAGGGAAGCTGAATACGATCGTGCTCACGGCCGAGGCCGAAATGCGATTGGGCATCGAAACGGCGGCGGTCGATCGCCGCGCGGTCGAAAGGCGGCGGACGTGGGGGGGCGAGGTGACTTTGCCTACCGGTGCATCGATCATCGTTTCGGCCCCGTTCACCGGCACCTTACAACCGCCTAAGGAAGGCAAGTTGCCGCTGGTCGGTGCGCCTGTCCGGCGCGCGGAGCCGATGGCGGTGCTCGTGCCGCTATTGTCGCCCGAGCGCGATTTGCTCACGGCCGAAGGCCGCATGCGGTTGGAAGAGTCGCGGGCGGACGCCGACGGAAAAGTCGAGCAGGCCCTGGTGCAGGTCGAGGCGGCCGAGAAAGAGCTGTCGCTGGCCGAAAAACTGCTACGCGAAAAAGCCGGCACGAAGCGAGCCGTCGATCAGGCCCAAGCACTCTTGGAATTGGCACAAAAGGGCCTGGATGCCGCAGTCAAGCGTCAGAAGCTCCTCAACCTCGACGCGCCCGACGCCGCCGAGTCGACGCTGACACCGTTGGCCATCGAGGCACCACAGGACGGCGTGCTCAAAGCGGCACTGGCGGCGGAAGGGGAAACCGTTCCCACGGGAGCGCCTCTTTTCGAAGTGCTCAATTACGCGAAGGTTTGGATCAAGGTTCCGGTCTACGTCGGCGAGGAAGCCGAAATCGTCGCCGACCGGCCGGCCCAAGTGGGAAGCCTGGCCCAGGCGCCGGCCGGCGCCGTGTACGCCGCGCAGCCGGTGCCCGCCCCGCCCACCGCCACCGCCCTCGCCGCGACGGTCGACCTTTATTATGAGCTCGACAACCCTAACCGCGCGTTCCGCCCCGGACAGAAAGTGGGTGTCACGCTCGTGCTGGCGGGCCAGGACGAAAACCTCGTCCTCCCTTGGTCGGCAGTGGTCCACGACATTCAAGGCGGAAGTTGGGTCTATGAAAGGACCGCACCCTTGACCTACGTGCGACGGCGTGTCGAGGTGCGGTTCGTGGACGGCACCGACGCCGTCTTGGGCCAAGGACCAACTCCGGGAGCAGCGGTGGTCACCGCAGGCGCAGCCGAGTTGTTTGGGGCCGAATTCGGGTTTGGCAAATGACCTGGCTCATTTCAAGTTCGTTGCGAATTCGAGTGATCGTCTTGGCCGCGTCGATTGCGCTCATGGTCTTCGGGCTGCGGACGCTGCGCACGACACCGTTGGACGTGTTTCCCGAGTTCGCTCCCCCTTTGGTCGAAATCCAGACCGAAGCCCCGGGCCTCTCGACGGAGGAAGTCGAGAGCCTGGTGACCATGCCACTGGAAAACGTTCTCAACGGCACCCCCTGGCTGAAAACGATTCGCTCCAAGAGCGTTTTGGGACTGTCGAGCGTGGTCCTGATCTTCCAACCGGGAACCGACCTGATCCGTGCGCGCCAGCTCGTGCAGGAGCGACTGGCGACCGAGGCCGGACGGCTGCCCGCCGTCGCCAGGCCGCCTGTGATGCTCTCGCCGTTGTCGTCGACCAGCCGGGTGATGAAAATCGGCGTCAGCTCGCAGAAGCTGTCCCAGATGGAGTTGAGCGAACTGGCCCGTTGGACGATCCGGCCGCACCTGATGGCCGTGCGCGGCGTGGCCAATGTGGCGATTTGGGGGCAGCGCGACCGGCAGTTTCAGGTTCTGGTTGATCCCGACCGTTTGCGAAGGCACGAGGTTTCGCTGGACGCCGTCCACAAGGCCGCCGCCAGCGCCACGCTCCCCGACAACGGCGGTTTTCTGGACAGCCCCAACCAACGGTTGGCAATTCGCCACCTGTCGAGCATCACCAGCACCGACGAGCTGGGGGGCGTGGTGGTCGATTTCCGGCAAGGCGCGCCGCTGCTGCTGCGCGATGTCGCCGACGTCGTCGAGAATTTTCCGGCCCCGATCGGCGACGCCGTGATCAACGACGGGCCAGGCTTGCTGTTGATCGTCGAGAAACAGCCCTGGGGCAACACGCTGGAAGTCACACGGCAAGTTGAAAAGGCGCTCAACGACCTCAGGCCGGGTCTTAAGGACGTCGACGTGGACCCCACGATTTTTCGCCCCGCAACGTTCATCGAGCGTTCGCTTCACAACCTGTCGCGCGCCATGCTTGTCGGCTGCGGCCTGGTGATCGTGATCCTGGCCGCGTTCCTGTTCGACTGGCGCACCGCATTGATCAGCATCACGGCGATACCGCTTTCGCTGGTGGCCGCCGCCCTGACGTTGCACTACGCCGGCGAAACCATGAACACGATGGTCCTGGCCGGGCTGGTGATCGCGCTGGGCGAGGTCGTGGACGACGCGATCATCGACGTCGAGAATATCCTGCGGCGATTGCGGCTGAACCGCGTGGCCGCGCAACCGGCCTCGGACTTCAACGTGGTGCTGGCCGCGTCGCTTGAAGTCCGTAGCGCCGTCGTCTTCGCCAGCCTGATCGTGATTCTGGTGTTCGTACCGGTGCTGTTTCTCGACGGTCTGGCGGGTTCGTTCTTTCGACCTCTGGCGGTGTCGTACATCCTGGCGATCAGCGCATCGCTGTTCGTGGCGTTGACGGTCACCCCGGCGTTGTCGCTGGTGCTGCTGCCCGGCGCTCCCGAGCGGCACCGCGACGCACCGTTGGCCCGACTGCTGAAGCGCGTTTACCGGTTAGTCCTGCCTCCACTGGTCGGCAGACCGCTCTGGGCGATTGCTTGCATCGCCGTGATGTTCGGCCTGACCGGCTGGGCCTTCCTCGGGCTGGGAAAGGAGTTCTTGCCAAACTTTCAGGAGACCGACTTTCTGATGCACTTCGTCGAGAAGCCGGGCACGTCGTTGGAAGCCATGCGGCGGATCACGATCCGCGCCAGCCAGGAGCTACGTGAGATCGAGGGAGTACGTAACTTCGGCTCGCACATCGGCAGGGCCGAGGTTGCCGATGAGGTGGTGGGACCGAACTTCACGGAGCTTTGGATCAGCGTCGATGAGGGTGTCGATGTGCCGTAGACGATGGCCAAGGTATCGGAGGCGATCGAAGGCTACCCTGGGCTGAAGCGCGACGTGCTGACCTATCTCAAGGAGCGGATCAAAGAGGTGCTCACCGGGGCCTCGGCCGCGATCGTGGTGCGGATCTACGGCTACGACATGGACGTGCTCCGCAATAAGGCCGAGGAGGTCCGCAAAGAGATCGCCCAAGTCGAGGGGGCGAAAGACCTCCAAGTCGAGTCTCAAGTACTCGTGCCGCAGGTGCAGGTGCGGCTCTATCCCGAGGCGGCGGCGCGCTTTGGACTTTCTCCCGGCCAGGTCCGCCGCGCGACGACCACGCTGGTGCGTGGGGCGAAGGCGGGCGAAGTCTACCGCGACCAGAAATCGTTCGATGTTGTCGTCTGGGGTGTGCCCGCACTTCGGACCGACGTCAACGCGCTCTTGCGTCTGCCGATCGAAACGCCGTTGGGCGGTTACGTTCCGCTGGGCGACGTGGCCGGCGTGCAAGTCGTGCCGGCGCCGAACGAGATCAAGCGCGAGCACGCCTCGCGGCGCATCGACGTGACTTGCAACGTGAAGGGGCGCGACCTGGGCTCGGTGGCCCAGGAAATCGAACGGAGAGTTCGCACGCTCGAATTCGACCACGGCTATCATCCCGAATTCCTGGGCGAGTACACGGCGCTCGAGGAATCGCGACGTCGGCTCTATGCCCTGGCCGCCCTTTCACTGGTGGGGATCGTACTGCTGCTGCACGTCGATTTCCAGTCACTACGGCTGACGCTCTTGGTGTTGTTGACGATCCCTTTCGCGCTGGTCGGAGGGGTGGCGGCCGTCGAATTGTCCGGCGGCGTGCTCTCACTCGGCTCGCTGGTGGGCTTCGTTACCGTGCTGGGGATCGCCGCGCGCAACGGCATCATGCTCGTTAGCCACTACCGGCACCTGGAGACCGAGGAAGGGGAGCTGTTCGGCCTGCCGCTCGTGCTGCGTGGCGCCGAAGAACGGCTCACCCCGATTCTGATGACCGCGCTGGCGACCGGGCTGGCGCTGGTGCCGTTGGTAGTGGCGGGCAACCGGCCCGGGCACGAGATCGAGTACCCAATGGCCATCGTGATCCTCGGTGGGCTGATCACTTCAACCTCGCTCAACCTGTTCCTGCTGCCGCCCTTGTATGCGAAGTTTGCGGGCGAACCCGGCTTCCATGGGGCCGTAAAGCCGTCCGAGCGCGATTAGGTTGAAGCCAAGGCGGTCTTCAGGCACGCGTCGACTTGCTGCATGATGTCGATCGGCACCGACTGCGAGCCGTTCACCCCTCGCCCGCCGCTTGCCGGCGGTGCAGTTCGGCGTGTTCTTCTTCCTCGCTTGGCCGGTTGTCATAGCCGCGTTCGCGCGTGAGCTCGATCCGGTCGACGAACTTGACGTTGGCGCATTCGTCGACCTCCTGCGTGTGGCAGGCGGCGAAGTCGGGAATGAAGAAACGTAACGGCCCGCCCGACTTGACGGGCAACGCCTGGCCGCCCAGCCGATAGATGACGATCGCGCGCTCACGAACGGCATCGAGCGGGATACTGGCGTGGAAGTCGTCGGTCGAGGAGTGCAGCGAAAGGTACTTGGCCGTCGGCTTCACGCCGGCGCGTTCCAAGAGGCCGTTCAGCCGCACGGCGTCTCCGGCGCGTTTCGGGTCGAGGCGGCTGACGTCGGCTACCTGGTGCCGCGTGTCGAATGCCGCCAGGTCGGCAAACGAAAGGGACAAGGGGCGTTCGACTTCGCCCTCGATTCTCAGCAACGTGGCCTCGCTCATCCTTGGAATGTAGCCGATCGAGTCAGGCACTACAATTCTTACCGCGGAAACGATAGCATTGGCTGCGACACGCTGTTTCATTCCACCCCCATCAAGCACCAGGGGGCTTACGCCCCCCGCTCGCCTAATCCGACACGCTCATCCGTCCCGGCGACCCCTTCATGCCCACCGCCTCTCCGGCCCGCGACCAATTGGCCGAGCAGTACTTGGCGCAGTTGCCCTATACGCCTTACCCGGTGCAGGAAGAAGCCCTGTTGGCCTGGTTCACCGCGGAACAGGGGGTGCTGGTTTGCGCGCCAACCGGGACGGGCAAGACGCTGATCGCCGAAGCGGCGCTCTTCGAGGCCCTGCACTCGGGAACGACGGCGTACTACACGACTCCTTTGATCGCGCTCACGGAACAGAAGTTCGCCGAAATGCAAAGGGCCGCTACCCGCTGGGGATTTTCGCCCGACGACGTGGGGCTGGTGACCGGAAACCGCAAGGTCAACCCGCAAGCCCGGGTTCTGGTGGTCGTGGCCGAAATCCTGCTCAACCGGCTGCTCAACCCCGAGCCGTTCGATTTCGAACGGGTGAGCGCCGTGGTGATGGACGAGTTCCACAGTTTCGCCGACCCTCAGCGGGGCATCGTCTGGGAGCTTTCGCTGGGAATGCTTCCGCCGCATGCGCGGCTCTTGTTGCTCTCGGCCACGGTGGGCAACTCGAAGGAGTTCATCGCCTGGCTCGACCGCTGCCATGGCCGCAAGCTGGAACTGGTCGAGGGGACCGAGCGGCGAGTACCGCTGACGTACCAGTGGGTGGCGGACGAATTACTCAACGAGCAGCTCACGCTCATGGCCGAGGGCGACGCCGCTTCGCGCCGCACCCCGGCGCTGGTTTTCTGCTTCAATCGCGACGAATGCTGGAACATCGCCGAGCAGCTCAAGGGGTGCCACCTCACGGCCGAGCCGGAGCGGTCGCAACTCATGGCCGAGGTCAACCGGCTCGATTGGTCGCAAGGCGTCGGGCCGAAGCTCAAGCAATTGCTGCAGCGCGGCGTGGGGGTACACCACGCGGGTCTGCTGCCCAAATATCGCCGTGTGGTCGAAGAACTGTTTCAGCGTAAACTGCTGGCGGTGACGATGTGCACCGAAACCTTGGCGGCCGGCATCAACTTGCCGGCCCGTAGCGTGGTGCTTAGTTCGCTGGTCAAGGGCCCACGGGGCGAGCAAAAACTGTTGGACGCCAGCTCGGCGCACCAGATTTTCGGCCGGGCGGGCCGGCCGCAATTCGACGACCGCGGCTATGTCTTCGCACTGGCCCACGAGGACGACGTCAAAATACTCCGCTGGAAGCAGAAATACGACGCGATCCCGGAAGACACCAAAGACCCCGGCTTGCTCAAGGCCAAGAAGGCGCTGAAGAAGAAGCGGCCCACCCGCCGCGAGACCGAGACCTATTGGAACGAGGCGCAGTTCGAAAAGCTCAAGGTCGCGCCGCCGGGCAAGCTCTACAGCAAAGGCCATTTCCCCTGGCGGCTGTTGGCCTACCTGCTCAAGCTCTCGCCGGAAGTCAACCGGATTCGCGCCCTGATCCGCAAGCGACTGATGGACGAACCGCGGATCAAGGCCGGCGAAGTGGAGCTCGATCGGATGCTGATGTCGCTCGAAGCGGGCGGGTATGTCACGCTCGATCCGCCGCCACCGGCACGGCAGTCGGGAAGTGGGAATTCAGAAGCCGCAAAGTCGGCGACGCCGGCCGAACCCGCGCTGGCTAGCGGCCTATTCCAAACCGCAATCCGCAATCCGCAATCCGCAATTGCTTCCAACGCCACTCCTCCGCACGGCCTTCTCCAAACCAAGATTCAAAGTCCAAAATCCGAAGTCGCTCCTCCCCCGCGATACTCGCCTGTTCTCGCCACGCCCACCCCTGCGCTCGACAGGCTGTTGGTGTTCCGCAGCGTCAATCCGTTGTATGGCGCGTTCTTGATCGAGCACATGGGAATTGCCGACCGCAACGAGCGTCTGCAAGCGCTTGAAAGCGTGCTCGCGATGCCTCGTCCTCTGGTGAAGTACGTGCGCGTACCTTTCGACTTGCCGCCCGGACCATTAGCGACCACACGGCTCGACGCCGAATTGATCAGCCGCGGGCTGATTGCCTCGCCGTTGACGCCGGGCGGAGACGACGAAGAAGAAGACGGCCCCTACGACGACGAGCCGGAGAGGCCGCCGTTGTTGGCCGAAAAGCTGCGGCTGTTGTTCGACGCCCGGTTTCCCGACGTGGCCGACGTCGAAACGCAGGCCGTCTGGGCGGCCGGAGAACTATTGGCCTTCGGCGGCAAGTTCAACAACTTCGTCAAAGCCCGCGATCTGACCAAGCAGGAGGGGATTATCTTCCGTCACCTGCTGCGGCTGATTTTACTGTGCGAGGAATTCGCCGCGGTCACACCCCCCGAGGTCTCGCCTGATGAATGGCAGGCCGAGCTGCGCGACCTGTCCGAGCGATTGACCGAAAGTTGCCGCGAGGTCGATCCCACGAGCACCGAGGAGCTGATCGAACAGGCCCACGCGGCCGACGTGGTCGAAGGTGAATCGCATGCGGCCGCGGTCGCGTCGTAGTTTCTGTAGCTGTTCAAGCCCCGGCGTAGCTGAGGACCCATGAGTAAGAACGACACCTACTATCACGTCTATTCTGCTACGATGGACGGCTGTGATCTTACCAAAGAGGCCGATGCCATGGCCAAGGAGAGTTGGCTTTGCACGGGTTGTAATTCTCCGAAGCCGGGTGTCGGTGCAATCGACGTAATGATCCGAGCGGCCCCTGGGACGGAATCACTCAATGCCGCAATCGGATGGGGGATTCCAATTGCTTCGAGAGCTTGTCTTCATGCCTTTGGCGATGATCTGGTTCAGAGAGAGCTTTTCATTGGCCGCGTCCTCGATCAGCACGGCAAAGAGTACATTGACTGGGCGACATTTCGAGGCAGGCACCGTGTGATAGTTCGCGGTACCAAGCACGCCTGCACACGGAAGTGCCCTGAGTGCGGCCGTGACATCTACTTCGCAATGGATAAGAAATATCTGTATCCGGCACCATCGCCCGATGTGAGTCTCTTCGAAAGCGACATGTGCGGCCTTGTCCTAAGCTAAGCGTAGGAGATCGCCAGTGATTTCTCGACCTGAAGCAGTAATAATTGCGGAAGAGTATCTAAGTGAGATGTCAGGAGGCCCTGACAATATCGAACTCGTGCTAGTGCATGAGGAGACGTTGGAGAGATCGTTTGGTTGGTTTTTTTTTACAATTCAAAGGACTACCTTCAATCGGGTGACTTCAGCGATGCATTAGTAGGCAACGGGCCCATCATTGTCGACAAGGGTGATGGGTCTATCCATGAGACGGGAACCGCGCAGCCAATTGAGTATTATATCGCGAACTACGAAACATGGGGTTCGCCGTATCCGAAAGGGCCAGAATTATCCTGAGCGCAAGATCTTCTTGTGGACGGATTCGGCAAGGAGCAACTCAACATGCGAGACAACGACCATCAAACCTGGAGCGGGCCGCGATTTGACATCGACGACCGCGACCCGCGGCGCACTGCCTCGCGGGTACCTCTTCTTCGCGGTCTGGGCGTCGTGTCGGCCGTGATTATGGTGCTGGTCGCCGGCGCGCGCTTCGCGCGCCTGATCCTACATTTCCAAAACGCTGCCGCGGCAAACGCCGCCAATCCGCCGGCACCGCGGCCAGGACCGGCCCCTCCGGCCGGTCAGCAGTTCGCACCGGCGGATGCCGGCCCCCTCGCCAACCCGTTTGCGAATTTGGAAAAGATGCAGCAGGACCACCAGAAATGGGTTGAGGACCAACGGGCCGACGCCGACAAATGGTTCGAGTCGAACCGTAATCGAGCGGCTGAGCGGATGGATGACCAACGCCAGCGGATGGATCAACTCATGGAACAGAACCGCAATCGATCCGCCGACCGTATGGGTGCCATGCGCGACCGGCAGCAGCAATTCCAGGATCGAGCGAGAAAGCGTCACCAGGAGCTGATCAATCGAAAC
>Ga0265338_10010957_pt1 | contig 10539 bp, 3 predicted proteins | sample 42126metaG_FD_193579 | JGI IMG/M metagenome (GOLD analysis project Ga0265338, IMG submission 193579) | Rhizosphere microbial communities from Carex aquatilis grown in University of Washington, Seatle, WA, United States - 4-21-26 metaG | ecosystem: Host-associated > Plants > Roots > Rhizosphere >... | reverse complement strand
ACAGTTAGTCGAAAGCTCCGGCGGTTTTCTGCGGACGCTCAGTGCATCAACCTCAAAACACCTGGAACAGGCGCGCGAACTGAGAACGTTGTGTCAGGAGGCGGACATCGTTGTCCTGCACCTGTTCCCCTATGACATCGTACCGGTGCTCGCCCTGGCTGCCGGCTGTGACTCGGTTAAAACGATCTTCGTCAACCACGCCGACCACGCCTTTTGGGTTGGCGCCAGCGTTTCCCACTTGATCGCGCATCTCCGGAGGCAACCGCCCCAATTTCCTGAGACACGGCGCGGACTGAATCCGGATCGCTGTGCGATCCTTCCCATTCCGATGTTCCATGACCCGCCGTCGGTCACCCGGGAGCAGGCGAAGCGTGCCCTCGGTTACGGGCCGGATACAATATTGCTGCTGACGATTGCTTCGCCATTCAAATTCAGCGCTCCCGGCCATGTGGATTTTCTGGATTTGGTTGCCCCGGTGATGGCCAGATTTCCACAGGCGGTCCTGCTCGCGGTGGGGCCGGAAGCGAAAGGCGCCTGGCAGGCAGCCAGCATTCAAACCAATGGCCGAATTGTCCCGCTGGGCACCCGCTGGAACAACAACCTTCTCTATGCGGCAGCCGATGTTTATCTGGACTCGGTTCCCTTTTCCTCAATCACCTCCTTGCTCGAAGCGGGGAGTCAGGGCGTTCCACTCCTCGGGTACCGTCTGCCGGAAGCCGAGCTGGCGTTGCTTGGACCCGGTGCTCCCGGCTTCGAAGACACGATGGAACTGGCCCGCGACGCCGAATCTTATCAGGTCTTGCTCACGCGTTTGATCGCCGACGTCGAATATCGCCGCCAAAGCGGCCAGCGTGTCCAGTCACAAATTCTTTCCTTGCACACGGGACGGAACTGGATTCAGGCCGTGCATGAATTGTACGCACGAGTCGAGCGGAGCGAGGACCGGGGTTGCCTTCTGGAAGGCAATGATACGTTCAAGGCCGGCGCACTCAATCTGGCGCTGTTTTACCTTTATGGCCGGGTGCATACCCGCCAGATGATCGGAAAATACATTGGGGCGTTACCTTACCGTTCCCGGCTGCCAATAACCTGGCGCCTCCATCGGACGGGTTTCGAACTTTGTTTCTTGAATCTGTTGCCCTCGCCGGCAGATGTCATTTTCCGAAATGGCGGTCGGTGGGCCAGGGGACTTCTGCGACAACTCCTGAGGCTTCGGTGAGACAACCCCTTTATGTCAATGGCCGATCAGGATACCCAAAAATGGGGTATTGCGGGGCTGGATTGTGCTAAAAACTGTGCTATAATATAATTTGTCATGGCTTTGGCAATTAAAGTCCAGTCAATCTGCAACTAAAGCGAACTCGCTGGCGATTTACGTCAAGTTACTAAGTCACACAATTTCCAGACGAAACGGCGACAATCAGATTACACATTTGTGCTCAATGTATGGCCACACCCTTTTTGCGCTGCCGAAACGATTTTTTTAGAGATGTAGAGCTGGTATGAACAAACGATTTATCCTCAATTCGAAACCAAATCCCACAGGAAGGATTTTGTCTTTCGTCTTTTTGTTCTTTTTGCTGCTGCTGATTCCGGCTCGGGGTCTTTTTGCGCAAACCAATTCTATTGTCGCCGAGAATTCCCTGCCCGGGACGCCATCGAGCCAGTGGAATATCAGTGGTGCCGGCGACACGAACATTCAAGGTTTTGCCACCGACATCAGCGTCAACCGGAGCGGCACGGTCCATTTCAAGATCAAGACTCCTGTGAGCGCCTATCGGATAGACATCTATCGCTTGGGTTACTACCAGGGCAATGGCGCAAGATTTATCACCACGGTGACACCTTCAGCGCACCTTCCTCAGTCTCAGCCCGCCCCCGTCACCGACCCGACCACCGGTCTTGTTGATTATGGGAACTGGGCTGAGTCTGCCTCCTGGCAGGTTCCGACGAACGCGACCTCGGGTGTGTACATCGCAAAACTGGTGCGCACAGACACCGGGGGCGCGAGCCACATCGTGTTTGTGGTTCGCAATGACTCCAGTTCATCCGATATCCTCTTCAAAACTTCGGACGAGGCATGGGAGGCTTACAACGATTACGGAGGCAACAACCTTTATGGCGGCAACGGCCCCGGCGGAGGGGCCAGCGGCACCGGCCGCGCGTACAAAGTCAGCTACAACCGCCCCTTCAACACCCGCGGCGATACTTCTGAAGACTGGCTGTTTAACGCGGAATACCCGATGATCCGCTGGCTCGAAGCCAACGGCTACGACGTCACCTATTCAACGAGCATTGATACCGCCCGCTACGGCAACTTGTTGCTTCAGCATCACCTCTTCCTTTCCGTCGGCCATGACGAATACTGGTCAGGCATCGAACGCACCAACGTGGAGACGGCGCGCGCCGCCGGCGTAAATCTTGGATTCTTCAGCGGCAATGAAATTTTCTGGAAAACCCGCTGGGAATCTTCCATCGACGGGTCCAACACGCCCTATCGCACGCTCGTTTGTTACAAGGAAACCCACGCCGGCGCCAAGATCGATCCCGCTCCGACCTGGACCGGATCATGGCGCGATCCGCGGTTCAGCCCGCCATACGATGGCGGCCGCCCGGAAAACGCGCTCAGCGGAACATTGTTCATGGTCAACGGACCGGTCAACGACGCAATCGAGGTGCCCGCCGCGTATGGGTCCCTCAGATTCTGGAGAAACACCAGTGTGGCGTCCCTGGCGCCGGGTACCACGGCCACATTCGCCTCTGGAACATTGGGTTATGAATGGGATGAGGCCCCAGACAATGGTTTCCGCCCGCCAGGCGAAATATTTATGTCGTCGGCAACCGTGAGCGGCGACCAAATTCTGCAGGACTACGGATCATCCTATGCCACTGGCGTGGCCACTCATAATCTCACCCTGTACCGTGCTCCCAGTGGGGCGCTTGTGTTCGGTGCCGGCACTGTGCAGTGGTCATGGGGTTTGGACAGCAACCACGATAACGGCAGCGCGGCCCCGAGCACCGCAATGCAGCAGGCCACCGTAAATCTTTTTGCCGACATGGGTGTGCAACCCGCCAGCCTGCAGTCGGGCTTGGTGACGGCGACCGCTTCGAGCGATCACACCCCGCCGACTTCCACCATCCTCACACCGGCATCCGGCGCCACGCTCAATTACGCTTCTCCTGTGCTCATCACCGGCACCGCCAGTGACACCGGTGGCGGCCGGGTTGCCGGGGTTGAAGTTTCAACCGACGGCGGAGCAACCTGGCATCCGGCTTCGGGTCTTACCAACTGGAGCTACTCGTGGATCCCGTTGCAGGGCGGACCGGTTACGATCCGGAGCCGGGCCATTGATGACAGTTGCAACTCGCAATCCCCGGCTGCCGCGGTAAACGTTACGGTGGTCGCAACTCCTCAAACCATCTGGTCCAGTTCGGCTGCTCCCGTCATCGTGGATCAGGGTCCGGATATTCCATTGGAACTGGGCGTCAAGTTCCGCTCGGATGTGGCTGGATTTATCACGGGCATCCGATTCTACAAATGCTCGATCAATATCGGCACCCACATTGGCGATCTCTGGACCACCAACGGCACCCATCTGGCCTCGGCCCCTTTCACTGTCGAGACGCCCAGTGGCTGGCAGCAGGTGAACTTCACCAACCCGGTGCCGATCACGTCCAACACCGTTTATGTCGCTTCGTACCATGCCAATAATGGCCACTACAGCGAAGATGATTATTATTTTGCCAGCAACGGCGTGGACAACGTTCCTTTGCACATTCTTGCCGATGGTGTCAGCGGCCCCAATGGTGTCTATAGTTCTGGCACCAACAGTGTTTTCCCCACCAACACGTGGGAGGCGGCCAATTACTGGGTGGATGTCGCCTTTACTACGACCAACGCCCTCCAAACTCTCGTTTCCATTGCCGTGAGCCCGACCAATACCACGCTGATAACCGGCGGTTTCCAGCAGTTTACGGCCACTGGTACTTATTCCAACAGCACCACTCACGCCACCGGCACCCAGGATATCACCGGTCAGGTGACATGGTCTTCGACCAATACCGCCGTGGCCACCGTGAACGCCGCCGGTTTGGTCACTGCCGTTTCCTCCGGCACGACCGCCATCTCCGCAACGATGAACACCATGACGGGCAACACCCTGTTGACCGTTCAAGCTGGACCACTCTCGATAACCACCACCTCTCTTGCCGGTGACTTCGTGAATACAGCCTATGCGGCGACACTGTCAGCCAGCGGTGGCACCATGCCGTACGCCTGGTCGATCATCAGCGGTTCCCTGCCCAACGGTCTGACCCTCAACATCAACACCGGTGCCATCACTGGAACCCCGACCACCGCAGGCACTTTCAACTTCACCGCCCAGGTGAGTGATGCCAGTCTTCCCGTCCAGACCGCAACCCAGCCGCTCAGCATCACGATTTCGTCCTTGCCAAGCACGGTGACCATCTGGCCCGGCTCCGCTCTCCCCGTGGTCGCTGATGCCGGCACTGATGCTCCCGTGGAACTGGGGGTGAAATTCCGCTCCGACATTCATGGTTTCATCACCTCGGTCCGATTTTATAAAGCCGCCGCCAATACCGGCACACATATTGGCGATCTCTGGACGACCAACGGCATCCTCCTGGCCACGGCCACGTTCACCGGTGAAACCGCCTCCGGGTGGCAGCAGGTCAATTTCGCCTCGCCCGTGTCGATCAATTCCAATACCGTCTATGTGGCCTCTTATCACTGCAACAACGGACACTACAGCGCCGACGATAATTACTTTGCATCCAGTGGTGTGGATAATCCTCCGCTGCACGCGCTGGCGGATGGCGTTAGCGGCCCCAACGGTGTCTATACCTACGGTGCCGGCAGTGTATTCCCCACCAGCGGATTCAATGCCGATAACTACTGGGTGGATGCGGTATTCGCGAGCAATATCGCGCCGGTGCTGCCGGCGCAAACCAACCGTGTCATCAACGAACTGACAACTCTTACCGTAACGAATACGGCCACGGACACCAGTGCGTTAAGCTACGCGCTGGCGGTGACAAACGTAGTAACCGGGCAAACGGTGACCAACGCGAGCATCAATACGAACGGGGTGATTACGTGGACGGCGACCGAAGCGCAGGGCCCGAGCACGAACACATTCACGACCATCGTGAGCGACGGAAGTTTAAGTGCGACGAACAGTTTCACGGTGACGGTGAACGAGGTAAACACGGCTCCCACCTTGCCGGTACAGAGCAACCGGACGTTGGTTGGGACGCAGAGCCTGACCGTAACCAATACGGCCAGTGACAGTGATCTGCCGGTCAATCCGCTGGGTTATGTGCTGACGGGGCCGTCGGGCTCGACGATTGACACCAATGGAGTGATCCGGTGGACGCCGACGGCGGGGCAGGTCCCGGGAGTATATACGTTTACGACGGTGGTAACGGACACGAATGTGTATGCGGTGAACGCGCAGGATTTGAGCGCGACGAACAGCTTTAAGGTGACGGTACAGGCGATTCACAACGGGCCAGGTTTAGGAGTGGTAAGCAATCAGGTGGTGAACGAGCTGACGTTGCTGACGGTGACGAATGCAGCAACGGACAATGACATGCCGGCGTTGCCACTGACGTACACGCTGGTGGTGACGAACGTAAACAATAACAGCGCGGTGACCAACGCGAGCATCAATACGAATGGGGTGATTACGTGGACACCGACGGAAGCGCAGGGTCCGAGCACGAACATCTTCACGACCATCGTGAGCGACGGAAGTTTAAGTGCGACGAACAGTTTCACGGTGACGGTGAACGAGGTGAACGTGGCACCGGTATTGCCGGCGCAGAGCAATCTGACGATTGACGTGTTGACCCCGCTGGTGGTTACGAATACCGCCACTGACAGCGACATCCCGGCGAACACGTTAAATTATCAACTGACAGGGCCGTCAGGCTCGACGATCGACAGCAATGGAGTAATCCGGTGGACGCCTCTCTCGGCTCAAGGCGGTACCACCAACTTATTCATCACGATAGTAACGGACAACGGAGTGCCGCCGTTGAGCGCCACCAACTCCTTTGAAGTCATGGTCAATCCCGCCCCCGTGATTCCGGCGCCGGTGATCCAATTCATCGCCGTTTCCAATGGCATTGCCACGGTTACCTGGAGTTCGGTATCAAATGGGATCTACCGCTTGCAATACGTTGGGGATCTGGGGGACACCAACTGGATGGATGTATCGCCGGACGTGCAAGCCAGCGGGCCAGCCGCGACAGCGACCAATACCACCGGCAGCGTAGTCCAACAATTTTACCGCATCATGGTTGTGCCATCACCGTAAGCGGTGCTGCTTTTCAACGACTTTTCTAACTGCCCCGGTGCGTTTGCGCGTAAAGTCTTTTGACATCGAGCAGCTTTTACCTTAGCGAATTCAAACATGTCGATCACCCCTGAGAAGAAATCCCGGCTCGCTCCCGCCGTTCACGGCCGGCGACTGGTGGAACCTGACCCGTCATTCGAAGTGGATTTATCCCGCCATCTCGGCCGCAGTTACGCCGCGTCCGCCTTGGTTGAGCACTATGCGCGATTCGCGAACGGCGACGGGGAATTGGACGCGCTCATGCGCCGGGCCATCTGGAGGGCGGTGGCGCGCAAATTCGGAAACGGTGTCCGGATCGGCCCCGGTGTCGGGTTCAAGCATCTGGAGACATTCGAGATTGGAGACGGGGTTTTCATCGGTGCTCAAGCGTACATTCAAGGTCGCTTCGATGGAGTCACGAAAATCGGCAATCATGTGTGGATCGGGCCGCAGGCGTATTTTGATGCGCGGCAACTCGTCATTGAAGACCATGTGGGTTGGGGTCCGGGCGCCAGGGTGCTCGGTTCTTCCCACACAGGTGTCCCGGTGGATCGTCCGATCATTGAAACCGATCTTGAGATTCGTCCGGTGCATGTGCAGGCGTGGGCCGATGTCGGCACTGGCGCCACTGTGTTGCCCGGTGTGACCATCGGCAAGGGCGGCATCGTCGGCGCCGGGGCCGTGGTGACTCGCGACGTCGCCCCCTTTTCCATCGTTGCCGGCGTGCCGGCACGTTTCCTGCGCTGGCGGGAGGGACACGAACCAATCAAACAACGGAAAGCAACCAGAAAGCAAACTTCATGAACTATAAACGAGCATTGATAACCGGCGGAGCAGGATTGATCGGGTCGCACATCGCGGATCAGTTGGTGGTTGAAGGCATTGAGGAGATTGTGGTGCTGGACAACTGGACCCGGGGCCGGCGCCAGAACCTTGAACCGGCGATGGCTTCCGGCAAGATCACAATGGTCGACGGCGACATCCGGGACGTCAAATTGGTGCGGGAGGTGATGCAAGGGATTGATATTGTGTTTCATGAGGCGGCGATCCGTATCACACAATGCGCGGAAGACCCGCGGCTGGCCCATGACGTTCTGGCCACAGGCACTTTTAATATTTTGGAAGCTGCCGTGGCCGCCAAGGTGAAGCGGGTGGTTTCCGCCTCATCTGCCTCGATTTACGGACAGGCCGAGGCGTTTCCAACCCGGGAGAGTCACCACGGTTACGGCAACCGCACGATTTACGGGGCAACGAAATTGTACAGTGAGGGGCTGTTGCGCAGTTTTTATGAAATGTACGGGTTGAACTACGTGGCGCTGCGCTACTTCAATGTTTATGGCCCCCGAATGGATGCGTTCGGCGTCTACACCGAAGTGATGATACGCTGGATGGAACGCCTTGCGAATGGCCAGCCCTGCTTGATTCTCGGCGATGGCAAACAAACGATGGACTTTGTGTTTGTCGAAGACATTGCCCGGGCGAATTTAATGGCCGCGATGTCTTCCGTTACCGACGATGTAATCAACATCGCCAGTGGAACGGAGACCAGCTTGATTGAACTTGCCGAAACATTGGGTCGCGCCATGGGTGTCAGCCGCGCTCCGGAGTACGGCCCCGCCCGGAAGGCCACGCCGGTTTTCAGAAGGCTCGCCGATGTCAGCAAGGCAGAACAACTGCTCGGGTTCCACACGCAGGTCACCCTTGAAGAGGGGCTCCGCAAGCTGGTGCATTGGTGGTCGAAGGAGCGGTCAATGCCATCGCCGGCCCCCGCTGCCCGAGCATAAAGTGCAGCGCAAACAATAACCAATACCGGGATATACCCCAGGCGGGGTACGTCTTTCCTGGATGCCATTGCAGTATTATTCCTGTTTGCAAAATGCCATATTATAATTTATAGTTATAGAACAGGGATGCTTGTCGCATCCAAAGATCAATAAAGTTGCGGATTGAATTTATTGCGGCGGCTTTCGCATGGTGAAGGAACCCAGCACAGATTTGGGAAGAAGGTTGAAACTGACCGCTGTGTTCGTTGTCCGTGGAAGCCACCGGCCTGAGCGTTGATCCTTGGCGTCCGGCCTGGTTTTATTTCAGAAACATTATGAATCCCCTCCGACACAATGAAGAGCGAATTCGCCTTCGGCTCTGGTTGCTTCTGGTTTTGCTCGGCGCGCCTGGTTTCTCTGTTCAGGCAGCCGGTCCGGAGCCGGCGGGCTGGTATGCGGGTGACATGCATGTGCATCGGAGTTGTGGCAGTTCTCCGGAAGCGGTATCCGATATTTACAGCCAAATGGCCGGTCAGAACCTGGCCGTCGTATCCCTCCTCGCAGACATGGGCAACGGCGAGGTCCAAAACCCCGTGACCGACCTGCCGCTGGTGAATGGACATGATGACCCTGTGTCAACGCCCGGACAGATTGTACATTGGGATGCCGAATGGCATTGGGATGCCACCTATACGCAATACCCTCATCAGGCTTTGGGCGGGCATCTGGTGCTTCTCGGGCTAACCAATGCTTATCAGATCTGGGCCGAATATACCTACCCCATTTTCCAATTCGCGCATCAACAAGGAGCCATCGCCGGATTTGCCCATCTGCAATATCTGGATGACGGTTTTCCCCAGTACCTCAGTTGCTGCACCCCCATTGAATATCCCGTCGAAGTGGCTTTGGGTTCTTGTGATTTTGTTTCAGAAGACGTGGCCGGCGGCGATTCCGCCATTCACGCCTATTACCGGTTGCTCAACTGCGGCTTCCGGCCCGGGTTTGCCGGCGGTTCAGACCATCCCTGCAGTGCGGCTGTCGGACAAACACTGACCTATGTTCAGATTCCAGGGGGACAATTGACATACAGCAATTGGATCCGGGGCATTGCGCAGGGGAGAACGGTGGTCTCGCGCAACGGGCACAACGAATTTCTCGACTTGAAAGTCAACGGCACCAACGGGCCCGGGGATGAAATTCAACTAACAAATGCAGGAAGTGTGCAAGTGACGGTTCAGTGGACGGCACAGGCCAGCTACTCCGGGACGATTGAGTTGGTGAAAAACGGCGTGGTTGTGAGCAGCCTGCCGGCGTCGGCGGGACCCGGGGCTCCTGCCACTTTGAGTACAACCGTTGGTTTCACAAACAGCGGATGGTTGTGCGCGCGGAGGATGGGCAACGGTGAACATGCGGTGAATGCAAGCGCGGTATTCGTGACCGTGAACCACGCCCCGGTCCGTGCCAGCGTGGATGATGCGCAGTTCTATGTGCAATGGATGGACAACTTGCTGGCCCTGACCTCACCCGGAGGAGCCTGGAGTTCGTATTTTGTCACCAACCGGGCCGAGGCGCAAGCTCGATATTCGGCCGCCAGAACCGTCTATCAGCAAGTCGCCTCGCAAGCAGCCGCCCTGTTGCCTGTGACCATTGACACAACCGCGCTTTCCTATGGATCAGTGAACGTGGCGTATTCAGGGACGCTGGCGGCGAGCGGCGGGGCCACGCCGTATACCTGGTCAATTATCAGCGGGTCTTTACCCCCGGGTCTCACCCTCAATACCAGCAGCGGCACTGTTACCGGGACACCGAACAGCCCCGGCATCTTCAACTTCACGGCCCAAGTGAGAGATAACAACAACCCGGCACAAACAGCCATCAAACCGATCAGCATCACAGTTACGGCCGTGCCGTTGGCGACCCTCTGGCCCAGTTCAGCTGTGCCCGGCACTGTGGACGGCGGCTTGGACAATCCAGTGGAGCTGGGAGTGAAGTTCCGTTCCGACGTTGCCGGATTCATCACCGCCATTCGTTTCTACAAGGCCAGTGCCAACACCGGCGCACATATTGGTGACCTCTGGACTGCTGCCGGCACCCTCTTGGCCACGGCTGCGTTTACCGGTGAAACCGGTTCCGGCTGGCAACAGGTCAACTTTGCCAGCCCGGTGCCCATCAGTGCCAACACCATCTATGTGGCTTCATACCACTGCAACAACGGCCACTACAGCGCCGACGATAATTATTTTTCAAGCGGGGGCGTTGACAATCCGCCCTTGCACGCGCTGGCCAATGGGGTCAGCGGTCCCAATGGCGTCTATGCCTATGGCGCCAGCAGTGTGTTCCCCACTAACGGCTTCAATGCCGATAACTACTGGGTCGATGTCGTGCTGGTAACCAATACCGCGCCGCTGTTGCCGGCG
>Ga0265338_10010956_pt1 | contig 10539 bp, 6 predicted proteins | sample 42126metaG_FD_193579 | JGI IMG/M metagenome (GOLD analysis project Ga0265338, IMG submission 193579) | Rhizosphere microbial communities from Carex aquatilis grown in University of Washington, Seatle, WA, United States - 4-21-26 metaG | ecosystem: Host-associated > Plants > Roots > Rhizosphere >... | reverse complement strand
AAACGGGCAGCGATTTGCTTGTATTTTTCCCCCTGCTCCAACTGGACCTCTTGAAGATTTTTCATCGCGGCTTGTTGTTCGGCCTCGGATTGTCCGTTTTGCGCCTCGGCAAGTTTTTGTTGCGCGGCCTTGAGTTTTTCTTCCATTTCCGTCCCGGCAGCGGTGAATTCCTTCAACGCCGCCTCGCGTAAAATGCGACTTCCATCCTCCAAGGTTGTGCCGGAAAGATCGGGTATCAATTGTGTAACCGCATTGGTGACTTCGGGCGAGACCGGCGCATTGGCATGAACGGTCGCCGGCGATTGAGTCGCGGTGACACGGGCGATCGCACGGGCGAGGTCGAACTCGAGCGCCGGCTCCCATTCGGGTTGGAGCTGCGGCAGCGATTCCTTCTGGCCGCCGCAGACTACAGCAATCCCCAGAAAACAGGCGTCGCCCTTGTCGAGATTGAAGGAACGGATGCCATCAGCCGACGCCGCGTCGGCGTTCGATCCGGTCGTGGAGCTGTTCCGGGTCACGTGGATTTTCGCGTCGTTGGCGTTCTGAAATTTGGACAGCAGTTGGTCCACCCGGCCGGAAAACGTCTGAAGTGTTTCGGGGGCGCTTCCCGGGGGAAGCACGGTATAGAACCGGATTTCCACCGGCGCATTCAATTGATGCAAAAGCGCCACCGTGTTGCCAGAGAGTTCCCGTCCCGCCAACAACGATCCCGTTCCGTGTTTGCCATATTTAAACCAGACGCCGGCCGACACGGCGCCCAGCAGAAAAAAAACCAGCACCAAAATCGGGAGACGCGCCCCGGCGGATGCGGCGGTCTGGGCTTCGATGGACAAATGAGTGCGGTGGCGGAGGGGTTTCATCATGCAATGTTTTATTTTTAATCATCTGGCATTATCCCCGTCTGTCAATTTCAGAAATTGCGGTCGTTTCAAGGAGGACACAAGTCGAGAACGTGTTGCTGGTATTATTTCGAAGCGGCGGAACGCAGCCATCTCAGCCGCAGCACGTTCAAGACGTTCCATTTGCATCGGCGTTGCAATCCTCTGCTCCGGAGACAGGCCCAGGCCCCATTAAATTAGACAATTTCTGACGAGAATGAAGCAAGGGAAGGTTAGTTTCGACCAACAGGCGCGGTACCTTTTAAACGAAGAATATGCCGAGCCGGAGTTCCAGTTACCGTTTTTTGTTTTGGCGTTGCAAGAATACGTTGCACGATTCGATGTCCATCCTCGCACTAATCGGCATCTGGTTCCTGACGTTCCCGCTGGCGGCCCAATCGGTCCAGCATTTGACCATCACTCAGCCGGGAGGGATGCCCGGGCTGCCGGTCATGACCGGGATTGAGCGGCTCACCAACGGCGTACATCTCACCTGGACAGGTCCGTCGGGTTATTACCAGGTCTATCAAAAAAGCAACCGCTTGACGGCTCCGTGGATCGCTTTGGGGAAGGCCACCAATCTGACGGGGAACGTCACCATCACCACGCTTTACAGCAACGCCTTCTTCCGCGTTTCGGGCCCGTCACCACAATATACGGGTGCCCGGAACTGCACCGGGTGTCATGACCAGGTTCACAATACGGAAGTGTTGACCCCGCACGCCGGCGCGTTCACCAACGCGCAGTTCGTGGCTGCTGGCGGGCAGACCAATAGTTCCTGCCTGCCCTGCCACACGGTCGGTTACGGTTTGCCGACGGGATTTGTCAGCCTGTCCAAAACGCCGCAACTCGCGGGCGTGCAGTGCGAAAACTGCCATGGACCGGCCGGCAACCACGCGGCCAATCCAAATGATTTCACCGTCGTCCCCCGCGTGGATATTGCCGCCACGGTCTGTGGCGGCTGCCATACCGGACCCATGCAACCCACCTATGAGGAATGGAACACCAGCGGCCACGCCGCCGTGGTGCCGGACGCATTGCAGGTCATGGCATCGTCCACCAACAACATCAGCAGCTGCGGCCGCTGCCATTCCGGTTCGGTCCGGCTCGCCCTCATCAAAGGACAAAATCCCATCGCCCTGACCAACGACCTGAACGTCGCCATCACCTGCGCGGTTTGCCATGACCCGCACTCGACCAATGCGAATCCGGCCCAGGTCCGCAATCCTGTTTACTCGACCAACTATTTTTCGCTGTCCACCTCGGCCGTGTTCACCAACGTGTACGCGGCGAACACGAACATCAATATTTGCGGCCAGTGCCATAATTCCCGCGGGGCGGCGTGGACGGACGCTTCCCGCCCCCCGCATAGTTCGCTGCAGTACAACTTCCTGCTCGGTTCCGTGGGACAATTGTGGGATGGCGTCACCGACAGTCCGGCCCTGTTTAATCCCGGCACCCATGCGGGGTTGCCCAATCCGGGCTCATTTTACCTGACCAACCAATGCGCCGGCTGCCACATGCAACCGGATGCCGCCCCGGCCAACCTCCATAGCCATACGTTTGCGGTGACTTCCGACAACGTCTGCCTGAATTGTCACGCTTTCGATCCCGGCCATTCCGCCCCCAACATCTCCAACCAGGTCACCACCGTATTGATCCTGTTGAATCAATGGGCGGCCACCCAGGCGCCGTCGGCGTTGCAAACCAATGGAAATGTCCTCTGGGAATACACGGCGCCCGGAGGGTTGCTGCTGCAAACCAATAGCTTGGGCTATGCGACCGGCTGGACCCTGGCCAACCCCGTGAATTACACCGGGCCGAATGCCGCGGGCCAGGCTTTGATTCCGGACAATATCAAGAAAGCCCGGTTCGATCTGTATCTCGTGGTCAACGACGGCAGCCTCGGCACGCACAACTGGATCTTTGCGTACAACCTTTTGTCCTCGGCGCAAAGCATGATCAACCAGGAATTGTATCCATGAACGGCAACCGAAATTTTGCATGACCAGATTGACTCTCATCCGATTTCTGCAGACGCGGGGCCGCCCGGGCCGGAAACTGGCGCTGGCCGCCGGGGTGATTATTTTGGTCCTCGCCGTCATTTCCTGCAGCACGATCAATCATGAAGCAGTGATGCTCCCGGAGGTGCCGGGCGCCAAATACATCGGTTCGTCCGAATGCGAACAATGCCACGAAGAAATCTATCGGAGCTTCCAGACGGCGGACCATTCGCGTCTGATTGCCCCGGGAACCAATTCCATGAACGTCGGGTGCGAATCCTGTCACGGACCGTGCAGCCTGCACTCGGATTCGGGCGGTGAAACCAAACCGCCATTCAGCTTCACTTCCGGACGTCCGGAACCGGCCAGCCTGGCCACGATGCCGGGAGTGCCGCCGGCCCGGGCCGTCGAAACGGTTTGCTACCAATGTCACAACGACGTTCGCGGCCAGTTCCAATTGCCCAGCCACCATCCCGTGCCGGAAGGCCGGATGAGCTGCACGGTGTGCCATTCGCCCCACAAGGGAAGCATCGGCGCCGGTGGCGGCACCGCCCTGCTCTCCCAGAACGAAAACTGCCTGCAATGCCATCCGGCCCAGCGCGGTCCCTACGTCTTTGAGCACGAGGCCATGCAGGAAGGCTGCACCACGTGCCACACCGCCCATGGCAGCGTCAACGCCAAGATGTTGACCGTGCGCGACTCCAACCTCTGCCTCAAATGCCATTTCCAGCAGCAGACTCCGGACGGATCCCTTTTGATCGGTGGCAAAAATCACGCCCAAAGCCTGCAACAAGGCTCCTGTTGGTCGGCAGGATGCCATGAAGCCGTCCATGGCTCGCGCGTCAACCCCTCGCTCCGATTCTGAACGCAACCGTAATGCCGATGAAACCTCAATCCTCATCCGCCAGACAACGTGACCGGGCCGCCCGGCAGGCATGGTATCGCCGTTGCATCGTCGTCGGCGCGATGTTGCTGGCGTGCGGCGCCACCGCCCGGGCCGGGGATACCAATGCTCCAGCCATGACGCCGGGAGAAATCTTTGAAGGCGGCACAAAATCCTACGACAACTGGGTTGAGCTCGGCATGGGCGGCCTGTTCACTTCCGGCAACACGGCCCAGGCCCGGCAACAATATCAATTGAGCAACGACCCGTTTGGCGGCGTCAGCGACCTTCATCTGCAAAAAGACATCGATAAAAAGACCACGCTGACGATGGACGGACATTCGCTGTTCGACCAGCACGACTACAAGCTGCTCCTCAAACTGCAACGCGAAGAATTCGGGTATCTCAAATTTGATCTCACCGAGTTTCGCACCTGGTACAACGGCGCCGGCGGCTTTTTCGATGGCACCCAGTTCCAGCTTCCGAATGATGAGCTCGCCCTGGATCGCGGCACCATTTCATTTGAAGCGGGCCTGACCCCGAAGGACCTGCCCCAGGCCGTTTTCAAATATACGCACAGTTATCGTGATGGCGACAAGAGCTCAACCATTTGGGGCCCGGTGCATATCAATGGCACGACCCGCAACGTCTTTCCGTCGCTTTACAACATCAATGAAAAGGTGGACAGCTACTCGCTGGATTTGACCCATCACATCAAAACCACCGACTTCGGTGCCGGCATCCGGTACGACACCGCGAGTCTGGCCGACACCCGCCAGGAAACGTTCTACCAGACCGATGGCCTGCCGGTGCAACGGGATCTCACCGACAGCCAGGGAACCTCGTACGACATGCTCAATGTGCATGCTTTCAGCGAAACCTGGCTGAAAAAGAACCTGTTTTTCTCCACCGGCTATTCGTTTGCCAATCTGGATGATACTTTTTCGGGCAACCGCATCTACGGCGATGACTTTGGCGTGATTTATAGTCCCAACCCGAACAACTTCCTCGGCTACACCAGCCTCCACGGAGGCGCTCACGAGCAAACCCACGTCGGGAACGTGAACCTGATGGCCACACCCGTCAAGAACCTGTCCATCGTGCCGTCCCTGCGCGTGGAGTCGGACACCTGGAACGCGAATTCCAGTGGCAACGGGACATTCGGCACCGCCACCCCCGAAGCTTTCACCGGCAATGGCAACGGAGAGAAGCTGGATGTGCGGGAGCGTCTCGATGTGCGTTACACCGGCGTGACCAACTGGGTGTTTTCCGCCAGCGGCGAATGGACCGAAGGCAGCGGCAATCTGTATCAAACGAACGGCCTGAGCGAGTTTAACGTAATCGGAATTGGCACTGCCCCGGTTCTTAACCTCACGGATGAAACCCGCTGGTTCCAGAAATATGCCCTCGGGGTCAGATGGTACCCCATCCGACGCGTCATTCTGGACTTTGGCGGGTATTACAAGCGGAATGAATACGATTACAACAACGTTCAGGACAGCACGCCAAACCTCCTGACCACCGGAAATGTTTACCCGGGTTTTCTGGTCATGCAGAATTTCCAGACCTACGACGGCAACGTGCGCCTGACCCTCCGGCCTGTTCAAAACGTCACCCTGGTCAGCCGTTATGAATATCAGTACTCGTTTATTGATACCGAGCCCGACTCGGCTTCGGGGCTCGGCACTTCCCAGTCGTCGCAGATGACGAGTCACATCTTTGCGCAGAATGCCAGTTGGTCGCCTTGGACCCGATTGTTCCTTCAGGCTGGTGTTAATTATGTCTGGAGCGAAACCAAGACACCGGCGTCCGATTTCACCCGGGCCGTGCTCAATTCGCAGAACAACTATTGGACGGTGACATTCGATTCCACCGTGGTGCTGGATAACAAGACCGATCTCAACCTCGGCTTCATTTACTATCAGGCGAGCGATTACCATAACAACTCCAGCGCCGGCCTGCCGCTCGGCGCCGGGGCCGATGAGCAAACGTTGACCGCCTCCCTCACCCGCAGAATCACCCAAAACCTGCGCGTCAGTCTGAAATACGCCTACACCCATTACAACGACTGGGCCTCCGGCGGATTCAACAATTACGACGCCCAGATGGTTTACTCCACGTTGCAATACCGCTTTTGAAGCGCGGACCGCAGCTGTTCCAGTCGCAGCCGCCTCTATTGCCGAGAGAATAAACTTGAATCCTTATCAATCCGTCATCTAATTTCAACATCGTGAAAAGTCATCCAATTCAAAAGTTCACAAATACTTTCAAACACGTTGCCAACAGGTCTGCGCTGTTCGCGCTGGCGCCTTCACTGTTGCTGGTTACCGGCTGTCACCGCGACTCGGTCAAGGTTTATCGCGTGGCCAAGGACCAGGACCAGACACAACAGTCGACGGCCCCTGCACTGTCCACCGACTCGCCCAACCCCGGTTTGCCTCCTGGACATCCGGACATTTCGTCCGCCCCCGGCCTGCCTCCCAGTGCCGCTCCCGCCGGCCTGCCGCAATTGACCTGGAAAACTCCCGATGGCTGGACCCAAATGCCCGCCGGCGAAATGCGCGTGGCCTCGTTTAAAATCCAGGGCCCTGACGGCAAAAAAGCCGATGTGAGCGTCATTCCGCTCCCCGGTCTGGCCTCCAGCACGGATGACGCCAACGTCAATCGCTGGCGCAGTCAGATCAACCTGCCCCCCGTTTCACCGGATGATTCGAAAAAATCTGCCGAGAACGTCCAGGCCGGCGGTCAACCGGCTCAACTGTTTGACCTCGCCGGCACCAGCCCCGGCAACGGCGGCACCGAACGCATTCTCGGGGTCATTCAACATCGGGACGATGTTGCCTGGTTCTTCAAAATGACTGGTGATGCCGCCCTGGTGGAACAGCAGAAGCCGGCGTTTATTGCTTTTCTGAATTCCGTTCAATTCAGCGCCCCGCAGCCAGCCGCGGAAATGCCGCCCGGCCATCCGCCGATGGGCGACCAGGGCATGGGCGCGGTAACCGCCACCGGCCCGATATCACATGAAGGCCAGCCGAACTGGCAGGTGCCGGCCGGCTGGCAGGAAGTTCCCGGCGGCCAATTCCTCGTCGCCAAATTCAACCTTACCGGCGACAGCGGCGCCACCGCCGCCGTCAATGTCAGCAGTTCCCCTGGTGAAGGCGGCGGTTTGGCCGGCAATGTCAACCGCTGGCGCGGCCAGCTTGGACTGGAAAAATTATCCGACGCCGACGTGACCGCCCAGGTGACGGCGCTCGATGTGCAAGGCGGCAAGGCGTCGCTCGTGGACATGAGCGGTACCGATGCGCGCTCCGGCCAGCCGGTGCGGCTCATTGGCGTAATTGTCCCGCAATCCAGCCAGACCTGGTTTTACAAGCTCATGGGCAATGCGAAAGTGGTGGAAAGCCGCAAGGATGCCTTCACCCAATTCGTTCAAGGTGTGAAATATTAAAACGAGTGGAAAACATTCAACATTCATCGTCCAACGCTCCAAGAGCGGCTTCTGGCGTAACGATTGGATGTTCGGCGTTGAATGTTGAGCGTTGAATGTTCCGAATATGCCCAAAGACCTGTTCAAATTATTCTCCTCCCTCCGGCTGACCGTGGCCTGCCTGCTGATGGGTTGTATCCTGGTGTTTTGGGGCACGCTGGCGCAGGTGCATCTTGGCCTCTACAAGGCCCAGAACGAATTCTTCCGGAGCGTATTCGTCTATTGGACACCAAACGGCTCGGGTCTGCATATCCCCATTTTTCCCGGCGGCTACCTCCTCGGCACCGTCCTCCTCATCAATTTGTTCTGCGCGCATCTGCGCTATTATCAGCCGGGCAAACGAAAAATCGGCATCGTCCTGATCCATTTCGGCGTCGTGCTGTTGCTGCTCGGGCAGATGCTCACGGATTTCCTGTCCCGGGAAAGCGCCCTGCACCTGCGCATCGGTGAAACGCGGAATTATTCCGAAGCCGACCGCGCGTTTGAACTCGCCGTCTTCGACACCACCGACGCGGATTCCGACAAGGTCGTCGCCATCCCCTGCTCGCTCCTGGTGCGACGCGGCGAGGTGAGCGACGCGGAAATGCCGTTCACCGTGCGGGTGAAAACATTTTACGCCAATTCGTCGCTGGTCCAGCAATCCCAGCCGGGTTATCAACCGGTCAAACCCACCGCCGGCCTCGGCGCCGACGTCTGGTGGCGCGAAGAACCGCGCGAAACCGAGATGAACCGCATGGACATGCCATCCGCTCTCGTTGAAGTCGTCACCCCCCAGGGTTCCCTCGGCACGTTCCTCGTGTCCGCCTGGATGGACCGCCCCCAAACCTTCACTTTCAATCGGCGGAACTATGCCTTGGTGTTGCGATCGGAACGGTACTATCTCCCGTTCAGCCTCCATCTCATCGAATTCCGGCACGATAAATATCCCGGCACGGACATCCCCAAGAATTTCTCCAGCCGCGTCCGGCTGCAAAACCTGGACAACCACGAGGACCGCGAAGTGCTCATTTTCATGAACAATCCCCTGCGTTACCAGGGCGAAACTTTCTACCAGGCGAGCTTCGACCCCGACGACCACGGCAGCATCCTCCAGGTGGTTCACAATCCCAGCTGGCTGACGCCGTACCTGTCCTGCGTGCTGGTCGCCGCCGGTCTGCTCATCCAGTTTCTCAGCCACCTGATACCCTTTTTGAAACGGAGGTTGGTTGCCAAATGAAAAAATGGATTCCCCTCATTCTGGTCGTGGTGATGGCCGGCTGGTTCCTGTCCGGTCTGCATCAAAAACCCGAAACCGACCTTCACGTGCGCGAGTTCGGCAAACTGCCTGTGCTCATGAACGGCCGCTTTCAACCGTTCGATTCCATCGCCCGCAACTCGCTGCTCCAGATCCGCACCAAACAAACCGTTTACGAATCCGAGGGCGGCAAGGCCCAGACCCTCTCCGCCATGGATTGGCTGCTCGAGTTGATGATGAAACCCGAGGCGGCCGATGACCTGAAGGTTTTCCGCATCGACAACAACGAAGTGACCGAACTGCTCAAGGTTTCCGATAACCAGAAGTATTATTCATTCAACCAGCTCAAGCCCCAGCTCGCCGAGGTGGAAAAACAGGCCGAACGCATCGACAAGATCGAATCCGCCAACCGCACCGTGTTCGAATCGCAGTTGATGAAACTCTACGAGATGCTGAACCTCTACCAGCGCCTGGGCGTCAGCCTCAAACCGCCGGGCACCGACGATTTCGCGGCGGAACTCGACGCGTATCAGAAAAGCATCGGACCGGGCATGGCCGCCGTGCAAGCCCGCGACGCCGGACAGAAATTCGACCAGGACGCCTTCAACACCCTCATCGGCTTCATGGGCGCCTACAATACCGTCGCCAGTTTCGCCCTGCCGCTGACCATTCCACCCACCGACCCGAACGCGCCCCGGGACGCCTGGCAAAATATCGGCACCAATCTCATGCAAACCGCGCGCACCGGCGAAATCAATCCCGCCACCAAATTTTATGCCGAAATGGTGACCGCCTATCGCAGCAATCAACCGGATGATTTCAACCGCGCCGTGGCCGGATATCAGACCTGGCTCGGTGAACGTTTCACGCGACAGGTGCGCAAAGCCAGCCAGGAATATTTCTTCAGCACCATGGAACCCTTCTACAAGGCCACTGTGATTTACGTTCTCGCCCTCGTACTGGCATTATGCTTCTGGTTCAACCTGACCGATTGGCTGCGGCGCTCGGCGTTTTATCTCATCATCCTGGCCTGGTTCATTCACACCTTCGGCCTCGTGTTCCGCATGTATCTTGAAGGCCGGCCGCCCGTGACCAATCTTTATTCCTCCGCCATCTTCATCGGCTGGGGCGCCGTGATTCTCGGCATGGCTCTGGAAAAAATTTATCGCGACGGCATCGGCTCCGTGGTGGCCGCCTCCGCCGGCTTCATCACCTTGATCATTGCGCACACGCTGGCCCTCACCGGCGACACCATGGAAATGATGCGCGCCGTGCTCGACACCAACTTCTGGCTCGCCACCCATGTCGTTTCTGTCACGCTCGGTTATGCCTCGACCTTTGTGGCCGGGTTTCTGGCCATTATTTACGTCCTGCGTGGGTTGTTTACCACGACCCTCACGGCGGAAACCGCCAAATCGCTGGCCCGCATGGTGTATGGCATCGTCTGTTTCGCCACGCTGTTCAGTTTTGTCGGTACCGTCCTGGGCGGCATCTGGGCCGACCAATCCTGGGGCCGGTTCTGGGGCTGGGACCCGAAGGAAAACGGTGCGTTGCTCATCGTGCTCTGGAACGCCACCATCCTGCACGCGCGCTGGGGCGGCATCGTGCGCGAACGCGGCCTCATGAACCTCGCCATCTTCGGCAACATCGTCACCAGCTTCTCCTGGTTCGGCGTGAACATGCTTGGCATCGGCCTGCACAGCTACGGCTTCACCGACGCCGCGTTCAAATGGCTGATCCTCTTCATCAGCACCCAGCTCTGCCTCATCCTCCTCGGCCTGCTACCCCAAAAAATCTGGCGCAGCTTCCAACCCCGCTCTGCCGCTTGAGAATTCGATGTTGAATGCCCGCTCGCGATTTATCGGAGTTGAATGTTCCTGACGGCGCGGAGCGACCCACTCATTCATCCTTCCTTCCGGCGGGGCGAGCATCCCCTGTAGCGTCGGCTGTCTGAGCCGACCTGCGTTACCGCCAAACCATTATCCTCCTTCGTCGTCATCCTCATCCTTCGTCCTCGTCCTCGACCAAAATGCCCTCCCGACGCCGTTGGTAGG
>Ga0265338_10010955_pt1 | contig 10540 bp, 10 predicted proteins | sample 42126metaG_FD_193579 | JGI IMG/M metagenome (GOLD analysis project Ga0265338, IMG submission 193579) | Rhizosphere microbial communities from Carex aquatilis grown in University of Washington, Seatle, WA, United States - 4-21-26 metaG | ecosystem: Host-associated > Plants > Roots > Rhizosphere... | reverse complement strand
AGGATCTCGGCGCGCACCGGGTCCATGTCCAGCACCCCCACGAACCGCACGTCCGGCAGGCCGGCGTACTTGCCCGCATGGTAGCCGCCGAACACCCCGGCGCCGATGACGCCCGCTCTCAACACGCTCATCCGCCTATCGACCTTTGTGCTCGACCTTTGCTGCAGCGCGGCGGAAAGTGTGCGCCAACGAACCGTCACGCAAGACGGCAAAGATCACGTTTCGTCTCGATTTGTTGCGCCGCCCTTCCCGTGATCGCCCCGCATGGGCTAAATCGCCCGTCCCTCGTTTCCGGAGCCCGCCGTGGCGCGCCTGTTCAACGCTTATGTGATCGTCGACTGGAGCGCCGCCTCCAAGCCCGCGACCGGAACCGACCTCATCCGCATCGCCGTGATGAAGCGTGACGTGCGCTTCCGCCTGACGTTCGAGAGCCACGCCCTGGCCACCCGCGCCGAGGCCGAGAAGAAGCTGATCGCCATCCTCGACGACTTCAAGAAGCGCGACGAGCGCGCCTTCCTGGGCTTCAACTTCCCGCTCGGGTTCCCGCGCGGCCTGGCGGCGGCGCTGACGCTGCCCGGCGAGCCGTGGACCGCGGTGTGGGACTTCCTGGACAAGATGGTCAAGGACAAGGTCGACAACACCAACAACCGCTTCGGCGTGGGCGCCGAGATCAACCGCCGCACCACCGCCGGCCCGTTCCCGTTCTGGGGCTGCCCGCCGCGCGACACCCTCACCACCCTGCAGCCCAAGCGGCCGCATGAGCATGGCGAGGGCGACCTGCCGGAGTTCCGCTACGCCGACCAGGCGGTGAAAGGCGCCTCGATCTGGAAGCTCTACTACGCCGGCTCGATCGGCGGCCACGCCATCCTCGGCATCCCGGTGCTGCGCCGGCTGAAGAAGACCCGCGCGGTCAAGACCTGGCCGTTCGACACCGGCTGGAGGGCGGTCACCGAAGCCGACCTCGACGGCGTCGAAGTGCTGGCCGCCGAGGTCAAGCTCGGCCTCGTCCCGGCCCATCCCCTGCCCGGCGAGGCCAAGGAGCTGGCGCCGGTGCGGGCCCTGGCCGAACGCGTGGCCAAGCTCGACGAAGCGGGCAAGCTGGGAGCGGCTTTCGCCGCCCCCAAGGATGCGCCCGCGGCCGAGGTCGCCGCCGTGGAGCACGAGGAAGGCTGGATCCTCAACGTCTAGATTTGGAGAAGGGGATCAGCCCCGCCGCGTGAGCGCTGCGGATCGCCTCGTGCGCAGCCGCAGGGCCAGCCCTCGGCTCTCGAACCCCGCCGCCCCGCGTGCGGAGAAGGGCGCGCCCGATCGCCGAAGTCCCCCTAGCGCCGCCTGTACCCGTAGTCGCCCTGGGTCTCACCAGCGCTGACGGCCACGAAGCCGTTCTGGCCAACCGGCTGGCAGACTGAGCCGCCGACTTCACGGTAGCCGCGGGTGCCGATGCCGCCCTCGATCTCGCCGTGCGGCGCCTTCTCGAGGCTGCCGTCAGGCTTCACCTTTTCCGGGCCGCAGGGTCCCAGGGCCATCTGCGGACCCTGAGGGGGAACGGCGCCAGGCGGAGGCAGCTCGGCGGACGGCGCGGTCGGCTGGGGCGCCGCCGGTCCCGTGGCAGGGGCGGTGGCGATGGGACCGTCGGCCAGGGCCGGGCCGGCAAGGAACAGGGCGACAGCCGTCGCGAAAGCCGCCGCACGCATGGAACCCACTCCGCAACACGAACCGAACCCCCACCTGCCGGACCGTTGGTGTCAGAAATGTGTCTGGGAATATGTCGGTGATGGTCGTTTCGAGGGGGCTAGGCCGCCACGCGGTCGATGGCGCGGCCGAGGTCTTCCAGACTGAAGGGCTTCTGGATCACCACCTTGTCGCGGTAGGCGGGCTCGATGCCGCCCGAGCCATAACCGGTGGCGAACAGGAACGGCACGCCGCGGCGCATCAGCACATCGGCCACGGGGAAGGACAGGCGCCCGTCGAGGTTGACGTCGAGGATGGCGAGGTCGAGGTCCTCGGTCTCGGCCAACTGCAGGGCCTGGGGCAGGCGCATGGCCAGGGCCGCCGGCTCGTGACCGAGATCGGCCAGCATGTCCTCCAGCAGGAGGGCGATGGTCATCTCGTCCTCGACGATGAGAATGCGCAGACTCAAGCCTCGCTCTCCGCATAGACGGTCAAGGGCGCATCGATGACGCAGACCAGGCCTTCCGATTCAAAGCGCATCCGCACCTCGCCGCCCATCTCGGCGGCCAGCCCCCGTTCGATCAGCCGCGAGCCGAAGCCGCGCCGCGCCGGCGGCTTCACTTCGGGTCCGCCCCGTTCGATCCATTCCAGCCTCAGCCGTTGTGGTCCGCCCTCGTCCGGGCTGTAGACGGACCAGCCGATCGACACCACGCCGCCGGGTCTGGACCAGGCGCCATATTTGACGGCGTTGGTGGACAATTCGTGAGTGGCCAGGGACAGGGACAGGGCGGTCTTGGGCGACAGCTGCAGATCGGGGCCCTCAATGGGGCATTGCTCGGCCGCCGGGCAGTGCGGACGCACCGCCTGCTCCAGCACCTTGCGCATCGACACCTCCGCGCCGCGTTCGCCGGTGAGCAGGTCGTTGGCCTGGGCCAGGGCGCCGATGCGGGACAGGAGGCTGGCCTGGGCCTGGCCCAGGTCGCCGGCGTTGCGGAAGGTCTGGGCGGCGATGGCCTGGGTCATGGCCAGGTTGTTCTTCACCCGATGGTTCAGCTCGTTGACCACCAGGCGAAGGTGCTGCTCGGCCTTGTTGCGGGCGGTGACGTCGCTGGCGGCGCCGAACCACTCGGTGATCTCGCCGTCCGGACCCAGCAGGGGAATGGCGCGCGAAGACGTCCAACCCACGCCGCCATCGGCCCGGCGCACGCGGTGTTCGAGCTGGAACACGCCCTTGGCGTCGATGGCCTCGTCGATCGCACGGCGGATCGCCTGCTGATCCTCGGGGAACAGGTATTCGTCCATCCAGCGGATGCTGGGCGCCTCGGTGTCGGACAGGAAGTCACGGCCGTCGAGGGCCTTCATCTCGATCCAGTCGGGGCTCATGCGGTAGACGACGTCGGAGGTGGCGTTGACCAGGGCGCGGAAACGCTGGTCGATCTCGCGCTCGCGGTCCTGAGCCTCGTCGCGGCGGCGCTCGGCCCGCATGCGATCGCTGGTCTCGACAACGATGGCGATCACGCCCGCCGGCTGGCCGCCCTCGCCCAGCACTGGCGAGTAGTCGAGGTTCATCCACACCTGCTCGGGGCGGCCATGGCGATGGAGGGTCAGTTCCTGGTCCTTGTAGGCCAGGGTCCCGCCGGCGAGGCCCACCTTCATGACGTTGTCGTTGAACTCGGCCACCTCGGGCCAGCCCTCGCGCACCTTGGAGCCGAGCAACTGAGGATGGCGGCCGCCAGCGAACACGGAATAGGCGTCGTTGTAGATCATCACCCCGTCCTCGCCCCACAAAAGGACGATCGGCACGGGCGACAGCAGCAGCATGCCGGTGACGGTCTTCAGGCTCTGCGGCCAGGCCTCGATCGGGCCGAGGCTGGTGCTGGACCAGTCGAACCGGCGGATGAGCGCGCCGAGCTCGCCGCCGCCGAGCGGGAACCGGGATCCTTCCGACAAAGGCGCCCGCGCCTCTGAGTCCGCACTCACGAACCGTGTACTCCGCCTACTGGCGCGCCCGCCTCGATCGGACACGCCTCCCCCGATAGTCGCCTCTACGTTGTAGCCACGATCGAGCCGAAAGGGGAAGCGCGCGTCTACGCGAAGGCGTTCCCTGGCGGCTATTCGGCCGCGCGGAAACCCAAGGCCCGCTCGTCGCGCAGGCGCTCAGCGATCAGGAAGGCCAGCTCCAGCGACTGCTCGGCGTTCAGGCGCGGGTCGCAGTGGGTGTGGTAGCGGTCGCCGAGGTCGGTCTCGGTCAGGGCGCGAGCCCCGCCGAGGCATTCGGTGACGTCCTGGCCGGTCATCTCGAAGTGGACGCCGCCGGGGTGAACACCCTCGGCCTTGGCCACGTCGATGAAGCTCTTCACCTCCGACAGGATGCGGTCGAACGGCCGGGTCTTGTAGCCATTGGAGGCGGTCAGGGTGTTGCCGTGCATCGGGTCGATGGCCCACACCACAGCGCGCCCGTCGCGCTTGGTGGCGCGCATCAGGGGCGGCAGGCGCGCCTCGACCTTGTCGGCGCCGAAGCGGCCATAGAGGGTCAGGCGGCCGGGCTCGTTGTCCGGGTTCAAGGCGTCGATCAGGCCGAGCAGCTCGTCAGGCTCAAGCGTGGGGCCGACCTTGAGCCCGATCGGGTTCTTGATGCCGCGCATGAACTCGATGTGGGCGTGGTCGAGCTGGCGCGTGCGCTCGCCGATCCACAGCAGGTGGGCGGAGGTGTCGTACCAGTCGCCCGAGGTGGAATCGATGCGGGTCAGGGCCTCCTCGTAGCTCAGCAGCAGGGCTTCGTGGCTGGTGAAGAACTCTACCTGGTGCAGGCCGGGATAGGTGTTGGGGTTGATCCCGATGGCCTGCATGAAGGCCAGGGTCTCGGAGATCTTGTCGGCCAGGGCGCGGTAGTGGGCGCCCTGCGGGCTCCCGTCGACGAAGCCGAGGGTCCACTTGTGGACGTTGTTGAGGTCGGCGTAGCCGCCGGTGGCGAAGGCGCGCAGCAGGTTCAGGGTCGCCGCCGACTGGGAGTAGGCGCGCAGCAGCCGCTCCGGATCGGGCGTGCGCCCGGCCGGGTCGAAGTCCATGCCGTTGATGTTGTCGCCGCGGTAGGACGGCAGGGTGACGTCGCCTTGCGTCTCGACGGCCGAGGAGCGCGGCTTGGCGAACTGGCCGGCCATGCGGCCGACCTTCACCACCGGCTTGCCGCCGGCGAAGGTGAGCACCACCGCCATCTGCAGGATCAGGCGGAAGGTGTCGCGGATGTTGTTGGCCGTGAACTCCTTGAAGCTCTCGGCGCAATCGCCGCCCTGCAACAGGAAGGCCTTGCCCTCGGACACCTGGCCGAGCAGCTCCTTCAGCCGGCGCGCCTCGCCGGCGAACACCAGGGGCGGCATCGAGCGCAGGGTGTCTTCCACGCGGAACAGCGCATCCGCGTCCGGATAATCGGTCGGGATGTGCTTGGCGGGCTTGTTCCGCCAGGACGTCGGGGTCCAGCGTTCGGTCATGGGAGTGCTCAGTTACGAAAGAGGCGGGTGCTTAACCCAAATCTGCGGCTCACGCCACGTTCAGCTGCATCTCCGGGCGCTTCTCGCGCAGGGTCACCAGCTCTTCGGCAAGGGTGGGGTGCAGGGCGCAGGTATTGTCCCAATCGGCCTTGGTCACGCCCATCTTCACGGCGATGGCGGCCATCTGGATCATCTCCGGCGCCTCGGGCCCGACGATGTGGCAGCCGAGGATGACGTCGGTCTCGGCGTCGACCACCAGCTTCATCAGCACCCGCTCCTGGCCGCCGTAGAATACGTGCTTCATGGCCCGGAACCGGGTCGCGTAGATGTCGACCTTCTTGCCGGCCCGGCGCGCCTCGGTTTCGGTCATGCCGACGCAGCCGATCGGCGGCTGGGAGAACACGGCGGTGGGCACCATCTCGTGGTCGAAGGTGGTGGGCTTCTTGCCGAACACGGTGGCGGCGAAGGCGGCGGCCTCGCGGATCGCCACCGGCGTCAGGTTGATGCGGTCGGTGACGTCGCCGATGGCGTAGATGTTGGGCACATTGGTGCGCGAATAGTCGTCGACCGCGATGGCGCCCTTGTCGTTCAGCTTCACCCCCGCCTTGTCCAGGCCCAGGCCCTCGACGTAGGGCATGCGGCCGGTGGCGAACATCACCACGTCGCTGGTGCACTTCACCTGGTTGCTCAGCTGGTTGACCAGGCCCGCGTCGGTCTTCTCGATCTTCTCGTGCTGGGCGCCGACGATCAGGCGGATGCCGCGCTTCTCGATCTCTTCCGACACGTGCGCGCGCACGTCCTCGTCGAAGCCGCGCAGGATGTTGGGCCCGCGGTAGAGCAGGGTTGTCTCGACGCCCAGGCCGTTGAAGATGCCGGCGAACTCCACGGCGATATAGCCGCCGCCGGCGATCAGGATGCTCTTGGGCAACTCAGGGAGATGGAAGGCTTCGTTGGAGGTGATCACGTGCTCGATGCCCGGCACCTCATCCGCCCCCGGCACGGAGACACGTCCGCCGGTGGCGATCAGGATGGTCTCGGCGGTGACGGTCTTGCCCTTGCCCACCAGCTCGATGGTGTGGGCATCGACCAGCCGCGCCTTGGCGTGCACCAATTCCGCGCCCGCCTTGGCCAGGTTGGAGGCGTAGATGCCCGACAGGCGCCCGATCTCCACATCCTTGGCAGGCAGGAAGGTCTTCCAGTCGAAGACGCTGTGGGGCTTGGACCAGCCGTAGCCCTCGGCCTCAGCGAACAGGTGCGAGAACTCCGAGGCGAACACCATGAACTTCTTGGGCACGCAGCCGCGGATCACGCAGGTGCCGCCCACCCGGTCCTCCTCGGCCACGGCCACCCGCGCGCCGGTCATGGAGGCCAGCCTGGCCGCCCGCACGCCGCCGGAGCCGGCGCCGATGACGAAGAGGTCGTAGTCGTATTCGGCCATGCGAACGCTCCGGATCCTGGTTTGCGCTATCGGCTATCGCCTACTTGAGCGCGGCTTCTTGCGCTACTGGCTATCGTCGACTTGAGCGCAATCCACGGCCAGCGTGGCCGTGGGGATCAGATGGTGTCGCAGCCTCCATATGCAAAGCGGGCGGGCCCGGCGAGCCACAGTGCAAGAGGCGGCGCCGGCAAGGGATCCGGACGCCCCTGGCCAAAAGCCAGGGTCACTTGGCGGGTTCGACCTTGAGCAGCGCGCCTTCCGGCTCGTCGGTCAGAAGATAGAGGTCGCCGTCGGGCCCCACGCGGGTGTCGCGGAAGCGCTGCTTCAGCTCGGTCAGGAAGCGCTCCTGGCCCGTCACATTGCCCTGGGCGTCGAAGCTGGCGCGCAGCAGCGAGCGCGACATGGTGCCCATCAAAAGGTCGCCCTTCCACTGCGGGAACTTGTCGGCGTGGTAGATGATCAGGTTGCCGGGGTTGGTCGAGGGCGCCGGCCAGGTCAGGATCGGGTCGACGACGCCGGGCACGTTCTTGATGCCCTTGGCCGGTTCGCCATTGTAGTGCGCGCCCTGGGTCACCTCGATCCAGCCGTAGTTCTTGCCCTTCTCGATGATGTTGACCTCGTCGCCGCCGCGGGGGCCGAACTCGGATTCCCACAGCTTGCCGGTGACGTTGTCGTAGAACAGGCCTTCGCCGTTGCGGTGGCCGGTGGTCCAGATCTCCGGCTTGTGGCCGGGCTGGCCGACGAACGGGTTGTCCTTGGGGATCGAGCCGTCGTCGTTGAAGCGGTAGAGCTTGCCAAAGTCGTTGGACTGGTCATGCACCATCTCGCCGTAGTTACGGTCGCCCGAGGTCATGAACAGTTTGCCGGCCTTGTCGAACTGGATGCGCGAGCCGTAGGAGCCGGTGGCCGGACCCTGGCCGCAGCAGCGCTTGGGCAGGTCGCCGTGGCCGTACCACATATCGGCGACGAACAACTCCTGGAGGTCATTCAGGGTATGGCTGCCGGGATCGTACTTGGCGCGGCCCAGGACCAGGGTCGACTCGTCGGAACTGTTCGGATCTTCCTTGGTATAGGTGAAGTAGATCAGGTGGTTCCTGGCGTAGTCGGGGTGCAGGGCGATGTCCATCAGCCCCCCAAGGCCCTTGGCGTAGATCTTGGGAAGGCCGCCGATCAGGTTGGGGTCAAGCACCCCATTGTGGATCAGGCGCAGGCGGCCGGGCCGTTCGGTGACCAGCATGTCGCCGTTGGGCAGCCAGACCATGGCCCAAGGGCGCTCCAGGCCCTTGGTCACCACCGAGACGTGGACCTTGCCCTTGGCGCTGTCGAGATCCCAGGGGCCCTCGCCGAGGGCCGGCTCCGGCGGCGGTGCGCGGCGTGCGGCGGGCGGCGCGGCGGCGGGAGGCGCGGCGGCTCCGGCCGCGGGCGCGTTCTGAGCCGAAGCTACCCCGCTGTAACCGGCGAGCGCGGCCACGGCGGCAAACATCATGAGTCGCTTCATCGCGATCCTCCCCCTCACGGCCGCGATGTACCCCCGCGCGCCTTGCTTATCGTTCGATAGCATCAGTTTGGCGGGTTGCGCGAATATGTCAGCCCCTGAACTGTGCTCAGTCAGCCCGGACATGGATCGGGCTGTCCACAGCCTTCGATCCGATCACGGCCAAGCCGCCTGATTTTGGCCTTCCTTGGCCGGGACAAAAGGTCGTCGGACCTCACGAGCAGCGCGATTTGGACTGCCACGAGCCCCGTGGGCGGCCACAGCAATCCCGTGCCTGCGGCGAGGATGTTTCGGGGAGTGAGTATGGCGGACCTGATCGACCACAAGCGGCGCACGCGCCTGGAGCCCGACATCTTCGACCTGCCCCAGGTGCGGCTGCGCGGACGCAACGTCCTGGCCCTGGTGCTGGCCCCGGAATTCCCGATGAGCGACTGGTTCGCCGCCTTCGACCGGCAGCACAAGGCCGCGCCCGGCTTCTTCGCCGACCGGCCGATCGTGGCCGACCTGCGCGCGGCGATCCAGGAAGGCGGCCCGGAAGCCGCAGCCCTGGTGCTCGACAGCCTGGGCATGCGGAATCTCAAGCTGATCGGGGTGGAAGGCGTCAGCGCACGGGTGCTGGACGGCACCCCTTGGGAGCGCCTCGCCACCCGTTTGCACGGCCGCGACACGGCGCTCGAGGCGCCGGACGACGAGACTCCGTCCGCCTCCGACGCGAAGCCCGAGCCCCCTGCCCCGACCTCCTTGCTGATCGATCGCCCGGTGCGCTCTGGCCAGTCCGTCGTGTTCGGCGAGGGCGACGTGACCATCGTCGGCTCGGTGAGCTCCGGCGCCGAGGTGCTCGCGGGCGGCTCGATCCATGTCTACGGGACCCTGCGCGGCCGGGCCATCGCGGGCCTGAAGGCCGGCGTCCAGGCCCGCATCTTCTGCCACAAGCTGGAGGCCGAACTGCTCGGCGTCGACCAGCTCTACCGCACCGCCGAGCATTGGGGCGCGGGCCTGCACGGCCGCGCGGTGCAGGTGCTGTGCGACCGTGGCGCCCTGCGCCTCACCGCCTTCGGTTGAAGCCGTCAAATCGAGTCTTGGGAGTTCGCCTATGTCGCAAGTGATGGTCGTCACCTCGGGCAAGGGAGGCGTGGGCAAGACCACCTCTTCCGCATCGCTCGGGGCCGCCCTGGCCCAACGCGGCCAGAATGTCGTGCTCATCGATTTCGACGTCGGCTTGCGCAACCTCGACCTGGTGATGGGGGCCGAGCGGCGGGTGGTGTTCGACTTCGTCAACGTGGTGCAGGGCGACGCCAAGCTGGCGCAGGCCCTGATCCGCGACAAACGCGTGGACACCCTGTCCCTGCTGCCCGCCTCCCAGACCCGCGACAAGGACGCCCTGACCGAGGAGGGCGTGGAAAAGGTGATCGACGAGCTGCGCGAGAAGTTCGACTGGATCATCTGCGACAGCCCCGCCGGCATCGAGAAGGGCGCGACCCTGGCCATGCGCTTCGCCGACATCGCCGTGGTGGTGACCAATCCCGAGGTGTCGTCGGTGCGCGACAGCGACCGCATCATCGGCATGCTCGACGCCAAGACCCGTAGAGCCGAGGCCGGCGAGCGGCTCGACAAGCGCCTGCTCTTGACCCGCTACGACCCGGCGCGCGCCGCGCGGGGCGAGATGATGAAGGTGGAGGACGTGCTGGAGATCCTGGCCATCCCCCTGCTCGGCATCATCGCCGAGAGCCCCGACGTGCTGACCGCCTCCAACATGGGCGCGCCGGTGACGCTGCATGCCCCAGCCTCGGCGCCCGCGATCGCCTACGCCGAGGCCGCCCGCCGCCTGCTCGGCGAGGCTGTGCCGTTCACGGCGCCCGGCCAGCGCGCGGGCGGAGGCCTGTTCAGCCGGCTGTTCGGGCGGAAGGCGGCCGCGGCATGAGCCTGTTCAGCTTCTTCGCCCGCCAGCGCTCCGCGCCGGTCGCCCGCGACCGGCTGCAGGTGCTGCTGGCCCACGAGCGCGCCCTGTCGGGCCGTCCCGACCTCGTCGCCATCCTGCAGCAGGAGATCCTGGCCGTGATCGCCCGCCATATCCCCATCGACCAGGACAAGGTGGTGGTGAAGCTCGACCGCGGTCGGCAGGTCTCGACCCTGGAGATCGACATCGAGATGCCCGACGAGGTGCTGGCGAAGAGCTGATGGCTTGGGCTAACGCCCGCGCCGCTCGACTCCCGCGTCCGTGCCCACCAGGGCCTCGTCGGCCAGGCCGAGGAACAGGCCGTGGTCGACCACGCCGGTCAGGCTCTTGAGCGCCTCGGCCAGGAGGGCCGGGTCGGCGATCGCGCGGCAGGCGGCGTCGTAGATCAGGTTGCCGTTGTCGGTCTTGATCGGCGCGCCGTCCTTGACCCTCAGCTTGGGTTCGCCGGCGATCTCGCACCAGGCCAGGGCGTCGACGATGCGGCCGGCGGT
>Ga0265338_10010954_pt1 | contig 10540 bp, 11 predicted proteins | sample 42126metaG_FD_193579 | JGI IMG/M metagenome (GOLD analysis project Ga0265338, IMG submission 193579) | Rhizosphere microbial communities from Carex aquatilis grown in University of Washington, Seatle, WA, United States - 4-21-26 metaG | ecosystem: Host-associated > Plants > Roots > Rhizosphere... | reverse complement strand
TCATCGTCCCGTACATCTATTCGTTCGGCACGGAAGACCAGAAGCAACGCTGGTTGCCAGGTTGCGCGGCGGGCTAGCTCGTCACCGCACTGGCGATGACCGAACCGGGCACGGGCTCCGACCTCGCTGCGATCGCGACGACCGCGGTCAAGGATGGCAACGACTACGTGATCAACGGCTCGAAGACGTTCATCTCGAACGGCCAGCTGTGCGACCTCGTCGTGGTCGCTTGCAAGACTGATCCGGATCCGGCGAACGCACACAAAGGCATCTCGCTGATCGTCGTCGAGGCCAATCGCAAGGGCTTCGTAAAGGGCAAGCGCCTCCACAAGATGGGGATGCCTTCGCAGGACACGAGCGAGCTGTTCTTCGAAGACTGCCGCGTGCCGGTGACGAACGTGCTCGGCGCCGAGGGCGGTGGCTTCATGATGATGATGCAGAAGCTGCAGCAAGAGCGGCTGTGCGTCGCGATCGGCGCGGTCGCGGGGGCGGAGCAAGTGCTCGCCGACACGATCACCTACACGAAAGAGCGCAAGGCGTTCGGCAAGCCGATCAGCAAGTTCCAGAACACGCAGTTCAAGCTCGTCGAGTGCCTCGCGAAGGTCGAGGTCGGCCGCGCGTATATCGACAAGGTCGTCGCCGGCCACGTCGCGGGCCAGCAGCTTGTCAAGGAGTGCTCGATCGCGAAGTTCTGGTCGACCGACATGGGCCAAGAGGTCGTCGACACCTGCCTGCAATTCTTCGGCGGCTACGGCTACATGCTCGAGTACCCGGTGACTCGCGCGTTCATGGATGCTCGCGTGCAGCGGATCTACGCCGGCACGAACGAGATCATGAAGGTGATCGTCGCGAAGCAGCTCGGGCTGTAGCGCGCTCACATCCGGAGTGCGACTCCGGCGAGGTCTCCGGTCCGCGCGCGACGTTCGGTGTTAGACACGCGTGGCGCCTTCGCGCGTTGGAACGCCGATGCTGGCAGGCATGAGATGGCTCGCAGCAGTCGGGTTCGCACTCGGGGCGTGCGGCTACGTGCCGGTCGATCGGCGTCCAGCGGATTCGCCGGGCGTGTACTACGGTGAGCCGAAGGTCGATATGGCCTGCGTGCAGCGCGGCATCGATGGCACGTTGCTCGATCGGCTGCCTGCGGAGCTCTCGGGGTTCCGCGTGACTCGCCAAGCAGACGGCGTGCATCTGCATCGCGAGGGCCGCGAGCTGTCCGCGAACGAAGGCGGGGCGCTGCACGAAGTCTTAGGCCATGGCGCCTTCGAGCAGCGCGGGCTCGTCATGGAATCGATGGCAGCAGACGGGTTTCATCCGGACGATTGGTCTGCCGACCACTGCACCGATGCGGTGCGCGATGCGTGCTTCAAGCTGACGTGGCACATCTGTCAGACGTCACTCGACCTGCTCGCGAGTCGAGCGCTCGCAGACCTCGAGCGCGCCGGGTTTTCCGACGCTGCGATCTCGCTCGACGTCGGCGTCATGGAAGCGTTCGGGCCCGCTTGTAAAGGCGGCTCGTCGTGCTTGCCCTCGCGCCACTATTCCGCCGACGGCGTCTATCAACCCGACGGCCCGCGATTCGCACTCGGTGGCCGCGCAGGTGTGTGCCGCGACGACGGCGATTGCGAAGGCGGTGGCAACATATGCCGGGCTTGGTATCTCGCGGGCGCCGCGCAGGCTGCGATCTACCATCAGAACATGCAGCCGGAATGGTGCGGCTGCATCGAAGGACAGTGCCGATGGTTCGCGCAGCAATGGCCGGCGTTCGAATGAGGCGACGCTCGATCGCGCTCGCCGTGGCGCTCGCCGGCTGTTGGACCGGCTCGGAGCCAGCGCCAGCGCCGCGCAAGGGGCCGGAGGCCACGGTCGACATGACCTGCGTGATTCGCGGCGAGCAACGCACGTTGCTGATCGGCCTGCCGGATCGCGCGGCAGGCTTCACGGTGACCAAGACCGAGCGCGGCGTTCACTTGCACCGCCCGGGGCGCGAGCTGGGCGACGTCGAAGCCCGCGCGCTCTGGCAGGTGCTCGGCAGAGAATGGTTCGTTCGCGGCGGGCTGGGGGACGGCAGCATCGGCGTCGACTCGGTGTACCGCTGCGACGACGTCGGCCGGGGTGGGTGCTTCAAGCTGGAGGCGTGGATCTGCCAGCGACCGCTCGAGGACATCGCCGCCACGTTCGCGGACATCGCGGCCGCCCACGGCGCGGGAGATATGGCTGCATCGCTCGACATCAACTATTTCGAGACCAGCGGTCCGCGCTGTCAGCCGTCCGAGCATTGTTCGCCGGAGCCACACTACTCGTCGCGCGTTCCATACGATCCGCTGCGCGGCCGCTTCGATCTGCGAGAAGGTGCCGGCTCGTGCCGAGACGACGGCGATTGCAACTCGAGTCAGTCCTGCCAGGCGTGGTACCTGAGCGGCGGGGCGGAGCTCGCGTACTACCGTCAGTACAGCATCCCGCGCTACTGCGGCTGCATCGCGCACCGCTGCACGTGGTTCGAACAGCCGTAGCGCGGTAGCTTTGCGCCGTGGCGACCGCGGTCATCGATATCGGCACCAACACGTTGCTGCTGCTGATCGTCGACGACGCGTGCAAGCGCCTCGTCGATCTGTGTCGGTTCGGCCGGCTCGGCAAGGTACTCGATGCGAGCGGCAACCTCGCGCCCGACGCGATCGAGCGCAGCCTCGAGATCTGTCGCGAGTATCGCCACGTGATGGACGATCACGGCGTAACCGCACCGGCGGTGATCGCGACCCAAGCACTGCGCGAGGCGAAGAATGCGCGCGCCTTCGTCGAGCCGGCGCAGCACATCCTCGGTGCCCCGATCGAGATCATCGCCGGCGCACGCGAAGCCGAGCTCGCGTTCATTTCGGTCGCGCGCTCGCTGACCGAGCTCGCCGGTCAACGTTATGTCGTCGTCGATGTCGGCGGGGGATCCACCGAGCTGATCGCGACCGATGGCTCGCGTGTCGTATCGGCGGTCAGCGTGCCGATCGGCGCTGTCCGCTTGACCGAGCGCCACCTGAAATCGGATCCGCCGACCGCCCGCGAGCTCGCCGCGCTCGACGCCGACATCGCGAAAGCGCTCGCACCGCTCGAGTTACCGACCGGCGTGCCGATCGTCGCGACCGCGGGAACCGCGACGACGATGGCGGCAGTCCATCTCGCGCTGGCGACCTACGATCCGGACGCGGTGACTGGCTTACGGCTCGCGCCCGAAGTCGTCGGCGCGTTGTATCGCCGGCTCGCAGCGCTGACCGTCGCCGAGCGCAAGCAGCTCGCGGGCATCGAGCCGCAACGCGCGGACGTGATCGCCGCGGGCGTCGGGATCTACGCGCAGCTGGTCGAGCGGATCGCAGCGCCGGTCCTGATCACGTGCGATCGCGGGATCCGCTGGGGCGTCGCTTACGAACGAGCCGGGCGATGAAGCTGTTCATCCACCACCACTACGATTACGTCGAGTCAGGCCCGGCCAAGGCGGTCGGGACGCTTCGCGGCAAGAAGCTGTTGCAGCTGCAGTTCATCCCGTTCGAGTACGCGACGCCAACCTACGGCGACGTCGTCGCGGCGAGCAAGGACGACGAATTCAACAACCATTGGGCCTTCGAATGCCCCCAGCGCGGCGGGATGCCGGTCAGCAAGCTGCACGCGCACGGCGGACGTTACGCGATGATCGTCCAGTTCGTCCGGCGCGGCTCGCACACCGGCCCGTGGTTTCCCGGGCGTCACGACATCATGTCGTCGCTCGCGCGCATGGCAACGCGGAGCGCGCCGGGGCTCGTTTACTTCGCGGTCCCGGACAAGGTCAGGCCGACCGAGATCATGCGCCTACTCGGCGAAGGCCACCCCGAATTTCAGTTCGCGCAGATCCATCCGCGACCGAAGGCAGCACGCGCGAGCCGACCCAAAGCATCGCGACCGCGAGCACGCCGGTAACCGCGATCAGCGAAACCACTGCGTGAGCTCGTACAGCGCTCGGTACGCGCTGACTCCGGCCGTTAGCAGCATCGTGCCGCCGATTACGCACAGCACGCCCTCGACCGGATGGCGGCGAGGTGATCCCGACACGCGCAACGGATTCCTGCCGCCGCTGGCGACTTGTGCGGGTGGCACGCCAGGGTCGCGCTTCGACGGCCTGCGCCGGCCGAATGCCGACGCGATCAGAAAGATGCCCGTACACATGATGCCCAGCGGAACGATCAGCACGGCGACGATCAGCGCTGCCACGGCTCGAGTGTAACGCTCGCCGTCGCGGATTATTCGCAGATCCGACTAGGGATGGAGCGCGGGTGCGAGGTGATAGAGCATCAAGTAGACGAGTACGCCGGTCACCGACACGTACATCCAGATCGGCCAGGTGTACTTCACGATTCGGCGGTGCGCCGCGAAGTCACCGCGGAACGCGCGACGGAGCGCGGTGATCACGATCGGCACGAGCACGACCGCGAGCACCATGTGCGACAGCAACATGCCGAGATAGAAGTACTTGTCCCAGCCGTCGCCGGGATAGCGGTGCGCGCCGGTCGTCGCAAATCTAATGAGGTACGACACGAGAAACACCGCCGACGCGGTAAACGCGATCAGCATGTACTTCTTGTGCAACGCGCGGTCGCGACGCGCGATCGCCATCCGACCGAGCACCAAGAAGATGAAGCACGTGAGGTTGAGCGCCGCGTTGATCGCGGGATGGAGTTGGGCCCAGGTCACGCGCGACCGTCGAACACCATGACGGCGAACAAGATCGGAAGATAGACGATCGACGCGAGGAACACCGAGCGCGCCCACTTCGTCGAGCCGTCGCCCGCGATGCCTTGCGCGAGCACGCCGGCGCCGAGCACCGCCGCGGTGATGAAGTACGGCAGGCCGGTCACGCCGAGCAGCGTCGGGCCGAAGCTGATCGCGACCTGAACGACGAGGAACGCGACGATCGCGAGCCGAGTGGCGGCGAGGCCGTGCATGCTCGGCAGCGTCTTCATCCCAGCCGCTTCGTACTCGCGTTGGCGATACATCGCGATCGCGTGGGTGTGTGGAATCTGCCAGAAGAACAGCACCGCGAAGACGCTGAGGCCGGCGAGATCGATCCGGCCGGTCGCTGCGGTCCAGCCCATCAGCGCGGGCATCGCACCCGGCACCGCGCCGATCCAAGTCGCCCAGTGCGTGCGCTGCTTCATCGGCGTGTAGACACCGACGTACATCAACAGCGCGACGAGCCCGAGCGCGGCGGGCACGATCCCGGTGACGAGCAGCACCGGCAGCGCGAGTGCGCCTTGCACCGCACCGAACACCAGCGCGGTGTTTGGCTGCAAGCGATGTCCGGGGAGCGGACGGTCCTTCGTGCGCGACATCAAGCAGTCGACGTCGCGCTCGAGCCACATGTTCAGCGTGTTCGCGGCGCCGACGATCAGCGCGGTGCCGAGCAGCAGCACGAGCGCGTGGCCGGCACCGATCCCGACGGGCGCGAGGCTCATCGCACCGGCGGCGGTGAGTAGCGCCATCACCATGATCCGCGGCTTGGTCAGTGCGACGAGATCGGTCGACTTCGCGCGCAGCGCGGTCGCGGTCATGACGAGGCTCCGGGGATCGCGGTCGCGATCGCGGTGTCGTCGTGCTCGGATTTCGGGCCGCCGGTCATGAGCCACGCATACATCCACACCGCCCACAGGCTGGCGCCGCCGGCGAAGTGCGCGACCGCGAGCGGGACCGCGCGCTGGGTCAGAACGGTGAACACGCCGAGCGTGACCTGACCCGCGACGAGCACCGGCGCGAACGCGACGAGCCCGCGCAGCTGCGGCCACGACTTCGTGCGCCGGAAGACTTTGATCGCCGCGATCGTCGTCACGACCGCCACCGCGAGGCCGAAGGCGCGATGCAGCATGTGCAGTTGTTGAATCGCGGCGTCCGGGATCCAGCTGCCCGCGTCCATGCACTTCGGCATGCCGATGCACACGAGCGCCGCGCCGAGATGGCGAACGAGCCCGCCGAGCAGGATCTGCACGAACACCATGACGCACGCGACGCCGATCCAGGTCCGGGTCGAGCCGAGGTCGGCGCGTTGCGCCTCGTGGCGCGTGATGTCGAACGCGGTTGGCAACGGGCGCGTGCGGAACACGGCGTACACGAGCATCGCGAAGTAGCTCATCCCGAGCAGCAGGTGACCGGTCGATACCCACCACAGCAACTTGTAGTGCACGGTCGTCGCGCCGAACGCCGCCTGCACGAAGATCATCGTGGACAGCAGCACGGCAAGCCGCCGCAGGTCGCGCCGGCGCACGAAGATCGCGATCGTCAGCGCGACTTGGAACAGACCGACGTACATCGCGAACAGCCGATGGCCGTGCTCGTACAGCACACCGCCGACCAGATCGACCCAGATCTCGTGGTTGTTGCACGTGATGATCGAGTCATTACAAGCGAGGCTCGACCCGGTCGCATTGACCAACCCGCCGATGATCAGCAGGAAGAACGCGGACACAGCCGCTGCCTTCGCGAGACGGTGCTCGATCATCGACGAGCGTGGTTACCACGTCTGCCCCGCTCTCGGACGCCGTGCGACAACACACCGCCCCAGGGCTCGCCCCTCCCGACCTCAGGGAAATCAGCCGGTTATCCCGCTTGGAAGGTTGCCCCGCACCACCGCCCGGGCGTACATTCGATCGCGCTCGACGAATGACCGATTCCTGGTCCGAAACGACTGCGATCGGAACGTTGCGATCCGAGGACCTCGCGCGCGAAGGCCCGGTCTTTCGCTACAACCATCACCTCTACCGCACGCTCGGCGCGCACTTGTCGAACGGCGGCATGGGCACGGTCTACGAGCTCGAGCGTCGCGACGACGAGACCGGCGTGATCGAGGCCGTCGTCGGCAAGGTGTTCCACTCGAACTACCTGTACCAGCTGCGCACCGACGAGGTGACCCGGCGTGATCACCACAACAACCTCGCGGCGATGGCGCGGATCGCGGCGATCGAACACCCGAACATTCTGCCGACGTACGTGTCGGCGCCGATCTCCGACAACTATCTGTTCGTCACGCCGCGCATGGGCCTGACGTTGCTCGAGGCGATCCCGAAGCACAACCTCACGCCCCGCGCGCGTACGAAGCTGCTCGCTCAGGCGCTCGAAGGGCTCGCGACGTTTCACGCGGCGCGGCTCGTCCATCGCGACTTCACGCTGCGCAACATCCTCGTCGACCAGGGCGCGAACGTCGCTTACCTGTTCGACTTCGACCTCGCGATGTCACTCGACGACGTCGCGAACCAAACCTATCGCAGCTACTACAAGGGCCGGATCTTCGGCTCGCCCGGTTGGTCGGTCGCGCCCGAGACCGTCGATCAAGGGTTGATGGATTCGCCGATCAACACGTCGCTCGACATCTACGCGATCGGCGGCGCGCTGCACGGCTTGTTCACCGAGCAACTGCTGTATGGGCAGGCCGACGATATGTGGGCGCTGCTGATCCGGATCGGCGAGGGTGTCGTCGTTGGTGGTCGTAGCCGAGTGCACTATCCCGACGGGTTTCCCGACGTGTTGAAGCCGATCATCGAGGGCTGCCTCGAGCGCGACCCGAGCCAGCGCTTTAACTCGGTGCAGGCGGTCGTGCAGGAGCTGCGCGCGATGCTGCGCGAGCTACCCGACGAGCGGCCGCGCGAGACGAAGCGGCGGATGGCGACCGACGTCGACGAGGAGCAGAACCGCGCGGTCGAAGCGGTCGCCGCGGCTGCCGCCGACCCCAGCATTACCGAAGAGGTCGTGCGCGTCGCGGAGAAGTCGGTGTTCGACTGGGGCTACACCGTCGAGCGCAGCCTCGGCCGAGTGCGTAGCCATCCGATCTTTCTCGCGACCCCGCGGCCCGAGCTCGTGCAGTCCGGGCAGTTTCCAGATGGCAACGTGTTCCCGAAGCTCGTCACGGTGATCGATCTGACGAAGGTCAAAGACCCGCGCGAGTTCGTCGAGAACTGGCAGCAATACTTCTGGCCGATCCTGAAGCGCGTGCGGCAGGGCCTGCTGACGTCGCTGCACAAGGTGATCTACGACGCGAACTCGAGCTCGCTGCTGCTGTTCAGCGAGTACATCGACGAGCCGCAGTTCGGAGAGCGCCTCGGCGAGGTCGACTTGCACGTCGATGGTGCGCTCGCGCTCGGGTTCATCGTCATTCGCCAAGTCGCCGCACTGCACGAGCACGGCATGGCGCACAACAACATCTCGCCGAACGCGCTGTTGTTCAAAGGCACCCCCGCGACGCGCACGGTCGTGCCCGCGATGATCGGGTTGGTCGAGCCCGCGATGGGCGCCGAAGCGATGGCGGGCGACTGCCGCGCGATGTGCGCGATGGTACTCGGCTGGTTGCGGCCGAATCGGATCGCGGCGCTCCACGTCCGAATCAAGCCGATGTTCGACGCGCTGCGCGCGAAGCTCAATAGCTGGGCGTTCGATACCTCGGCCGCGACACCAGCCCCGACGATCGACCAGCTGATGGCGCTGATCAGCGACGCGCTCGCACTCGTCGACTTCAACTTCTCGGTGCTGCGCGATTCCGGTGGTGACCTGCAAGAGTACGCGCTGCTGATCATCAGCTTGCGGCTCTATCACCACCTGTGGCCGAACGCGGCAGCGGAAAAGCCCGACGAGTCGTGACCGAGACGGAGCCGGGACCGGTCGCGTGGCTCAGGCTCGCGCCGGCCGTCGTGGCTATCGCGCTCGTCGCGGCCGGGTTCGCGATCGCGTTTCGCACCGGCTTTACCGAAATGTACCGCCTGCTCGGCGGCTCGAACGTCGTCGCCGTGATCGATTCCGCGCCGTGGTGGGAGCGGCTCGCGCTGCCGGCGCTCGGCGGCCTGTGCGCCGGCGCGATCGGCCTCGCGGTCACTCGCCGACGTGGCGTCTCCGGCGTCGGGTTCGTCATGGAAGCGATCGTGCTCGGTCGTGCGCGCGTGCCGCTCGTGCGCAGTGCCGCGCAAGCACTCGCCGCGTGGCTCGCGATCGCCGGCGCGAGCTCGCTCGGCCGCGAAGGCCCCCTGATTCAATTCGGCGCGGCGGCGGGCGAGGGTGCGCGGCGTGCGTTTCGGCTCGACGATGCGACCGCACGACTCGCGCTCGCTTCGGGTGTCGCCGCCGGATTCGCCGCTGCGTACAATGCGCCGATCGCCGCGGTGTTGTTCGTCGTCGAGATCGTCACAGGTGTGCTCGTACTCGAAGCGGTCGTGCCGATGCTCGTCGCGTCGGTGATCGCGACCGTGATCACGCGCTACGTTGTCGGTGCCGCACCGATCTACGGCTTGCGCGCATTCGATGCGCCGCACCCGATCGAGTTATTCGCGTTCGCCGGCCTCGGGCTCGTCGCGGCGCCGGTTGGAGTCGGGTTCTTGCGGCTGCTGTCGTTCGCTGATCGAATGTGGAGGCACTTGCCGCTGCCCGTGCGGCCCGCGGCCGGCGGCTTGGTGTGCGGTGCCGTACTGTGTGGGGTGCCGCTCGTCGCGGGCAACGGCTTCGAGCCACTCGATGCGCTACTCGACGGCCGACTCGCGATCGCGGCGACCGCGTGGTTGCTGCTCGCGAAGCCGCTCGCGACCGCAGCGTCGGTGGGCTCGGGCAATCCCGGCGGCGCGTTCACGCCGACGTTGTTGATCGGCGGGCTGGTCGGCTCGCTCTACGCCGCCGGAATGCACGGCGTGTTCGGAGATGGCGCCGCTTCGACCGGCAGCTACGCGCTCGTCGGCCTCGCCGCCGCACTCGCCGCGACCACGCACGCGCCGATCACCGCCGTAGTGCTCGCGTGTGAAATCTCCGGCGACTTCGCGCTGGTGTTGCCGTTGCTCAGCGCGTGCGCGGTCGCATCCGCGTTCGCGCGTCGGCTCTACGTCGACTCGATCTACACCGCCGAGCTCACTCGCCGCGGCGTGCGTTGGCGGCTCACGCTCGATGGTCGGCGCGTCGTCGAGCGTCAGGGCGACGCACCAGACGTCGGCTGAGCCTACTCGCGCACGAGCTGCGTCGGATCCTCGGGCCAGGCGTGCTTGGGATAGCGTCGCATCAGCTGTTTGCGCAGCGCCGGATAGTGTCGGACCCAGAAGCCGGGCAGGTCGCTCGTCACTTGCACCGGGCGCTGGTTCGGCGCGAGCAGGTGGATGACGAGCGGCACGCGGCCATCGCCGACCGACGGTGCGCGCGCGAGCCCGAAGAAGTCCTGCATCCGCGACGCGATCCACGGCGGTTGATCGAGCTCGTAGTGGATCGCGACGCGCCGCCGCCGCGGCAGATCGAGATGCGCCGGCGCGAGCCGATCGACGAGCGCGCGATTGCTGCCGAGCTGCGCGTCGAGGAGCGCCAGCACGCCGAGCTGACGTAGCTCCGCGAACGAGATCGCACCTTCGCAGGCGCGGCCGATCACGCTCGCGAGCACATCGTCGGTCGGTGCGACGAGACCGGAATCGGGCGCGAGCTTTGCAGCAAAGCCGACGCGAGCGCGCCACTCGGCGAGCGCGTCCTTGTCGACGAACCGCTCGATGCCGGCGGCGATCGCTTGTTTCGCGAGCAGCTCGCC
>Ga0265338_10010951_pt1 | contig 10541 bp, 10 predicted proteins | sample 42126metaG_FD_193579 | JGI IMG/M metagenome (GOLD analysis project Ga0265338, IMG submission 193579) | Rhizosphere microbial communities from Carex aquatilis grown in University of Washington, Seatle, WA, United States - 4-21-26 metaG | ecosystem: Host-associated > Plants > Roots > Rhizosphere... | reverse complement strand
GAATTAACTCAGACTGACATCGTGAACCGGCACTTCGGGTACGACGAGCAACCCCAAAACTGACGACCAGCACCGATACCCTTGGTTGCTGTTCGCAACACCATCTCGTTTTCACATTTCGGGCAGAATTTTCGGGCGTCCATCAGAATTGCCAGCGCCTCTGGATCAGACCGAGTGCCCGTGTCATCAATCATTTTGGCCAGGCAGACTTCGTTTACAATTTCGATTCCGTGCTTTTCGGCCAATTGTTTTGCATCACTGCTGTAACCGCAGAGCGTGATGAAAACGCCCTTTTGGATTCCGGAGTCGGTCAGCGCACCGAGAAACTCCCGCACGGCCTTCACGCCCACGTTCCACGTTTTCCACTGCTTGCACTGTACAGCCGAGCGTTGGCCGTCCTTCTCGATAATGAGGTCAATGCCGCCGTCAGGATTCGCACCGCCACGTCGGGTGACGGCGTAGCCGAGCCTGCGATAAAGGAGGGCGACCAGCAACTCGAACTGAAACCAGTCAATCGAGCGTAGCTGTTCATTAAGGTCTGGCGTGCTCTGAGGTGGCTCCTTCTCGCTACCAACCCCCTTCCAGCCAACATTGTGCTGGATGGCCCCGACCCGCTGCGACCGGGTGGCGAATCTGTAAATGCCGAACCCGATCAAACCCAACACGGCCAGGCCCAAGAGGCAGATGGCGACGAATCCGATGGCGGAGATTGTTTGACGCACCTGTGGCGAGATCAGGCTGAGAAGAAAAACCAAGCCTACCAACTGGGCAACCGGCCCAACCCAATCATCCTCTTTCCTACGCCTTGCCATATTCCCTCGCAAAAGCCGCATGGTTTATGCCAACCACAGATGAAACCAAACTCGAAAGCCGCACCAGTCTGGTTCGCCGATGTTCACTTGTCCGAGAGGTTGGGTACTGTGGTCCTCCACAGCCATCAAGGTTTGCTGCCAGGGTTCGGCATCGAAATCAGCCTTTGTCAACCTGTCGTCGGTTTGTGCTTTCATGATGGCAGTCTCCTATTGCAGGTGCCGATTTGGATCATACATCTGCCACGGGAATAAATCTGTACCATGATTGAAACAGCGGGGCGACGACTGGTGGTTGTATGCCAAGCCAAGTTTCTTGGCACACTCGACAATGAGTTTTTTTGATTCTGGTTCGCCGAGAGAGCTAAGCCCAACGAGGAATTCTGATTGGAAATGCAGGTCACGGCATCGCCAATTTTCCAGTGATCCATTCATTGCTGCGTCAAAATCAAACGGGTCGAGCCACGATTTTTGATCCGCGCCCAACTGCTTTGAAAACTCGACAAGAAGACTGTCCTTCGCACCAACCAAATTCACGAGTAGCCTGACACCTGATTCATAGTTTGCCAACCGCAGCAACCGCTTGGCTGCAAACAGAAAATTCCAGACTCGGCCAATCACTTGAATATATGAGAATACATTGATTGGCGTTCCCCGATTTTCCGGCGTTCTTCCAGCGTACATTACTCCTGCTGCTCCCCGCAGGTCGCAATATTCAATTGCTCCATTGCTTTCGATTCGGACGAACCGCCGCCAGATTTCATCTCTCTTGCCGTCTTCCTGTTGTATTTCCCGGTCATAAAAAATGACGGATTTGGCAGTCGTGATTGCCTGGCTTGGCATGTGAAACTGCTCGAACGGCTTGTCGCTCGTGGGGGATGCGCTTTTCAAGGTTTTTGCCAAGTTTGCCAAGTCAAAATCCACAAGCTGGTTCGACACTGGCTCAACAACGAGTGCCAGCCAGTGAGAGGCGCGGACCTTCTGCCGATAGGCTCCCATCGACCTAAATTCACCAAGCTTTGCAGTCCATTCGTTTTTTCCAAATTTTTCGTCTTCAGGATTCAGATAACCGTTTCTTTCAGCAAAGACGGGCTTGATCTCGGCCTGGGTGGAAACAGAAGGCGGCTCCGGTCTGTCGGGCAGCGTTTCCACGAGGAAATCTTCACCCAAATCCTCTGAAAGATGGATGTTTTCAGGCATCCGAAGAATGAAGTCGCCGTCACCGTGCAGATGACCGTAATGAGGAGTTTGATGTGAATGCGGATCAACGGCGACCTTATCATACACATAGTGCATCAGATGTGTCGCGGTCAGGACCCCATTGTCGTTTGCCGCCTTGCCGCGCAAGCCCTCCAAGAGATGTCCGGTAAATATCGAGTTTCGACCGGTCGCGCTACCGCCATCTGCAACGGGTTGATCTGCTTTTCCTGCCGTGATGACCTGTCTCGATACACGTTGAAGCATGTCACTGATGAATCGCTGCCCTCCGGCTTTGCCTCCGCGCTGTAACGCCAAGCCACTGTAACAGGCGTCCATCACGAACAGAATGTGTTTGGCGGGGATGATCTCCGCACCCTGCGTCAGTTCATACCAGGGGATCAGAGTGCTCTTGTCCTTGGTCTGTCCATCCACAGGAACAAGATAGCCGACATCACCACGTTGACCGGTAACCGTTTCGCCGTGACCTGCAAAGAAGACGAGTACGCGGTCGTCAGAGGACAAAGACTCGAATGCCAAAAAAGCCTTCATGATTCCGGCCCTCGTTGCCTGATCATCAAGGAGGACGGTCACGCTCCCTTTGGGAAAATTGAGGTCAGAAGTGAGAATTTCCGCGACAGACTCTGCGTCAGAGCAAGCATGTGAAAGCGGGTTTACCTGCTGGTATTTGTTGATGCCGATGACCAGGGCGCAACTGTTTTGATAACGAGGCCGTAATTTGGCAGTCTGCATGGTTGGCTCCTAGTTTTGGCTACTTTCGCTCAACGAAGTCAGAAAGGAGACTCCTCCGCCTGCTTGGCCGTGACCTCTCGGCAGCATTTAATCAAATGTCCGTCGTTGAACGACACCTTAGCCCCGGCATCAATCGTTTTGACCCTGGGACTTCCGTTTAGGAACTTCACCCGGCGCACTGCCTCGGTCGCCTTTGGGGAAACTACGATGATTTTAAGTCGCGTATTACGGTTCATCCGTTGCTCGATTATCTCGTTCAGGTATTCGTCCTGAAAGCTATAGCCCACCACTATGAGCACGTCACTGTCATGTAGCCGCGACGAAAATGAGTGCAACAATGTCAGAAATGGTTCTTTTCCCGTCAGTTTGGCATCAGTGCCAAAAATCAGTAGTGGAGGCTTCTGCCCTTCAAAATCGTCGGCATATTTATGTCGGGGCACCGAGACGGAGCAGATGCCATGAACCTCGTCTTCCACCCAGTCGAGACTGCCGTGCATTTTGAAAAGCCGCATGTCCGATGAAGGGAATGTCGATGGCGTCCAGCCGCTCTCGGTAAAACCATTTACAAAAGCTACGCCGGATTCGGCGAAGGCCCGCTCAATGCACAGGTCATAATTAAGTGAGAACAAATCAACGGATTCCGCGAAGCCTTTGAAATCATTTAGCCTAGCAAGGTAAGCGATTTTGGCGGGATCGTCCACAGTCAGCCAACTGTTCAACCGTGAGTAGATGGCTTCAAGAAAGTCGGATAGCAGTCCCTCTTGCAACGCTTCTAATTCGACCAACTTTTGGTTCCACCCGGACACATAGGGGGCCAAAGGGCTATCTAGCCTGCTCCTCAACCGCAGGGCTGCGGTGGCCAACTGCTCAATGTTCACTGGGCCGTCTGGGTCATGATTGAGCACGCCTTGCTGATACCTGATTCCACCAATGAGAAAGCGGTAAACCTGCAAGTGCAGTGCATGATTACCCTTCGCGTTGATCTCCACTTGCTCTGACAGATGGTCGCGGAATTTTATTGTCAGATCATTCGACAGTGGCAAACCTGCGTCATGTACCAGCCCCGCACCAACCAGAAATGTGATTTTTGGTTTCGGGCTGCTCATAAGAACCAAAGCTTGGTGCTCAGGGTGTCTTTCAGCTTTCCGTCCGGGACAATTCCGTGACCAAGTAGCTCAGCGATGAGTTCGCTGTAGAGAATTGACACCGGGCGACTCAGCGCGTTGAACCCGCGCCAGTTGCTTTGGCCAAGGTCAAAGACTTGAGACACCAAATCCGTCACCAAGGACGGTGGCGTGTCTCTGTCATAATAACGCACCCTCAAAGCTGTCGGAATTCGATTGCGCCACTTCTGCTTTTCCTCCCGGCCTTCGGTATAAAGAAGAAAGTCACGTTCTCCAATTTTGACGCAGGTGCCACGGGCAGGCACGCCATCGGGCGCGACACTATCCACTACGAAGAAACTGTTGTCGTCGGTGACTTTAAGAGTGTGAATCCGCACGCCACCTTGCTTGTGATGCTCTTGAACAACCTCTTGTAAAGCCTCAGCTTCCTCCCTCCCGAACTCCTTCGGTACATGAAGACTCAAAGTTTCGACCGGCAGATTCTCGGCAGTGATTTTCTCCAAAGATTGGCCCACCGTAGCTTTCAGGCCGGATAGATATTCCTGCTTCGAGTGGGCCGCGTTTGCAAAGGTCGAGAACTTGAACACCCCATCGCTCCGTAGGCAGGTCGTGAATGCGATTGTACGCTCTCGCATGCGTGTGGTGGGATTGAAAAGTTCCGACCTGCCGACCCCGATGACGAATTGCTGGCGCTCACTTCGCCGATGCACCACCCACGGAATACCGCCCAATTTTACGAACGCCGCCAGCGCGATATTGGCTACTGACCACTCGAACTGGGCGGAGTTGTTGACCAGTTCAAGAGTCACATTCTGCGACAAATAACCCTGCGCGAGCAGCGCAGCCTTGCAAGCGTGATAAGGCGATTCATCCTGCCAGGATGGCGTCTTCGGGTGCAGGACGAAGGTCAAGTCGGGGTTAATTTTGTGATTGCGCGTCCAATTCAGTATGGCGTCAGCGTAGGCACGGGCCGAATCATGCGGATCGCGGTAATCCCGAAGTTCAAAGCCTGTGATGGGGAACACTTGCTCCTTCTCGAATGGTACCCGGAACATGTTAGAGAAACCCCGAAAATAACCAACGCCGTTACGCAAAGCGCGGTAGAGGTTGTTGGCATCGTCCTTGTGTCGTTGCGGAAACACAAAACCGAACTTTGGTTGCCCCTGCACTTCACCGTACGGCCCGAACCGCGCCAACCCGCGAAACGTGTCCGTGGCAATCCTGGATGGGTGCTCCTTGGAGAACCTGAATTCTGGCAGCGTCAAGAAACGTGCTTTGAACATATTCATCCCACTTCGGCCTGCACCGCCGCTGGCCTCAAGTCCAGGTTCGCCTGTCCGCCGCCGTAAATCGGCAATTCCATTACTAGCAGATCATTCCCCTGCGGCGAGAGAAACCTGCGAATCGAGCTGAGCCTGTCTTGCAGAACTGAAGTATTTCGTCGGCCTGCACCCGTGAGCACATGATTAAGCTCCTGAATTCGCCGCCACACTGAACTACCGCCTTGGCTGGTTATGTTGCGGTTCTCGTATTCTTTGATAGTGCTCGGTTTGGCCTCGATGAAAAGTTTGTCGGCTGGAAGTTGGTATTGCCCGTTGTCGCGGGCGAGAACTTCGATGAATTCATTGGATACCACACGCTTGACCACGCCGAGGTAATGGTTACGGAATGACCTCAGTTTTTCCACCGGTTGCCAATACTGCGGGTCGTATCGCAGCAGTACCGGCAAGCCCTCGCACATTCCTCGCAGGTGGTCATCAGCCAGGCTTTTCACAAACTCTGTTTTGACCTCCCATTGAACCGTAACACCCATGCCGGTTTCGGCGTCAGGGGAATACACCTGGCAGGATACGCCACTGCTGAGCCGGATGGCATCATTCGCCATCAAGGTGACCGGGCGCGTGGCGGTTACTCCCCAGTTTGACCGCAATGTGACCAGCTTCCCCGCCTTGAAGTGCTCTTCCAGAGTGCGTTTTATAATTTCTGCCACCACATTGCGGTGCGTACTGGCTGTGAATGCACGGCCTTCCCAATCCTGCGGTGCAGGAGGCCCACTGAGCAGAACTATAGAAATGGTCTCCGCGCCCGTCCGACCTCGATATGCGTGGAAGGGCTTGAGTGGGTCACTATCGCGTACCGTTGTCGAATCTTCCCAGGTCGGGAAATCCTTCGCTGGCAGCGTGAAACTTGCAGGTAACAAATCGACTTTGAACCAGTTGATGAACAGGGCCATTTATTAGCCTCGGCTTATTTCTTGATCTCCAGCGTAGCTCGGTTGACGTTGCCGTACGCCACCTCCAAACGAGCTGTTTTGGTGTTTGGGTCTGGGAAAATCTTTGTGACGGCACACGGTCCACATTTGATGAAATCCAACCGAAGTCGCTGGTGAGGCATCCAACTCACTTTCACCATTTCTCCATTAGGCCCCGAAAGCACATCCTGCTTCAGTCGCTTAATCATGGATGGATTATGTCCCGTGACAGCCAGCAGTCAAGTTTGCCGACCGTTAGGTTGACAATAGGCCGCTTCGCTGTAACGGGGCAAACTCGTGATAATCAACGCCGAACCGCTGTCGCAACCCTGAATTCCCATGACCGCTCTAAAATCGCCCAGGAGCGATTTTGTTTTACGACGACAAAGCAGGCGCAATAGCGCGTAAGTCGAACTCGCACATTGAGAATCTGGACCGTGAGCGGGATCGGGGCCGCCCCGATTGCTTCCCAAGCCCAAACAAAGTGACTCCAGCACACCGCCAGAGGGCAAAGCTACACCGTCCCTGCGTTGACAGCAGAAGCCCTTCGGCTTGGTAGTAGGTCATACAATTGGCGAAGTGCCGGGTCAGCCAGGATCATCGGCTCCCTTTTCTGCAACCAAGCACGATCTGCGGCGACCGCCGCCTCCATTTCGGCCAGTTCGGCTGCGCGGACAGGTTTTATCGCGGTGTAGGCGGCTTCCACCTCTTGCCGGATCAGCTTCCACTTGCGGGCCGTTCTGAGATTCCGCCGTGCCGCCGCCAGCTTTCGGCGTGACCGGATGCCACGGGTAGCCCGGCCACCCATAGCGGCCAGACCACTGCGCCGGTTCCACGCCGAGATCGCATCCTGGCATTTGTAATGGGTCGCCGGAATGTTGGCTCCACACGAACGGCAATGGACGCCAAAGAGCAAGGGGTTGATGCCTTTAAACGTGAGCTGGCACGTGGCTGAGCAGAGCGGGCAGCAACGGATGGTATTGAGGAGATCGTCCTCAAAGTTGTGAGTGCTCGAATTCATACTTTAATTACTTTGCCCGACGCCAGCGTCGTGTGCCTCCATCGGCGTCAACATCCGAATCGCATCACTTCTGGGAGGAGTTCGTCAGTATCTTGTTGTGCAAGAATGGACAAGGAGTGGTGGCGGCGGTTTTTCGATGGTGGCAGCGCAAACCGCGCTGCCACGACGTGTATAGCAAAACCAGACCGATGAATCAGCGCAAAGCGAGAAGGTTCCGGCCAACTCTCCGAATGTAGCCCAGGTGAATCAGTCGCGTTTTCCTGGACAGAATTTGCTTCTTCAGCTCGCGGCTCGCTGAACGATTCGGTGGACGTAGGGCGGCGGCGACATCGTTGACCATTGTCCAGGTCGGAACAGCCTCCGGCTGATCTCGTACAAAATCTACAATTTCGCGGTCCAACGGGAATGCCGGGTCGGGCCTGGATGTGTTGACCTGACTAATAACCGGCAGTGCCGGAGTTGGTTTGCAGCCTGGATCGTAAAATATCATGCGGTAACTACCAGGGCTGTCGGGGATTTACCTGCAACACGAAGGGTGTGCCGCTCATCTGGCCAACAATTTTTCGCACGCGCCCATCCGGCAATCCCGGCGCAACTCGTCCTTTGCGATTGTAAACAAAATCCGTAGCCTCGGTGTTGAATATGAACCGTGACAGGATCGAATCGGTTTTCAGCGCATGCAAGTCACATTTCTTTTCCTTCTATCTACTTTTGGCTGCCAGCGGTGCTGATTAGTGAAGCTTTTGACGTGTCGCCCTTTTCTCGCTTGCCGGACTTGTTTTTGTGATGAAAGTTGAAAGTCGTTGGGGATTGTCAGGAAAGGTAATTCCCTCGGTGAATCGTTTCAGCAAATCCTCACAATTTAAGCGAAGTCTTTCTTCAAACTCCTGACCAGACCAGATGTCACAGGCAACAATTCCCTTGGCCTTTGCGTAGCTCTTGACCTTATCACGTAGTGCAGCCGATACGGAACCTGCACAAATCAACTTAAAAACGCTTGGTTTACCATTTGGGCTACTCAGTACTTTGTCGATGTCCCGGATGGCTTTATTGGCTGTAATGACTTTGCGGTTTACGCACTGAATACAGGTTGTTTCGAGTTCTGCGAGATGAACCTTTGTGCCCCATAAATCTCTTCCGAGGTCGCTGCCAACTTGTCCATACCATTCCAAAGTCTGCCACCGTGCGGTTCGCAAATGGTAAGCAAACACCAGACGTTCGAATTGCCTTCCATCAAAATCCTCAAAATGAATAGGTTGAACGAGTTTTGCTGGAATCAGGTTGGCATTAAAGCGTAGTTTGTCCGTTAGATTTAACGCTTCGAGCGCGACTTGTTCCAATTTATCCTCAACAGTCGCTAACCGTAATGTTTTGCTGAGATCATAGTAAAACTTCCTTCGTGGGCTGTGGAGGAGTTTATGCTGGATTTGGAGGTTATCCAGCCATTCCATGATTCTCAGGTTTCTATACTCATCCATTTGTACCATACGGACGCTGGTGTACTCAGAACTGGTCCTGGTGTACTCGGCAAGTAATCCGCAGAGAAATTTGCGGGCCTGTATAAACTCAAAGATACTGAGCAGGCCCCAGTAGAATCGAACGCGAGACTTTTTCTTTGCATATTCCATCCATCTAGCTCCGAATGACAGCAAGAGTGTGTCCCCAGACGACACTGCATATTCACCATCGTACTTTCCAAATACCGAACGATACGACCTCAAAAACCGTTCGCTAAACTTTCGCCAGTGAATATCACGCATCATGATGCCGATGATTTCACCAGGCACGCCCTTGCCAGAAACGAATGTGCTATTCTCCGCGTTTAGGCAAATAACGCTACGAATTTGTGAGGAGTGTACACCTTGATCCCTACCACATCCCATCGCGTTACTTATTCGGTCTTTGACCCATTTGTGCAGTTGGTGGATGGAACCAACAAATCGCTGATCGACGATGCATGAAACCGCGTTGTTTAGATCGTTCGGCTTAGCGAAACACTTCCGCAGCAATTCTATTAGCTGGTTCGACACAAAGCCATGTGGAGATGACACCGAAAGAATTACGTAGCTTGTAGCTAGTCCATAAGGATAAAGATGGACTCTGAGCTGACCAGAAACGTTTAAAGTGTTCCCGACGACTTCTACGCTGTCCAGCTTCTTGAATGGAGTATCCCGAAAATGTATCGTTTTCCCCTTCCCAATGCCGATTGGCACATGAGAGAGAGATTGGTCTTTACGATTCAATCCAAACATAGAGCCATAGCCCAAAACCCCACCACGAGTATCGCAGTCAAAGATTGAGGCCAATGTCTCGTACGTTTCTGTACGACTGCAATTTGGAATGGCATTTCTTAATAAATTGACTTTCCCGATGAAAGGCACGACAGGTGCGTTTACCTCATGGCTCATTGGATATACGCGCCCAAAAAGCTCATCGGTCGAGTGGCCAAAATTTTTTAACTGGTCTGACGTGCGTATTTTCCATACTGAATCGTAAAACTGCCAATATTCGTCGTCGCCATCGTGCAACAAAAGTTGATCAACAAAGCTTTTTCCAAACACTTCAGGTCCGAACTTCAGCCAGAACCGCCCATCATTTAAGTTAAAATCCGTGTGTCCCCCGCATACTAAATCGGAGAGGCATGTTCGGGTTGTAAGGCAATGGAACGCCGGTCGCAGCTTTGGCAGTCTTTTGAAAAAAATATCTGGAAAGAAAAAGTGCTGGAACACCACGATGTAAGTACTTTGGTGGCGCAACTCGGTTTCGACTTTGTGACGACTTGGCGGCATAAAACCAAGAAATAATCAAGGATGGGGGGCGTTCCTCTGGGGCGAACCGCAGAGGTCGGCACAACCATTGTCACGCTACCAGCCCCCCACCCTCCGCATATTAGCCGTTTCGGTTGCATTTGCGAAGATTAAATGCAACTGCGGAACCACTGACGATTTTCCACCGAGATGTGTCTCCAGTTAATTGCTCAATTCAGCGTACTCAGAAACACTCCAGGCGACATGGACGTGATGGAGAAATCGACAAGGATCGTGTCGGCAGCAATATTTGAACTGGTGTCATCTCAACTCGAACGAAGTTGCCCAGGAAAAGGTCTGGCGATAGTCACCTTCACCTATGGTGACCAAGACGCCATACGCTGTTGGCAGGTTTTTCCGAACAATTCCGAACACTTTATCGATGGGCGGTAAATATATGGGGCACAATACCAAACTTGACAACCGTACACTAATGCTGTTGACTGTAGGCAGTTACGTGGCCGGTAAGTGGTTGGTACGCAAAAAAGCCGTTCCGCATCGCACGGAACGGCGTTGTTTGGCTTGCGCGGCTTGTTCGCCTCCGCCCAGGCCGTAAAAAACTTCCCCCATCAAACCGCC
>Ga0265338_10010949_pt1 | contig 10542 bp, 12 predicted proteins | sample 42126metaG_FD_193579 | JGI IMG/M metagenome (GOLD analysis project Ga0265338, IMG submission 193579) | Rhizosphere microbial communities from Carex aquatilis grown in University of Washington, Seatle, WA, United States - 4-21-26 metaG | ecosystem: Host-associated > Plants > Roots > Rhizosphere... | reverse complement strand
GTTGAACCAGCCAATGCTGATGTGGTTTTTTCACTAACAACATTAAGGCCATAGCTTCCGTTTAACCGTTAGAGAGGCTATAATCTATCTGTTATTCCGGAGTAGCTCAATGGTATAGCAAGAAGCTGTTAACTTCGAGGTTGCCGGTTCGAGTCCGGCCTCCGGAGCCATAATCCTGTTTTTGATAAGTCCAAGAGCAAATCAAAGGGCTTTAACAGGTTAAATTCCAGAGAATTATCTTTCAAAACAAGGTTCTGAAGTGTGAGTTGCAATAATTCACGCTTTTGATGCATTTCAGAACGCCTAAACAGCTCAGGTGCTTTATTTGCTAGCTGTAACAGAGAAGTAACCGTTTGGTAGTAGGTTTCGTCTGCCGTTTCAAGGTTTGATAGTTTAATCTTGATTTGCTCCTGTTTTTCCCGAAATTCTTTATACTTTTTGTCATACATATCAACAGTAATACGACCATCAAGCTGATCGTCATACATTTTCTCAATTCTTGTTTGATACTTTGCATATTCAGCCTCTAATGCCGACCTTAACGATTGTTGATAATGGCTCTTATCCAAATGTGCTTGCTTTAGCGAGACTGTAAGTTCTTGTAGCACAGGCTTTGGGATCTGAAACTTAGTGAATATGTTTGCTAATTGCTCTGTTAACTGCTCTTCTTTGAGCCATATAGCCCCGTGTCTGCCCTTATATTGCGTGCAGTGGTAGTAAATATGCCCCTTGGAGCGTTCTGGCGTAATCATACAGCCACAATCTCCACACCGAATTAAACCTCTATAAAGAAATGGAAGACCTGCATACTTGAAACGCTTTTTGCTAAAGCCTGCCTTTACTTCTTGCACTCTATCAAACAGCGTCTTGGTTATTATTCTGTCGTAATGGTGCGGATATAGTTTTCCTTTGATCTTCATTTCGCCATAGTAAAAAGGGTTGTTCATTATATCGTTAATCTGACTTTTTGATAGATCCGCATCGTAAATTTCACGAACCTTATGCCTAATTTCTAGCATTGAATAAGACGCCGTTGAATACCATTCGTATATAGAAACAACTACCTTTGCCTTCAAAGGCTCAATTTCAATCCATTTTTTGCCGTCTTCAAGCTCCACATTCACATAGCCGTATGGAGACCAGCCAATCCATTCGCCCTTATTAAGTTTGTTTTCAAACGCTCTTTTTACATTATCGCTAATGGAGTCGGAAAAATACTTCGCTAAACTAACGCCCATTGTAAATCTGAATAAGTCAGTCGCAGGCGACTCTTTATGCAGGATTATATTGTCAGAGGGAAAGTGAAGAATAATCTTACCACTGTTTCTGTAATCTTCTAATTTCACTAGCTCTGCTGTGAAGTTGCGTATGAGTCGGTCAATTTTGTCGCAACACAAAGCGATAGGATCTTTAGAGACATCAATCATTGCTATCACTTCCGAGAACTTGTCTCGGTCTTTTTTGTAAGCCGACTCGTCAAATTCAAATACGATAATGTCTGCTTCCGAAAACCCTTTGTTGAGTGCATATGTCTTTAATCTTGCCATCTGTGCAGGCAGAGAATTACCCGCTTCTTTTTGTTCTTCCGTTGATACTCTTGCCAGTAAAATAATCTTCATTTTGTTTCCTAACTTAACATTACTTACTATTACTATACAAATTAGTCTCATATTCAGCAAGTTTAACGGGCTTAAAATCAGCCAGCCCTTCACTGATTTGTTGGAGTGCTGACCAACTTGCAACTGGTGTTACTAGGGATTGAATTGTCTTGCGAGAATTAGACCAGCTTGCCTCGCTGAAATCATTTACTAAGTTTCTATACCCCCTGACACCAATTTCATCAGTCAGAACTTTTATGCCGACTGCTTTGAGCAATACGCTTAATCTTTTATCGGGATTAAGCTTTGCAAGCTCACTAAACATCTTGGATGGGCTATTCGGAAAGAACTCAAGCCCTCTATAACCCTGTTGAACTTGTTCCCAGTAGTAGTGGAGTATTTTCTTTGAAAAATCATCGTTAAAGGCCTCTCTGAAAGTCGGTTCGGCTTTTATGCCAACCCTCTTAAAAGTGTCCCTGATTTTTTGTCGTGAATTCAGTCTCGCTTCAATCCTAAGAACTTGGACTGCATCCCTTCTGTTAAGCCTTTCAAGTAGATCTAGCTGGATTGCATTGTCTTTTTCTTCCGATTTTTTGTCTGACCTTTTACCCTTTAGCAGATCCTTGGTCTTGTCGTAGAAAGCCAACTCAAACCCATTATTCCTAAATTTAACCCCATACCCTGCATTGCGATACTTTACTTCTTCAAGATCTAGCCATAGTTTCAAATCAGCTTTACTTAGCTCATTGATTATTAGACGAGAGCTACTAAATGGTTCTAGAACTATGTTCTTTGAGTAATCAACCTTTGATAATGGAGCGTCCACTAGCATTGGCCTACTTAATAAAACACCTTTTTCCCTAAGCCTCTCTTTTAAGGTATCTATCACTTCGTTAAACTGTTGGTCTGAAACCTCATCAAAGTTATTTTTGTAAAGTAACTTTGGCACGGAAAACTCAATTCTCATTACAATTTGAAAACTACCACTTATTGCTCGTTTAGTTACTTTTAGCCTAGGATATAATTTTCCACTAAGTTGTTCTGCTCGGCTTGGGTTTAAATAACCGTGAGCAACTCCACGACCGCCAAGAGTTACATAAGGCCTTTGGAAGAAGCCTCTTACTGAGGGTTGGAAAGCATCATAGTTTAATATGGCAAACATTGAGCTATCCAATACTAGGGCTACTGTATCCAACATTGCTAACACTCACTACATCTTCAAAAACTTTTAAAACTGCCGTCTCAATATCTAAAGCAAACTCCCGATTTATTGGATGAAAAAGGTTGATATTCACATTGCCAATTTTTTTTGTGGGATAGACAAGGCGATAACCGCCCTCAGGTTTTGTCATTATTCCAATTGAGCCAAGAAAGAGCTTGTTGTCTAACACAAAGCTAGCGAAAGCGATCAGCCCGTTATTTGGCTTAATTGGCGTTATTTGAATTTCCGTTACCATCTTCACTGCCTTTAATTTCTATTAGCAATTCAAAAAACCGCACTAGACGATCAAAGTTTGGGATTTGTGCAGTATTTTTTTGCATACTGCAATATTAGAAAAAAGTCAGTTTGTAAAAGTTTGCAAACTTTTACAGATAGAACTTGTTGATTTTCGTTCGGTAGGTGCTACATTCAATGAACTGCGGTGCAAAAGTTTTATTGGCAACTTTTTCGTTTATGCGTTTGACTGTATGGTAAATCGCTCTCCAATTATTACGGACATATTTGACATCAACATCGTAGTTGCCCCAAAGGACGAAAATTTCTGTATTGCTGATGCCGTTTTTAATTGTTGTCTTATTTTTGAATAGTAAGTTGCACAGATCAACCTGATTACCGCTTCTCGTATTCGTATCAATCTCAACGGGGACACCCTTAATAAAAATCGTTTTGGTTGTTTTATCATACCTAACGGGTTCAGGCGTTTGGGCGGGTAGTAAAGGTTGCGTAGGCAACTCAATTAGCTGTCTATACTTGACTAGCTCATCTTTAAGCTCTGCCATTTCTTTGCGAAGCTCTATCTCTATATCGTGCCTTGGTGGCAGATGTTGAACTACATTCGTTCTTGGCAGTGGAAGCAACAACGGCACAGAAAGCATTTCGCTAATTTGCTTTGATAGTGTGGCGGCGAATTGAAAAGATTTTGTAACTTCTCGGCTTATCTCAACAATGTTCTGGATGGATTTTTCATACTCGGAAAAAATATTTCGGAAAGCCGATAGGCCAGCATTGAACTGTCGCATCTGTTCAACTGACTCTCGTAAAAGATCGGCGGCTATAATTGGAGCTTTAAAATCAAGCTGAGGCAACACTATGTCAGATAAAAACTCAAAGGTCTCTTGTTGGTGTTTTAATGCCTCTTTTCTGGCCTCTTCAACGATTTTGAGTTCATCAACTACTTCAATATTGCCAAGTTCGTCAAGATCAAGGATTACCTTTTTTTCATATTTCTCGCCTGTATAGTCCTCATATTCTTTGGTTTGTTTTAGTTGCTCGTTATATTCGTCAAACTTTTTATATAATTTTATCTTCCAGCAGTGGTCTTCACTCTCATCAGGTGTTTTTATAACTTTAAGTATTTTTTCATCGTTCTGTAACTTTTTTAGAAGTCGGACTACATCTTCATACGGTGCTGGCTTGTGAAGATCATTAGCATAGTGAATTGAAACCAACTCATCGCTTGGGGTAATGATCCTTTTTTTGTCTATGGCTCGGACAACAGCCACTATTGCTTCTCTGCCGTCTAACATTCTTACTCTTTCGCTACATCCTCTTAAAGCTGTATAGTAACAGTATCTAATATAGGGTTACGAATGGCAAAAACCGAAATACCAGAACTACTTACGTTGAAGCAAGCTAGCGAAACATTGCAAGTGCATCCAAACACACTGAGAGAATGGGACAGAAAGGGCGTATTGAAGGCCGTTCGCATTGGTCTCAGGCGTGATAGAAGATACCGCAAGGTGGATATTATAAAATTACTAAAAAAGGGCTAGATGGTGTCGTCTGCAAATTATGAAAAGTGGTCACAGGAAAAGCTCGTTCAAGAAATTGAAAGACTGAAAAACGCTGTTAAAAAGCAGGATTTTGGTCTTGTGTGGATGAACGTTCCCGAAGCATTTGAAGGTGACTCTGAAAGCCAGATACCAATCTTTCAACAATGCCCTGAGCTGGATATTAAGAACAATTCAGGCAGAAAAACGAACGTTCTAATTGAAGGAGAAAACTATCACGCCCTTACTTGTCTTAACTACACGCATAAAAATAGAGTGGATGTTATATACATAGATCCGCCATATAACACAGGTGTTGATGGCTTTCGTTACCACGATAAAAGGGTTTCAGACAAATTTCCAGATGGAAGCGAAGTGCCGAAAGACCATCCTTTTAGGCACAGCTATTGGCTCTCCTTTATGCATAAACGGCTTGAACTCGCACATAGTCTCTTATCTGAGAGCGGTGTTATCGCCATTAGCATAGACATTAACGAAATGTCACAACTAAAGCTACTTATGGATGATGTTTTTGGAGAAAGTAATTTAATCAGCTTGTTGAGTCTCAAAATAAAAGACCCTGCGGGTGTCGGACAGCAAAGTTTCGTATTTGACGTTAACGAATACGTCTTAATATACGCAAAAAATGGATCTGCTTTTAAAAACCAACACCCTGAATTGCCTTTTGATTTTGAAAAGTTAAATGAGCAATATGGTAGCTATAAAAAAATAATTAGAGATTTTGGTGAACCAAAGTTCCTTAAAGAGATAAACAGACAAAACGTAGGTAAGATTAAGATCTATTCGTGCAAAGGAGCAAAAATAGAAAGAACCAGTAGCCTATCACTTAAAGAATACGCCAAACTTCGGGACGTAATTTTTGCAGACTATAACCCAAATGGTGGGATGATCCTTGCGATTAAGGATCAAATTCCTTCTAGCGGACTTTCATATATTGAATACACACCCACAAAAGGCCGTAATGCTGGCGAAACGGTAAAAACCTACTTTTTGAATGGGAGAATTATTGCTTGGTTAAGTAATGTAACGAGGGTTAATAATGGCAGTTTAGAAAAGGTTACAAAGATGACTAACAACTGGAACATACCTAATGCCTCGCTCTATTTAGAAGGTGGAGTTGACTTTACCAATGGAAAGAAGCCTTTGTATTTAATAAAAAAGCTACTTGGAATGTTTAATAATCCTAATGCAACCGTTCTAGATTTTTTTGCTGGATCTGGCACGACTGGCGAAGCCGTAATGGATATGAACCTGCAAGATGGTGGAGATCGTCAATTTATCCTAGTAACTAACGATGAAGAAGTGGGTAATAATGGCACCGAAAAAATTATGTCAGATGTGTGCTATCCCAGAATTAAAAATGCGATTAAGGGCTATCGGTCTAAGAAAGGCTCAGAAGACGGCCTGAAATATTTAAAGGTTGGTTTTGTGGGTCAACATAACATTATGGATGCCTCAGACCAAGATGCTGTTGAGCTAGCACTTAACGCAGGCGGACTACTGGCTCTTGCTGAAAACACACTTTTTGAAGATGAAAAGAACGGCTATATGCAATTCTTTAGCAACAACGAGTCCCATACCGCAATCTACTTCAACGAAGACTTAAAGGAATTTGAGAGCTTCAAAAAAAAGGTGGGTCAACTAAAGATGCCCACGTCGGTATATATGTTTAGTTGGGGTGAGCAGGAATTTGTTGACGATTTTAGCTCATACAGACACGTCACTGTGAAAACTATTCCTCGCCCCATACTGGAAATCTATAAGCGAATATATAATCTGGGTTCAAATGATTAACTTACTAGGCTTCCAACAAGAAAAAGTTGATGAGCTATTAGAAAAGTTCGTAGACTTATGGTCAAAAAACGAAAGAGGCTACCCAATCGTCTTGAAGTCACCTACTGGTAGCGGGAAAACTGTGATGGTAGCAAACTTCGTTCAAGGCCTAAACTCTCTACCAAACTGGGATCAAGATAAAGCGTTCATATGGATAACTTTTAGTGATGATTTGGCTATGCAAAGTAGGGATAAATTTATTCGTTACTTCGGCACTTCTTTAGAGAATAAACTTATCACACTGGGCGATATAGATTTAGCCAAAAAACTTCAGAAGAATGATGTTCTATTTATGAACTGGCAAAAAGTAGTTTCAAGAGCCGCCGAAAACAGACTACTGAGACGACCTGATAGCCCTCAAGACCAAAAAGAAAGAGGCATATACTTTGAAGACCTAATTGAGAAAACGCATTCAGAAGGCCGTGAAGTCGTTCTCATTATAGATGAGTCGCATAAGCACGTAGATACAGCCCTCGCAAGGGAGATTATTCAGCTAATAGATCCGAGGATTGCAGTTCATATATCTGCAACACCAGATGAGTCTATTCTTCTCAACGCCTATGAGAACAATGGAGTGGTCAGCGTTGACAGGCAGAGAGTTGTAGGCGAGGGTTTAATTAAAGAAAAGGTCGTTACTCAGACAAATGAAGACTTTAAAGGTCTAGAAAACAAAGATCTAGACGAAACCCTACTTAAATTAGGGATGCAGAAGCGAGAATTACTTAAAGAGGCGTATAGGAAACTTGGCAAGGATATTAACCCATTGATGCTTATACAGCTTCCGAATGATGACAGTGAAAAAATAGAAGCGGGTGAGCTAACTAAAGAAGAAGTAGCAACAAATTTCTTGGTAAAACAAGGCGTTAATCCTAAGCGGATAGCCAAATGGTTTGATAAGCATAAGAAGCCTGACTTTCTTGAAGAAAATAATGATGATCACGATTTTCTGTTGTTTAAGGTAGCGGCTGGCACTGGTTGGGACTGCCCTCGTGCTCAAGTTCTCGTGATGTTCAGGGATGTCAGAGTTGATAGAACATATATACAAACAATAGGTCGGATTATGAGAATGCCTGAGCCTCACTTGAAGGAAGACTATAAAGACTCTCCTGCCCTCAGAGTTGGCTATTTATATACAAACTACAATCGTAGGGAGATAAGCACAAATTGGCCAGATGGGTCGCAGGCGAATAAACCTGCAGTCTACTTGGCTCATAAGAAAAAAGCGACTAGTAATGTTTCTATGGAGTCCGCCTATATATCACGAATAAATTATGGCGACCTTTCAAATTCAGCAGTATTCCAAGTAAGTTTTATGAACTCTATGAACAAGTGGTTCGGCATAAGTGCTAACGACAAAAAAGGTTCAGTAAGGCTATCGTCTAAAGGTTTGGATCTCAAGCCTCAGGTATCATATAGCCTTGTTGTTGATGCCGAATACAAAGATTTTGATCAGATTTTATTGGAGTTCAGAGAACGGGGCGGAGACATATCCCACGAAATGTCTCGGAATGATATTGAAAAGACTTTTACCTACCTATGCTTTGAGTTCTTGCGTGAACAGACAGAAGACGAAGCTAAGATCTCAAACCTTTCACGTTCTTGGCCACCGTTTAAACGTGCGGTGAGACTATGGTTGTCTTCGGTTTTAGGTAGAGATATTGATTATTGTTATCGGGTATTTGTCTCTGACTTACGAAATGGTGCGTCAAGTTGTCTAAAACCAGCCCTGACCCAAGCGATTAAAGATTACAAACCTATACTTCAAAAGTTACTTGAAAAGAAGGCCGAAGAAGAAGAGAAAAAAGAAACTCCCGTTTTTTCAATTAAAGATGAGTATTCATTTACAGAAGATTACGAAGAACACGGTCAAAATCTCTGTGTCCTTGATAAATTCTACGTTCGCTCTGAGCAATCTATTGGCAAAACCAATGAATTAAAGTTTGTAGATTATATTGACTCAAAAACGGACTGTATTGAGTGGTGGTTTAAAAACGGAGATCACGGTGAAGACTATTTTGCTATAAAGTATTTGAACACTGTCTCAGAAAAGAACGCACTATTTTATCCTGACTGGATTATCAAATTTAAAAGCGGAAAGATTGGGATATTTGATACAAAAAGTGGAGCAACAGCTTCTACCGAGGGGAGAGCGGAGGCGTTGGCTAATAAGCTCAAGTCTCTTGGGAATAAATACGTTGGCGGTATCGTAATCAGCGAGAATGGCGTGTGGCATTACAATAACTCAGAAAATTATAAATATGTTGAGGGCAAGCTCACCCCTGAATGGAAACCTTTAGAAGAGGTTTTCAAGCGTGAGAGATAAGCCGATTGTTTCTGTTAAGGAAGCGAGAGAAATTTTAGGCAAGGACGCCGATAGTATGACAGATGAGGAAATTTTGAATGTTATCAACACTCTTGATTTGCTGGCAAAAGACGCCTTAGAACAAGCCAAAAGAAAAATCAGAATGAAAAAAGACGCTAAAGCATTAGCTGAGCTGACTTATGATATTTATAAAGAGAAAAAGATTGATGAAGACAATCAATAATATTGATGAACTCATCAAATACATCAAAAAAAGTAATCCAAAACTCCTAGTAATTGACGGACGAGATGGAAGTGGAAAAACATATCTTGCCAAACAGCTACACAGTAAGCTAGGCGGAACACATCTTACCGAAGAGAAATACAGGACTTCTAACTTAAACGGTGAATTTGAACCGAAATTTGATGAACTCATATTGGATATGGCAAGGAGCTTACCCAAGGGGTCAGTCATATATGACAGCGTTCTAATGCTTTGGATAAACGACCAGTGTGGCATCAAACCTGATCTTACGATTTATGTGAAGAAAATGTCTCAGATGGGACTTTGGAGCGACGAGGTGGAGCTAGATGATGATATGTCAAAGGAAGAAGCGATTATTAAGGCCGACAAAATGGGTGGAACTAGGTTTAGGAAGCAAATTATAAGCTATCATTTTGATTATTTGCCTCACAAGACTGCTGACATAATTTACGAGCGTTTAGAATAATGGATTACACTTGGCGACCACAAGGCGTGCCAATAAAAGCACAAGGTATTACGATAGAGCCAATTTTGGCCTTTAGGCTTTTTGTATTGCCCGCAATAGCAGATCCGAACTGGATTGAAGACAGCTCAAAAATAACTGATACGGGAATGAGTAAGCGGGAGTGGATCGGTCTGATAATCCACGCACTCGCACTAATGGATTTGACTGGCGATAAGTTACTAGTGGCAAAGATGCTTGATAATGACGATGGTGGTCTAGTGCGTGGCAAAAGCGAGGCTGTTTATGTTGAGCAGACACTGGCTACACATAATGACAAAAGATACAAATCACTTGAAGAGGCAGTTGCTGGACAAGTAGGCAATAAGTCATCAAGGGGGCAAAATTATGCTGACAACCGACACCTTATAATATTTTGCAATATGGATGGTAATTTAGAAGAAGATAAATTGGCTACCACAGTTGCCAAAGGGCGGTTCAATATCGTGAACATATTTGGTTTTAACGGAAAGAACAGACACTATCTGTCCTACCTTTTTGATAGAGATAAACCAGATGCACCAATACATAAAGTTGCAATAAGTGAAGCAAAGCTCATTGAGGAAGCTAATGGGTTAGAGCTATGAACGATAAACAAAAAGGAAGTAATATAAATCTTATGTATCAAAAACTTCTGCAATTTATCAAAGAAATTGACTACTGGAATAAGTATCCGAGCAGATGGTATCTTAAAGACAGCCTTAAAAACGCAAAGACAGAGGAAGAAAAGATTGAGGTGCTATTGCGAGACACCTTAATCCAACAGCATCTTTACCCCAACTGGCTAAAAATCGGGCATTTAATCTCTCAAGACCCAGTAGCTTATGTGAGAGCTAATATGCCAGAGGCATTAAAATAAGCAGGATCAATTACAAGTTGGTTGGTTCTGAACAAGTCAACTAGGCGGAGCCATAAACCCATCAGTTTGCCTGAAGGTTTTTTCATAGCCCAGATAATTGCGGAGATATAATATAGGCACTCATATGAAAGTGACTAGAAGCTATCCAACAATTAAACTTAGTAGCGGCGT
>Ga0265338_10010948_pt1 | contig 10542 bp, 7 predicted proteins | sample 42126metaG_FD_193579 | JGI IMG/M metagenome (GOLD analysis project Ga0265338, IMG submission 193579) | Rhizosphere microbial communities from Carex aquatilis grown in University of Washington, Seatle, WA, United States - 4-21-26 metaG | ecosystem: Host-associated > Plants > Roots > Rhizosphere >... | reverse complement strand
ACGCGCCAGCAGCAGATTGGCGACGTTGGAGCAGGCAATGACGAGAATCATTCCGACCAGCGTCATCAGCACGTACAGCGGTTTCGAGAAGCGGCGACGTAGTGTGTCCAGCCCGGATGCTCCTTCCCGGACGATCAACCGGGGAAGATTCGTCCGCTCCTGATCGTTGGTCGCGGTGGTGGCTACCCATTGCCCAAAACGAGGACCCAGCGCGGACTGAGCCTGCGCGAGACTGACACCGGGGCGCAAACGGGCCATGATCTCAAGCCAGTAGTAGTTCGCATCGAGATAATCCGCACTTCGAAGCCCGAAGGGATCTGCGGCTCCCAGCAGCAGGTTCGCGTGCATCGGGAAGTAAACGTCGGGAACCTGCGCGGGGTCGACGCCAAAGAATTCGGGCGGCGTAACACCAACCACGGTAAAAGGGAGATTGTTGATCAGAATGGATTGGCCCGCGGCAGCGTTCGGTCCTCCAAAACGTCTCTTACTAAGTGCCTCGCTTACGACGGCGATGGCGGGTGCTTCCGTGCGGTCGTCATCGGGAAGAATCAGGCGTCCAGCGGCGGGAACAACGGCCAGGCCGCGGAAGTAGTTTCCTGAGACGAATTCACCATTTGCAATCTCAGCGTGTCCGTTGATGGCGAGATTGACGGCGCGCGCCTCCCGAGTGTGGCTATAGGCGAACACATCGGAGAAGACCGCGTCGTTCTGGAAGATAGGCAGAGCCGCGTAGGGAAAGATGCCGCTGACCGATCCCAGCGTCGGGTCGTCTGCAACATCTCCGCTCATGCTGTGCATGACGAAATCTCCGCGCCAGGCCTTCGCGTGCCAGTTCAAAACGACCAGGGAAGACGGATTGGAAACTGGCAGCCTGCGCAGGAGAAGGGAATCGAGGAAGCTGTAGATCGCGGTATTTGCTCCAATGCCGAGGGCCATCACCAATAACACGACCGCGGTAAAGCCCGGGGCTTTCGCAAGAGTGCGCGCGGCATAGCGGAGATCGCGCCACGTGTCTTCGAGCCATCCAAGACTGTTGGCCTCCCAAACTGTTTCGCGAATGCGGAAGGGATTGCCTAACTTTAGATAGGCCTGCCGTTGCGCTTCGTCTGGGGACATTCCACGTGCGAGGTTGTCCGCGATCTCATGTGCGAGGTGGGACTCGAGCTCTTGTTTCAGGTCTGCGTCTTCGCGCGATCGTCGGAAGAAGCGCTTGAGACTCATAGTTGTCCTCCTGTGACTCGCTCCTGTTACTTAGTTCCGCTATTCGGCGGCTTCCCCCAGAATGCGGCCAATGGCCGCGACCACCAGACGCCAACGATTGGTCTCGACCGTCAGTTGCCTCTTGCCGGCGGGTGTCAGCTTGTAAAACTTGGCTTTGCGGTTGTTTTCGCTTGGTCCCCAGTACGAAGTAACCCAGCCGCGATCTTCGAGACGGTGCAGGGCAGGGTAGAGAGAGCCTTGTTCCACCCCGAGCACATTCTCTGAGGTGTGCTCGATGACATGCGCGATGGTGTGGCCGTGAGCCGGCCCGGTCACCAGGGTTCGCAGGATCAGCATGTCGAGCGTGCCTTGAACCATCTCTGCGTTTGGAGCGCGTTCTGTATTGGGTGTACGGTGGTCGGCCATGGTCTCCCCTCGATCGTCTATGGGAAGAGAGCATATACCACTCGACCGTCTATGGGAAGCGATTTTTTCCAGAGCGTGAAGCAACAAATAAAGGGCGCGGTGTTTTGTACGGCATAGCGAACAAATCGAGCGAGGCTGCGGAGCCCGGCAGCCCTTGCGGCTACAATGCCGTGCGGAGGATTCATGGCGAAATCGCGCAGACAATTTCTAACGGTGACATCACTGGGAGTGTTGGGAGCGGCGGCAGGGCTGCGCAGCCAGGGGCAGAGTTCAAGCGGGCAGAATCCGTCACCGCTGCCGCCCGGCGCGCCGCCAGCGTTCGGGGCGGGGCCGGCGGTCGGTCCCGAGGTGTCGCCAACAACCTTCGCTGAGGCGGAGAAGTTAGTGCAGTTTGAGATGACCGATGCCGAACGCACAGTCGCGGCCGGGAGTTGGCGCAAGACGATGGCGGCCGTCTACGAGCGGCGTACCGGGCCGCGCAAGGTCGCGCTCGAAGCGACGGTCGCCCCGGCGACGCAGTGGAATCCGGTGCTGCCGGGCCGGAAAACTGGTCCAGAGCGTGAGCGCTTTGTGCGCAGCAAGGTGGAACCGGGACCGCTGCCCGCGCGCGACGAGGATATTGCGTTTGCTCCGATCACGAAGCTCTCACGTTGGATCGAGTCGCGAAAACTTACGTCTGAGCGGCTGACCGGCATCTATCTGAAGCGGCTGGCGGAGTTTGATCCGAAGTTGCACTGCGTCATCACGCTGACGCGTGAACTGGCGCTGAAGCAGGCGAAACAAGCCGATGCGGAAATTGCCGCCGGCAAGTATCGCGGACCGCTTCACGGCATTCCGTGGGGCGGAAAGGATCTGCTCGACACGGCGGGCATTCCAACGACGTACGGCGCGGAGCCGTTTCGTAATCGCGTGCCGACCGAGGATGCCGTGGTGGTGAAGCGTTTGCACGAGGCAGGTGCGGTGCTGGTGGCGAAGCTCAGCCTTGGCGCGCTGGCGCTAAACGATATCTGGTTTGGCGGGCAGACGATGAATCCGTGGCTGCTCGAAGAAGCGTCGTCGGGATCGAGCGCGGGGCCGGGCGCGGCGACCGCCGCAGGGTTGGTGGGCTTCGCGATCGGCAGCGAGACCGGCGGGAGCATTATCAGTCCGGCGATGCGGTGCGGGATCACCGGGCTGCGTCCAACCTACGGTCGCGTCGCGCGCACTGGAGCCATGACGCTCTGCTGGTCGCTCGACAAGCTTGGACCGATGACGCGCAGTGTTGAAGATGGCATGCTGGTGTTGAAGGCGATCAACGGTCCCGATGCAGGCGATGTCGCGAGCGTGCACAGCCGGCTCGACTTCGATGCTGCAGCAACTGTTGCAGGCCTGCGCGTCGGCTATTTCCCCAAGTGGATGAATGAGAATCCCGCAACGGCGGTGGATCGTGCCGCGGTCGATGTGGTCAGGAAAGTTGGGATGGTTCCGGTGGAGGTTTCGATTCCCGACTGGCCGTATGACTCGCTCAACCTGATCCTGTTCGCCGAAGGCGCGGCTGCGTTTGAGGAACTCACGCTCAGCGGCGGGCTCAGGGAGCTCAAGGCGCAGGTGCCGGACGCGTGGCCAAACATTTTTCGGCAGGCGCGGTTTCTTTCGGCCGTGGACTTCGTGCAGGCAGATCGCCTGCGGCGCAAAGTGGCGGAGGAGATGGCTCGCGTCTTCTCAGAAGTGGACCTGCTGCTGGTGCCGTCGGTGCGCGACGAGATGCTGACGATCTCCAATTTCACCGGGCATCCTGCGCTGGTGCTACGCGCTGGATTTGTCGAAGTGTCGAAGGCACGCAGCGATTGGGCGCCGGACCCCAGCAATCCGCTGCCGACTTTCAATCCGCCACGCCGCGTGCCTCACGGCGTCACCCTGATTGGGCGCCTCTTCGAGGAAGGCCCAATGGTGAATGCCGCACTCGCTCTGGAGCGCGCCTTCGGGGTGGTCGACGAAAGCCCGCCGGGGTTCTGAGGAGGCAGGGATCCCGGCCCTGACCCGCTGGCCGATCCGGGCGTGCGACACGGCTAGTGGAGCACCTCGACTTTCGTCAACTTCGACTCCGTGCAGGGAACCTGATCTTCATTCATGCACCCCAATTCATGCACCCCAATTCATGCACCCCTGAATTCGTGCATCCCTGACGTGTCCTTTGTGGTTCCTGCTTTTTAGCTGGAAGGCTCGCGAGTTTGCCCATCTCTCACGCGCAATGGGACAATACTTGCATATGCGCAAATCGCTCACCATTGTGATCCAACTACTGGCAGCCGGGATGATGCTACTGGGCAACGCCCTGGCGCAGACCCCGGCGGCTACTCCGGCGGCGTCCTCCGCACAAACCTCTCAACCTGCTTCGAGCCCAGCCGCGACGACGGCTCCAAAGCCAAAGACTCCCGCGGCCAAGAAGGCTCCCGTGACCACGAAAAGTGCGACTGCTTTTACGCTCAAGACGCAGAAGGAAAAAGCCAGCTACGCTCTGGGAATGAGAATCGCCAGTGACCTGCACCGGCAGGGTGTGAATGCATTTGTCGATCCGGCAATCGCGGCGCGCGGCTTCAAAGATGCTCTGGCGGGCAGCAAGCCGCTGCTCACCGACGAGGAGATGAAGACGGTGCTCGGGCAGTTGCAGAACGACGTTCGCCAGCAGCAGGCGACCAAGGCGCACGAGGCCGGAGCTGGTAACAGAAAAATCGGCGAGGATTTTCTTGCCGCCAACAAGTCGAAGGAAGGTGTGGTAACTCTGCCCAGCGGAATGCAATACAAGATCCTCAAGGAAGGCACGGGCCCGAAGCCTGCGGCGACCGACACAGTTTCATGCAACTACAAGGGCACGTTGATCAACGGCAAAGAGTTTGACAGCTCCTACAAACGCGGCGAAGCCGCCTCGTTTCCCGTGAATGGTGTGATCAAGGGATGGACCGAGGCCCTGCAACTCATGCCGGTCGGATCGAAGTGGCAGTTGTTCATCCCGGCCGATATGGCATACGGAGATCGCGGAGCGGGCGGCGATATCGGGCCGGGCGAGACGCTGATCTTCGAGGTGGAGTTGCTCTCGATCGTCGAGCAGAAGAAATAGCATCGCTCTGGGAAGTTGCGGGCAGGGAAGGCCGTCTGCAGGCGCGGACGGCCTTTCCTTTTGCGTGGTATCCGCACGTCTAATGTTTCCCCCCCGCGCTGCCGATAAAGTTGGCAGCGGGGAGGCGCAATTGTGAAGATTCTCTTAGTTGAGGACAGCAAACCCATCCGCCGCGAGAACGAGCGTGCTCTTCTCAAAGCCGGGTACGAAGTGGTCTGCGCCCTGGATGGCGAATCAGCGGTGCGCTTTGCGCAAGAACTTCAGCCTGATCTCATTCTGCTGGACATGCTTTTGCCCAAGATGAGCGGCCTGGAGGCGTTGAAGAACTTGAAGAGTGAAAAGAAAACGGCTGGCATCCCGGTAGTGATTGTCAGTAGCCTTTCCGAGAGAAACCGGGAGAAACTCATGGAGGCAGGCGCCGAAGATTACCTGCAAAAGAACGAACTCATGCCAAAACAAGGCGTCAACCTGCTACCGAAGTTGCTCGAGGACATTATTTGCCGGATTAACCGCAAACGCGGGATCGCTTTCACCGATGTTCCGGTCCACTAGGCAGGCACACTCAGAGCGAGTGTTGCAGGTGTTCTTCAGCGGATAGGTTGGCGCCCGCCAACAGCAGCAAACCCGAGAGAAACGCCCAGAACATCATGCTCACCGAGAGGGCGAAGGGGCCGTAGACTTCCTGAAAATTCAGCCAGGGTAGAGCCAGAATGTAGGCGTACTTCAGCGCCTCTGAGAGCAATCCCATGATGATGGCCGCGGGCAGAACCGTGCGCGCCGGGACCTTGCCATTGGGCAGCAGCCAGTAAATGAGGAAGAAAATAGTGATACTGGCCCCGATGGCGAATACTTTCATTACCAGAAATCCAACCAGCCGCACAAATCCCGTGCCATAGCCACGCAGGACGAACTCCATGAGCCCGACCGGGACAGCGGTCAAAGCGACCGACAGCAGAGCCAGCACGCCGCAGGCGAAGGCCAGGCCCAGCGAGATGACCTGGTTGCCCAGGTAGGAACGGTTGTTTTCGAAGCGCCAGACACGGTTCAGAGCCACTTCCAGCGGCAGGAATACTCCGGACGACGTGACCAGCAGAATGATCAGCGAAACAGCTTGCACGCTATGGCGCGTGTCAACCATGGCGTTCAGGTTGCGAATCACGAAGTCCTGACCGGCGGGCACGTAGTCGCGCAGCAGTTGGACGACCACGTCGTACATGACGCGCGAGTGAAAGACGCGCCGGATCAGGGTCATCAGCAGGACGACGAAAGGGAAGAACGAGAGGATCGCGTTGGCCGCAACCGAGAAGGCAAAAGTGTGAACCTCGGTCCGCATCAGGTACTTCACGGTGGAAAGCACCAGACCCGAAGACCGGCGCGGGGCGGGGCGTACCGGACGGGGCGGAGCAAATTCGGGCTCGGTGGCAGTCGGAATGGGCGGGTTGGGCACGGCCGTCGCTTCATCGTACCAGAGCACGGCGATCCCACATTGAGAGGGGAACCCCTGCTCTCAGAAGCAGTTACCCGATTATTTCTTAATCTATGTTAAAGTTATCCTGAAATGACCTGTGGTCATATTACGATTCCCTTCTAATTCTTCTTGCGAATCGTTTTAATAGTGCTTATTATCTGTTGCTCAATACCGGAAAATAGGCCGGTAGTAAGACCTGTAAGCAGGTTGACGTTTGTTAGGTGTGGTGGAAACGCGCCAAATTGTCGGGCTCCGGAAGTTCACGCTGCGGATGTACGCCGCTGTCGGGGACTGAGGAGTCTTTTCCTTTTTGGAAGTACTTCTTCCGCACATCGTAGACGCAGCCGAAGTTCTACCGGTTTTCTCTGAGGGGGCCTTCAGAGGATCGAAGGGCGATCCGAGAATCCGGAGAACCATTCTTCGCGATTGGTGAAAGGAGTTTTTTCCGTGAGAGAGAAAGGGACAGTAAAGTGGTTCAACGGGGCGAAGGGTTACGGATTCATCCAGCGCTCCACCGGGGAAGATGTATTCGTGCACTTCTCCGCAATTCAGGAGAACGGCTACCGCACTCTCAACGAGGGTGAGACCGTGGAGTTTGACTTGCTGAAGGGCCCCAAAGGCTTCCAAGCGGCCAACGTCGTCCGCGCATAAACTGCGAACCATTCCAGAACCCTCCCGGTCCCAGCGGGAGGGTTTTTTGTTGGGGAAATCCGGGATGACTGTTTTGTAACGAAGCTCAGTCCAAACCCGACCTGGCGTATAATTCCGGCCACCTGTGGGGCTAACTCCTGGAGACAAACTCGGGCCGTATCAGATCGTTGCCCCGCTCGGCGCGGGCGGCATGGGGGAAGTCTATCGTGCGCACGATCCTCGCCTGAACCGCGATGTTGCCATCAAGGTTCTCCCCGATCATCTTTCTCAGAATCCGGAACTGCGGGAACGCTTCGAGCGGGAAGCCCGCGCTATCTCGCAACTCTCGCATCCTCACATTTGCGTGCTGCATGACATCGGGAAGCAGGACGGAGCAGACTATCTGGTCCTCGAATATCTCGAAGGCGAGACTCTCGGCACCCGGCTGCGCAAGGGGCCGCTGCCGCCCGATCAAGTCCTGAAGTACGGCGCGCAGATCGCCGATGCTCTCGACAAAGCCCACCGCCGCGGCGTTGTGCATCGCGATCTCAAACCGGAGAACGTCATGCTCACCAAGTCAGGAGTGAAGCTCCTCGACTTCGGTCTGGCGAAACCGCTGGCAACGCCTGTAGGCATATCGTCGTCGATCGTGGCCACCATGACTCACGGGCCGCTCACTGCGGAAGGCACGCTGGTCGGCACATTTCAGTACATGGCGCCAGAGCAGCTCGAAGGCAAAGAGGCCGATGCGCGCAGCGACATCTTCGCCTTTGGCTGTGTGCTGTACGAGATGTCTACGGGCAAGCGCGCTTTCGACGGAAAGACCACAGCTAGTGTGGTAGCGGCGATCATGAACAGCGATCCGGCGCCGCTGTCGACGGTCGCGCCGCTCACTCCTCCCGCGCTCGAGTGGACTACGAAGAAATGCATGGCCAAGGATCCGGAAGAGCGCTGGCAAAATGTCGGTGACCTGGCCAGCGAACTGCGCTGGATCCAGGAAGGGGGCTCGCGGGCGGGAGCGGCGATGCCATCGGCCACTCGGAGCCGACGTACGATCCTGCGCTGGGCGGCAGTCGCTGCGGCGCTCTTCGCTGGCGCTGCCGTGGGATTCCTCGCGAAACCAGGGCCGGTTCCGCCGCGCCTGAGCGCTGCGATCAATCTGCCGGCGGGAAACACACTTCTGACTGACTCCAATTTTGCGCTCTCGCCCGATGGGCAGCGTGTGGTGATGAATCTCTCCGACGCGCAAGGCCAGACCAAGCTCTGGGTCCGCCAATTGTCGACGGACACGGCTCTGCCACTCGTCGGCACCGAGGGCGGAGTCTATCCCTTCTGGTCGCCGGACAGCCGGTACATCGGTTTTTTTGCGATCGATGGAAAAGTCAGAAAGATCCCGGCAAGCGGCGGAACCGCTGAAGCGATCTGCGACATCTGGCAAATTTACGGTGGCGCCTGGGGCCGGAATGACACCATCGTATTTGCCACGGGCTCCAGAGGGCTCTACCAGGTGCCCGCCTCCGGCGGGACTCCGGTCCGCGTCCCCATTCCAGAAAAAGTGAACGCCAATTTTCGCCGACCCAGCTTCCTGCCTGACGGCAAGCATCTTCTGGCGAACAACTACGATTCGGGAGGAATCTTCGCGGTCGCCGTGGATAGTGGAGAAGTACAGCCTGTCCTTCCCTCCGAGTCCGGTGCGGCACAATATGCCGACCCGGGATACCTCATGTTCATGCAGGGCGAGAGCCTGATGGCTCAACCCTTTGATGTCAGAACGCTGCGAGTGTCGGGCTCCGCGCAGCGCGTGGCCGAGTCTCTGCTTAGCGGCGGATTGAGTTTCTCGACCGCAGCAGGTGGACTGCTCTTGTACCAACGCTCCTTCCAGTCGCAACTGACCTGGATGGACTCCGACGGCAACAGACTCTCTACCGTTGGGGACCCCGGCTATCTGTCCTATCCCTATATTTCACCGGACGGGAAACACGCCATGGTCACGGTCACCGACCCACGCCAGGGCAGGCTTAAACTCTGGTTATATGACCTAGGCACGGGTACCGCCTCTCCCTTTACTTTCGGCGAGGGCAACGACCAATATCCGACGTGGTCGCCCGACGGTCAACAGGTGGCATTCTGCTCTACGCGCAACGGACCTGAAGACATTTACGTGAAGGGGCTAGCGGGCGGGAGCGAAGAGAAGCTTCTCCTCAACAGCCCGGGCAACAAAGAACCCGACCAGTGGTCTCCCGATGGGCGCTACATCCTGTTCGACTACTACAGCGCGAAGGACACAGGCACTGACGTCTGGGCGCTGCCGCTCTTCGGAGATCGCAAAGCCTTTCCCGTCGTTCAAAGTGCAGCCAATGAAAACTGGGGAAATTTTTCGCCGGACGGGAAATGGGTCGCTTACTCCTCCGATGAGTCGGGGCGGGCCGAAAACTACGTGGTGCCTTTCCCTGGGCCGGGCGGCAAATTGCAGGTTACCACCGCGGGCGGCATCAATTCCTGGTGGCTTCCAGGAAATGAGTTCGCGTATATGACTCCCGACAACCACCTCATGGCGGTCGATCTGGATCTCCACGGCACAAACCTCGTGGTAGGAAGGTCTCGACCGATTCTCGGAGGGAGAGGTATGGGCACTTCCACTTTTACCGTTGCTCGCGACGGCAAGCGCTGGCTCGTCGCCATGCCCGTCGCGGAAGCAGGCGCTTCCCCGTTGATTCTGACCACGAACTGGACGGCATCGCTCAATCACTAAGGAAGCCGTCTTCTTCTTTTTCTTTATTCTTTAACCAGACTTCTTCACCGCACTTCCAGGGAGACCAAGTCGCCATCGGCTACGCCGCCGGGCTTGTAGTTCACCGTGACCTGGCGGTCGTGCCACTCGCAGGAGAAATCGTCGGCACCGATGAGGAGCAGGGACTTGTAGTCGCCGGCGCGCAGCTTCAGCGTCGCGCCATTGGCATTGACGGTGAGGATGGCAGCGGGGGCGGTGGAGCAATCGATATCGACCAGACGCCCTTTCAGAAATTTTGGAGTGCGCTTATCCGCCGGGCCGCTGGATTGTCCGGTGTTTTCACCGGCGGCGCGTTTGGCCGCATCTTCTTCCAACACATCGAATGGAGACTTCTGCGGCGCGAGTTTCGATTGCGTGGCGGTTGGACCGGTCGGAATCCCGTACTTGCGTTCGGTTCTCGACTGCTCCAGGCGATCTCTGGCGAGCGTTGCGATCTCCGGATTCGAACTGCTCTTCAGGCGCTCGAGCAGAGCCTCGGAGGCTTCCCACTTCTTGCTCGCGATATAGATCTGTGCCAGGTGGTAGACGTAGCGCTCATTGCGCGGGCTCAACGTCATGGCGGCGCGCTCAGACTGCATGGCGGCGGGGGTGCTTCCGCCTTCGTTGCGGGACATTGCCAGCAGGTCGTAGGCGTCGGCGAGTTCGGGATACCACTCCAGCACCGCCTTGAGGTCGAGCATCATATTGGGCAGACCTTGAATGTCGGTGTGCTTGGACTGGGCTGTCCGGTACTTCAGAACGGAGAGGTAGTAGCGCAGCCACATGTCCCGCTGGTTCAGCGCAGCAGCGTCGCCGAGTTCGATGACCGCCTGATCATATTCGGCACGCTGGATGTGGTCCCAGGCGAGCACGCGGTGGGCGAGTGAGTTTCCGACGGCGTTCGAGGGCAGTTGCGCATTCTCGTCGTCCTCCGATTTCTTTGCCACCTTG
>Ga0265338_10010946_pt1 | contig 10543 bp, 8 predicted proteins | sample 42126metaG_FD_193579 | JGI IMG/M metagenome (GOLD analysis project Ga0265338, IMG submission 193579) | Rhizosphere microbial communities from Carex aquatilis grown in University of Washington, Seatle, WA, United States - 4-21-26 metaG | ecosystem: Host-associated > Plants > Roots > Rhizosphere >... | reverse complement strand
CGCTCAATCCGTCGATGCGGATCGGCAGCCAGCTTGCCGAGATGGCACGGCGTCACCTTGGGCTGTCACAGCAGGAGGCCGGCAGAAAGGCGCGGGAGATGCTGGTCCGGGTGGCAATGCCGGACCCCGAGTCGGTCCTCCGCCGCTACCCTCATCAGCTTTCCGGCGGCATGCTGCAGCGCTCCGTCATCGCCATGGCGCTGATCACCGACCCCGAGCTTCTCATCCTGGACGAGCCCACGACGGCGCTGGACGTGACCACGCAGGCCGTTGTGCTGGACCTAGTGCAGCGCCTGAAGAGGGAATTCGATTCTTCGATCCTGTACATCACACATGACCTTGCCGTGGTCTCCAAGCTCTGCGACCGGGTGGGCGTGATGTACGCCGGTGAGTTCTGCGAGCAGTCGGAGATGCACACGCTGTACAGGCGCCCCCTTCACCCCTACAGCTTGAGCCTGCTGGGCTGTGTCCCGCGCTTCGAGCGCGAAGCAGGGAAGCGCCTGCTCACGAGCATACCCGGCATGATCCCGAGGCTGGACGAGCTTCCCCGCGGGTGCGTTTTTGCCCCACGGTGCGCCTTTGTCAAGGAGGAGTGCACCCTGCGGCGGCCGCCGCTGGTGGAGGTGCAGCCCGGGCACTACAGCGCGTGCATTCGCTGGAACGAGCTGCCCACCGCGGCGGAATATGCCCGGGCTGCGCAGGTCATCCCCCTGCATGCCGAAGAGCGGCGCGAGGTGCTTCGAGTCACGGACCTGAAGAAAAGCTACCCTGCCGTCGAACGGCTGTTCAGCGTCTCAGGCGCCGGGCAGACGACCGTGAAGGCCGTGGACGGCGTCACCCTCTGGGTCAGGCAGGGCAACACCCTGGGCGTGGTGGGGGAAAGCGGGTGCGGAAAGACCACAATGCTGCGCGCGGTCATCGGGCTTGCACCCCGGACAGGCGGGCAGATCACGCTGGAGGGCGCGGGCCTGGATCCGGGAGTGTCGCAGCGCCCTCGGTCCACACTGAAAAAGCTGCAGATGGTGTTTCAGAATCCCGAGGCCTCCCTCAACCCGCGCCACACCGTTGGCCGGGCCATCGGGCGCCCCCTCTTGCTTCTGGCCGGCGTCCCGCGCGCGGAGCTCAAAGGCCGGGTTCTTTCACTCCTTCGCGCGGTCAACCTCTCTGAAAGCTACTCTCATCGCCTTCCCGAAGAGCTGAGCGGGGGGGAAAAACAAAGGGTGGCCATTGCGCGGGCGTTCGCGGCTGAACCAGAACTGATACTCCTGGACGAGCCCCTTTCATCTCTGGACGTGTCCGTCCAGGCTTCCCTGGTCAACCTCCTGACCGAGCTGCAGGAAAGAAACGGGGTCTCCTACCTCTTCATTTCGCACGACCTGGCAGCCGTGCAGCACCTCTCCCACTGGATCGCCGTCATGTATCTCGGTGCGTTGATGGAGTGGGGTGACGCCGCCGAGGTCTTTGCCCCGCCCTACCACCCTTATACTGAGGCCCTGCTTTCCGCCATCCCCGTGGCGGACCCTGATGTCGTGCAGCGCCCCCTGCGCCTGGAAGGAAACGTACCGAGTGCGCTGAACGTGCCCGGGGGCTGCAGGTTCCATACCAGGTGCCCGCGCACGCTGGGCACGATCTGCGAGACCCAGACCCCGCCATGGCGGGAAGGAAAGAACAACCACCAGATATACTGCCACATCCCGCTGGAGGAGCTTGCCCGGCTGCAGGCGGAGAAACCGGAATGATCTCCTATATCGCCCGGCGTCTGGGCCTGGTTCTCCTCACGCTGCTGATTTCATCGGTCCTGATCTTCATCGTGACCCAGATACTGCCGGGGGACGTGACAAAAGCCATCCTCGGACGGTTTGCCACTCCGGAAGCCCTCCATGGACTACGGGTAAAGCTCGGCCTGGACCGGTCTCTCCCCCTGCAGTACGGAAGCTGGCTGGTGCACTACGTGCAGGGTGACTGGGGCGTTTCCCTGAGCACAGGAGAGCCGGTGCTGAATCTGGTAGCGGCCCGGCTGCGAAACTCGGGCATGCTCGCCCTGGTAGCGTTTGTCATGTATGTGCCGTTGGGGATCCTGCTCGGACTGCTTGCCGCGCTCCGCAGGAACAAGGCTGCCGACCAGATCATCTCGATCACGTCACTGGCGTTCATCGGGCTTCCCGAGTTCGTCACGGGGGTCGTACTGATCGCGGTGTTCGCTCTGAAGCTGAACTGGTTTCCGGCCAGCTCGGCCATCACGCCGAACGCGGGGCTCCTGGAAGCCCTTCCCCGTCTCATCCTGCCGGGGATAACCGTCTCCCTCGTGAGTCTCGCCTATATTGCCCGCATGACACGCTCCGCCACCGCGGAGGTGCTGTCAACCGACTACGTGCGAAGTGCGTACCTGAAAGGACTCAATCCGGCCCGGGTGCTTTTCACTCATGTCCTGCGCAATTCGCTCCTGCCCACCGTGACAGTGATCGCTATCGGCATCGGCTGGCTCATTGGCGGGCTGATCGTGACGGAGTCCCTCTTCAGCTACCCCGGCCTGGGGCGGCTGCTCTTGTTCGCAATCCAGCGCAGGGACATCCCCCTGCTGCAGGCAATCACGCTGCTTCTCGTCATCGTGTTCAGCGTCTCGAACCTGCTGGCAGACCTGCTGTACGCGGTGCTGAACCCCCGCATCCGCTACACCTGAATCAGCGCGAGCGGAATGACCCCCGCCTCTGCGGACCATGGGAGCCGTGCGAGCCCTGCTGAGCGCGGGGGCTTTGCTGTCCGCGCGAGCTTTGCTGACCATGGGAGCCCTGCTGGCCGTTCGAGCCGCTCCGCTGAGAAGGGACCCCGTGCCTCGGCACCGGTCTCTGCGCAGGAGCACCTTTCTGGACCAGCGCGGGTTTGGAGGTGTAATCGAACCCTTCCACTTTCTGCCGGGGAAGACGGCGTCCGAGCGCGCGTTCAATGGCGCCGAAATCCTTCTCCTCCTCCGGAGAAACCAGGGTGAGGGCGTCGCCTTTCAGCTGTGCCCGTGCCGTGCGGCCAACCCTGTGGATGTAGTCTTCGGGCTGGTGGGGAACATCGAAGTTCACGACCGAGCCCAGGGCTTCCACGTCGATCCCGCGCGCGGCGATATCCGTGGCCACCAGGACCTGGAACTTGCCCTGCTTGAAGCCGTCAAGCGCCGCGGTGCGCTGTGACTGGCTGCGGTTCCCATGGATCCGCGCGCAGCGCACGCCGTTGTGGTCCAGGAAATCCGCAAGCCTGTTGGCCCGGTGCTTGGTGCGGGTGAATACCAGGACGCTCCCCGTGATCCCCTTGCCCAGCAGCTCGAGGAACAGGTTGGATTTCCGGTCGGAGGGAACGGGAAATACCGAGTGCGTGATTCCGGTGGCGGGAGCCGGCTTCCTGTCGATGTTCAGCCTGGCAGGATTCCTCAACAGCTCGCGCGACAAGGTGACGATGGCCGCGGGGAGAGTAGCGGAAAAGAAGAAAGTCTGCCTTTCCTTTGGCACCGCGGCCAGCACGCGCTTGATGTCCGGCAGGAAGCCCATGTCGAGCATTCTGTCCGCCTCGTCGATGACGAGGAACTGGATGGAGGAAAGGTCCACGTACCTGTTTCGCATGTGGTCCAGGAGCCTGCCGGGGCAGGCAACGACCATGTCCACGCCTTTGCGGAATGCACGCTCCTGCGCGCCCATCGCCACTCCGCCATGCACGGCGGCGCAGGAGAGACGAGTGCCGACCGCGAGCTGGCGGAAATGATCGGCAATCTGTGCGGCAAGCTCGCGGGTGGGGGCGACGACCAGCGCGCGCGTGGCGCCGCGCTGCATGGGCAGGAGCTTGTGCATGATCGGAAGCAGGAAGGCTGCGGTCTTGCCGCTGCCCGTTTCCGCGCTGGCAAGGACATCGCGTCCTTCCATGCCGGGCGGAATCGCCGTTATCTGTATGGGCGTGGGCTGTTCGAAGCCCATGCGCCGCGCAGCAGCCTGCAGCTCCGTCGCCAGGGAGAAATCTGAGAAATCCATTGAGATCCTTCTACCGGGAGTTCTTGTGAAGATGTCCGGTTACATATCCGGCTTGTTTGAGTGTGAAATCGGTGGGATCGCCGGTGAGGCCGCCGCGAGGACTAGTAAGGCCCTGTTCACTCGTTGAATCGTCAGGCACCGTGACACGGCGCTCTGATGTGAGATGAATGTACACGCAACGGCAGGGCAGTGTCAACGGCCGCCGCGGCAGCGCGCCGGAAGCGAGGCGCAGGCCAGCGCCGCGGACGCCGCGGTCACAAATGTCACGGAGTACCGTGACCGCGGTACACCGTGACATTCGCCCCCCCTTACCCGTTCTGCTGGGACGGCTTTGTCGAAAGGTCCAGCTTCATTCGATCCCGCATCATGCGGAAAGCAGAGAGCGTTTTCTGGACGTCTTCCTCTGTGTGCGCAGCCGTGGGGATCATGCGGCAGAGAAACACGCCGTGGGGCACGACAGGGAACGTAACACCGGATACGAATATTCCGTAATCCTCACGCAGCATGGTCATGAGCGCCATGCCGGTTTTCTTGTCACCTGCCACGACATACACCGGCGTGATCGGAGACTCGGGTTCCCCGATGTCGAATCCCAGGTCCACCAGCCCGGATTGCAGCATGTGCGCAATGTGCCACATCCTCTCGCGGAGCTTCGGTTCACCTTCAACGATGGAGAGGGCTTTTTCCACTGTCTTCACGTACACCATGGGCAGGGCCTTGGCAAATACGTTTGTCCGCGCGTTGTAGCGCACCCACTCCACGACATCGGACTCCCCTGCCGTTACCCCGCCGATTGCCGCAAACGCCTTTGCAAATGTGCCGAAGTACAGGTCGATCTTGTCCTGAACACCGAAGTGCTCACCCGTGCCGCGGCCGGTAGCGCCCATGACCCCGAAACCGTGGGCGTCGTCCACGAAGAGCCGGGCGCCGTAGCGCTCCTTCAGCGCGCAGATCTCGGCAAGACGCGCGCAGTTGCCTTTCATGCCGAACACGCCCTCGGTCACGATGAGGATTCCGCCCTTGCGGTCCTTTGACGCCGCGCGGAGGTGCAACTCCAGATCCTCCATGTTGTTGTGCTTGTACGGCCGGAAGCGCCGGCCCGCGGAGGCGAGCAGCGTTGCGTCTATCATGGAGGCATGGGAGAGAGAGTCGATGACAATGATGTCCTCAGGGCCCACAAGAGCAGAGATCGTGCCCAGCACGCCGAGGTACCCGTAGTTGAATACGATGGAGGCAGGCTTGCGGCAGAAGGCGGCCAGCTGCCTCTCCAGCTCGATATGCGCCTCCGTGTTCCCGGTGAGAAGGCGTGATCCCATGGGGGCGCTGGGGCCGAAGCACTTGATTGCTTCAGCAGCCGCAGCGGTGAGCTCAGGTCTGCCGGAGATGCCCAGGTAGTTGTTGATGGCCCAGACAATCACGTCCTTGCCGCGGAACTTCATGCGGGGGCCGGGGTCGCCGTCAAGAATCGGCTGGGAGAAGTACATGTCTTTTGCGGCGCGGAGGTCGCCGAAGTAGCCGCCGTCGGTCCGGGCTTTCTGGAAGATGTCTGTCATGCAAGGGCCTCCCGAAGCAGCTGGAGGCCGCGCGCGGGGCCGTCCGTGCGCAGCTCCTCCACGGTGAAGGTCGCGTCTTCCCGCAGCGCCGCCGTTCTGCACGTGGCAAGGAGCCGGCGCCGCCCGCCCCCCGTGATGTTGAGCAGAACGGCGTCCCGCGGCCGGATCCGTCCCCCGCGCGCGGCCTCCAGCAGCGATGCCACGGCCACCTCTGCGGCGGGATCGATGTCGCACCCCTCACTCTCCTCGAAAAGAATGCCGGCGCTCCGCGCCTCTTCGTTGGTCACCCTGTACATGGAGCCGTCCGTATCGCGAAGCGCGTCGTACAGACCGCCGGTGATCGAGTAGGGCGGGTTCCTGTTGCCGAGCACCTGCGCGCGCATGACCTGCGACCGTTCACGGGCGCCGGGCACGGACTCTGCGGCAAGCGTGCGGGAACCGGCCTCCCATGCATCCGTCATCGGTGTGAAGGGAGCGTTCTGGCCGAGATGCAGCTTCATTTTCCTGCTGCCGAATCGTCCGTCCTCCAGCAGCCTCAGGTTCATTTCCCATGCGGCGATTGCCCCTGTCCCGCTTCCCACGGCCTGGAAGTAGTGGGCGGGGATCTCTCCCGCGGCTTCGACCGCGGCAAGCACTGTCGTGCCCATGCCGTCACGCCGCGCCGCATTGCGCGCGCCGCCCTCCGCATAGTAGCCCGCGGTGCCGGCAATGCCGTTGCCAAGCTCGATGGCATCCGCGTAGTCGGCACCGCCGTCGATCACCGCCAGGCGCACGGTGCGGCGGCGCGCCCCGGTGCCCCAGAGCATCGACATGCCCCGGCGGGGGACCACGATCAGCGCCGGGACGTCGTAGCGGGTGCAGGCATGGTGGAATGCGCGCGCCGTGTTGCCCGCGGAGGAGACGACCAGGGCTGACTGCCACCCGTCCATGACCCTGCCGCACACGGCCTGGGCCTCGAGCTCCTTGAACGTGCAGGTCTCCATGCGGGCGCCCTTCTCTGGCCACCAGCCGCTGAATACGACAAATAGTTTCTCCAGCCCCAGGAGCTTGCCCATCCCGGTGCTGCGGTACACGACCGGGCCTGATGCGCCGGGGAGCCGACGCCTGATCGGAAGCCAGTCGAAGAATCGGAAGACCCCTGTGTGCTCGGGATGCGCCTTGAACTTCTTCTCCCGATAGACCGCCCGCAGAAGCGCGGGAGGATGCGGCGCGGGGCAGGAGAGCAGGAACTCGTGCGGAGAGTCTGCGTACGTCCCTCCGCATACCGGGCACGCCAGCATGTAGTGGGGCTCAGTTGCTTGTATGTTTTGCAACGCTTTCATACTCTCCAACAGGAGAATGTATTTCGCGCGGGGAAGCGTCAACCGCCGCAGGAGCGGATGGGTCAAAAACGAGGGTTTCCCGAGGCTCCGGTGTGCAATGGGTGCCGCAGAAATAGTCGAAAAACGGGAAGAAACCGGATATTTGACCGCGGCATCCGGTCCGTACCCGTGGGAGATTCATGGAGAAAAACCGCAGAAGCACCCTGTTGAGGATCGGCGAACGGCTCTTTACCCAGCACGGCTATCGTGATGTCAGCATCAGGGACATCACGGATGCGGCGGGCCTCGGCATGGGCAGCTTCTACACCTATTTCACCAGCAAGGAGGAGTTCTACTCCGCAATCCTGGACACCATTGAACAGCGAGGCATCAGGGAACTGGAGAAGCACGTGAACAGCCTCCACTCTCCGGTTTTCCGCCTGAAAGCCCTCTTCCGCTACACGACCCTCAGCCTGCGAAGCAACGCGATCCTCCGCGGCATCTACACCGGGGAAAGGCGGTACCTGTACCCGGGGCTGGAGGACAGGGTGAGCAACGGCAGCACGCTCTTTGCGCGGGTGGAGGCGCTCATTGAGGAGATCCTGGCCGAGGGTACGCGCAGGGGAATGTTTCGCACGAGCCTCTTCCGCAACCCGAAGAGCATGCTGATTGCGATCTTCACGACCCTGCCGCTCAACGTGCCCGGGCCTTACACCGAAGATCTTGCCGACGATGTGATGATGCTGATCGAGCGGGGGCTGAAGAGGTGGCTCCGCTTCCGCCAGCGGGACGAGAGGCTGGACTCACGTGCGCGCCGCCGGGCGCGGCCGCAGGCCCTGTAGAGCGAACCGGATAAGTCGTTCATTTGTTCGACGTGGCCGCTGCTTTTCCGCCGCGCGCCTTTTCTGTATGCCGTAAAACCCCCTGATTTGGGCGTATTCGCCCCCGTTTTGGGCGTATACGCCCCCTGATTCGAACGCCCGTGTTGACGGGAAGCCCCGGTGCGTTGAGTATCCCGATAAAGGAGGACGCCATGGAAGACAACAAGAAAGACCACTGGCTGTCCCTGGACTGGTGGACGGTCATCGTGGCCTTCACCCTTACCGCCCTCGTCCTGCTGGGCCTGCCGGCCATCCCCTGGTAGGAGCGTGCAGATGAAAAGGTTCATCGATGCAACTGTGCGGCTTCTCCCCGGAGTCGCCCTGGTGGTGGCGCTGGCCATCGGCGGAAAGCTCCTCTCCAACTGGCTCCAGGTGGTCATCGTGGTCGCCTGGATCCGCTCCCTGGCCTCGAACGTCATCATCGCCATCGTGGGCGGAATGCTGATCGGGAATCTCGTACCCCTGCCGAAAATTTTTGCCCCCGGCATCGGCACCTACGAGTTCTTCCTGAAAGTCGGCATCGTGCTGATGGGGGCGCGCTTCCTTGTGACGGACGTGGCAAGGCTTGGCGGCATCGGGCTGGCCATGGTGGTCGTGGAGATCCTTTTCTCCATCGCGTTTGTGGGGCTCTTCGCGCGTATGTTCGGCCTTCCCGGGAAGCTGGGAAGCCTCCTGTCAGTCGGCGTCGGGATTTGCGGCGTGTCCGCGATCATAGGCGCCGCCCCCAGCATTGAAGCGAAGAAAGAAGACACCAGCTACGCCATCGCGGTTATCCTCATCTTCGGAGCAGCGGCGCTTGTCGTGTATCCTCTCATCGGGAGGCTCCTTTCCATGTCGGACAAGCTCTTCGGCGTCTGGGCAGGGCTTGCGGTGGATAACACGGCGGAAGCCGTTGCCACCGGCGCCATCTACTCCAAGGCCGCGCTTGCCTACACAACCCTCGCAAAGCTGTGCCGCAACGCCCTCATGGGTTTCGTGATACTGGGGTTTGCCATTTATTACTCCCGGCGGGGAATGGCGCAATCGGTGACGCACAAGGGGCTTTTCCTCTGGCAGAAGTTCCCCAAGTTCGTGTTGGGCTTTCTCGGTCTTTCCGTCCTCTTCAGCCTGCTGGCCGCGCTGTTCCCCTCCACGGAAGCTCACAAATTCCTCGCATCGAAGACCGGCGCGCTGCGGAACCTTTCCGAGTGGGCATTCCAGCTCACGTTCATCGGCGTGGGCCTGCGCACGAGCTTCAAGGACATGGTCAAAGCCGGCGCAAAACCCCTGGTGGTGGGGGTTGCCGCTGAGGCGGCGGTGGCCGTGTTCACCATCGGCATGGTCTTTGCCGTGGCAGGCTTCCTGCCCACGCTGTGAATCCGACGCTTTGAAATGGGGGACCCCGTCCGGGGCCCCTCCATGATCACTTTGGCAGCCGCAGGCGCTCCAGCGGGAACGCCGGGCGCGCAAGCGGCTTCAGGGCGAGGGACAGCAGGAGTCCCTCGTTGTCGTCCCCTGCAATCCTGTTGGCGCGCAGGGCGCCGCATTCCCTGCAGCGATGCACCACCGCCCATTCGCCGTTCTGCTTCACCCACACCGAGATGGGCTCCATGGGGGATCTGCAGGCGGAGCGCCTGTCACCGGTCTTGAAGTCGACATGCAGGCTCCACAGGCAATAGGGGCAATGATTTCTCTGGTCCGTCCCGGTGGACGCGATCAAAACGAGCTGGCTGCAATTGATGCAATGGAAAGGCTGGTCTGACAAGGATCAATTCCTCCGCGTGAGCTCTCCATAAGAATCGCGGGGGCTGACCGCTCTCACTCTCTCACTGGAACGGTTGGATTACCTCCGCGAGCTCCTGTACACGTTGCTGAACCTTTCCACCACAATTCCGACACGTGCCGACATTCCGACCTCCTCTGTCCTCGAGATACGGCGCACAAATCCGCAGAATACGGGAGTACCCGTTCGGGGAATACCCCGTACCGCGGCGCACAGGATGACCCGGACGCGCGGGACTGTCAATGGCGCGGCTGTCATCCGCCAGGCTGTGGGCGGTGCATGGCGGCCAACGCCCCTGCTGTCACCCGCCGGGCCGGCGCGGATACAGGAATCTCTTGATCTTCTGGGAAGGAGTCCTCTCGAACGGCTCGCTTTGCAGCTCCATCCTGTACACGCTGCTGAAACCGGGGAGCCGGGAGTTCACTTCTTCCTTGATGCGCTCCAGAAGCGCGGCGTGCGGTGTCTCCGGGGGAAGCCCAGGCGCCGGGATGTCTGACTTGAGCTGCACCAGCGCAATGACGACTGGTCCGTCGCCGTACACCAGGCTGTCCTCCACGAAGGGAGACTGATTGATGACAGCCTCGATCTCTTCCGGGTAGATATTCTCCCCCGAAGCGCCGAGAATCATGTTCTTCAGGCGTCCGCGTATTGAAAGCCGGCCTCTGGAGTCGATGGTCCCCAGGTCACCGGTCCGCAGCCAGCCATCCTCGGTAAACACCTCTCGGGTGCGCGCTTCATCATGGTAATAGCCGCTCATGACATTGGGTCCCCGCACCTGGATCTCCCCTTCCCCGGTGTCGGGGCGCGGGTCTGCAATGCGCACCTGCACTCCGGGCATGGCCCTCCCTGTACCGCCCGGGCGCGTCCTGAACGGCGGCGCGCCGGCAATCACGGGAGCGGTCTCGGTGAGGCCGTAGCCGACGGCATAGGGAAATCGAGCGGCGCGAAGAAAGCGCTCCACGTCGGGGGCGATCGCGGCGCCCCCGATCGGCATGGCGCGGAGCCGGCCGCCGAACGTCTTCCGGAGCTTCCGCCCGGC
>Ga0265338_10010945_pt1 | contig 10544 bp, 8 predicted proteins | sample 42126metaG_FD_193579 | JGI IMG/M metagenome (GOLD analysis project Ga0265338, IMG submission 193579) | Rhizosphere microbial communities from Carex aquatilis grown in University of Washington, Seatle, WA, United States - 4-21-26 metaG | ecosystem: Host-associated > Plants > Roots > Rhizosphere >... | reverse complement strand
CGGCCCCCGCGGCCTTATCCTCCGCGCTGTGCAGGCGTAGCTCAGTTGGTTAGAGCGCCGGATTGTGGATCCGGAGGTCCCCCGTTCAAACCGGGGCGCCTGTACCATTTCACCGCCCCCCGGGGGGCGGTGCAAAACAATTCCCCTTTTGTCCTCTAAAGCACTGCGACAGCAGCAGAATCGCCCTGCTTAGAACGCTCCCGGAGCGGGCTTGAGTGGCGCCCGGTGCGATCCAGACTACGCAAGATAATTGTTATAGGAAAAAGGGAAGGGGGAGGGGCTCCAAGCGGACACTCGAATAGGCGATTTGAGTGGTATAATTTCGCGCGCTGCGCCGCCGCCGGTGCGCGCAGCGCAATCTTCAATTCTCGGCAAGATCCAGCGATGTCAAAGAGCCCTCCTGATGTGGGAAGGGCTGCCGCGGATTTCAAGATTGGTTGGCGGATGACGTCAGCGCGACCAATAGCGGTCTTTGAGCGGCGGGGTGTATTCGGCCTCGGCTGGGTGCAGCAGCGCCGAGCGCATCGGCAACCGGCCTTGGGGGCGGGGCGACACTGATGCGACCAACTCTTCTTCGGCAGCCATCGAACTGGGAACAGGCGCTTCTGGGTGATCAGAACCAACGATGGGACACATGGAGACCTCCACAAGAAGAGCGAAGCGAGCTTCGCGGAGCGCGCCGGAACGCTGGCGCGACGGCAGCGAAGGTCGCACTGAGGCGGTCCGCTTGCGAGGCTCGGAATATACGCAGAGGCCGCAAAACGCGGGCGTCCAAGTTGAAATTCAAATCGGCGATTTTGGCGGTATCTATTTGAACAAAAACAATTTTCGCCCTGCGTCGCCGGCCCCGCTGCGACTGCGGAGCGTTCGACAGAGGCAGGCATGTTCCGGCGCGGTCAAAGAGCAGCAGAGATGTGGAAAGCGAGGGGGCGGAGTTCAAGCGTTTACTGGAGGTGCTTTGCGGCTGCTGCGGCCAGTCCCTGTCTTTGCTAGACTGACGACGGATTTTCCTCCGGGGTTGGGATGACGGGCCGCCTTATCGTTCTTGCAAGAGCAATCTTCGTTGCGGCCATTATTGGCGATTGTGGAGCAATCGGTATTGTCGCTTACCGATGGTTCGCGCTCTCAGACGCGCCCGGCGCCAAAACATGGTCCAGCGTGATTGCGCTCACCGCCTTCATTGCCGTCGCCTTGATTCAAGCGCACGACTTCTCCAAGGAGTGACCAGCCGATCCTTCTTCGCTGCGCACCGCCGAATCGACTTTCCCGCTAGAGGCAGGGCAAACGCCTATCGTTCAATCCCATTTGTCATGGCCCGTGACTACGGGCCATCCAGGTGGTGTTGCGCCACTCTAAACGCTGTTATTCAAGCACTTCTTGAAGCCGCCCATGCCGCGAGAGATGGATGGCTCGCAGTTGCGGGCCATGACAAGAAGGGGCGCAAACCCATATGGGTAGTCCTCCCCGCAAACGGGGGAGGCTAACGGGCGGAGGCTTGGGCGCTTAAATCAGCTCTTCAGCGCCGCCAATTTGCGTTTTTCTTTTTTGCGTTCTTTGCGCTTGGCTTTGCGGTCGGGATCGGCCGGGGTGAAGGCGCCGCCGGGCGCGACGCTGGCCTCGGCTTTGGCGGGCTTGGCGATGCGCTTAGACGGGTCGTTATAGGCAGGTTTGCTATAGGCGGGCTTGGCCTCGTAGCCGCTTTTGCTCTTCGGAATGAAATCTTTCTTGCCCTTATAAGGCTGACCACCGGTAGGCTTGCTGCTGCCAGGTTTGCGCGGCACATAGCCGTTGCGTTCGGTGGGCTCGGCGCGGGCGACATAGCCTTTGCGTTCGGTGGGGGCGCGTTCGCTCGGCGCATGCTCACTGGAGCGTTCTGCGCGCGGCTTGTATTCGCTCTTTTCGGGCCGCGGCGGACGGGGCGCATCGGCGCGCCAGCCACCGGTTTGCGGCTTCTCAGCACGCGGACGGTCTGAGCGGGGGCGATCCGTATGCGAGCGCTCGTGCTTGGCTTCCGGCGCCTCATTGTGGGGCTCTTCCGGCATCGGGCTGTCGCCGGGCTCGCCGCCGAAAGCGGGGTAGATGGCAACACCGCCCTTGGTGCGCAAAGCAACCTTCGCGGCAAATTCTTCGGCCACGCTGGCATCAAGCTGGAAACGGGTCTCGGTATCGAAGACGCGGATTTCGCCGATCTCTTTCTTCGTCACTTCGCCTTGGCGGCAAATTTCGGGCAGCAGCCATTTGGGATCGGCATTGCGCTCGCGCCCGACGCTGATGCGAAACCACACCGCGCCAGCATCGAGGGAATGGCCAGCTTCGGGCCGAGGACCACGTTCCGGGCGCGGGCCACGCTCTTTTTTCTCGTAAGCTGGCTTGTCATAAGCCGGGCGCTCTTTGCGCTCCCTCGGTTCCCAAGCGGGTTTATCGGACGGCGCCCGTTCGGCGCGCGGTTCGTAAGCGCCGCGTTCGGATTTTTCGCCGCCGAATTTGCCGCGGCGCGGGGCGCTTTCGCGATCACCTTCCTTGCGGCGCGCGGCCTGGCGCGGATCTTCGACATATTCGTCGAGATTTTCCGGCGTCGGCAATTGGCTGCGATAAAGCCGCGACAAAGCCGTGGCGAGTTGCAGCGGCGTCAAGCGTTCGGCCAAGGTTTCGGCGATGGCGGTGTCTTCGTTGTCGCCCGCTTCGTTGAAGAGCGGCGAGGTGAGAAGGCGCTCGCGGTCCTGGGTGTAGATTTCATGCGGCGTCGGCGGATCGGTCCAGGTGTATTGCACCTTGGCGCGGGTCAACATCTCTTCAGCGGCTCTACGGCGCGAGGGCGGCACCAGCAGAATGGAGATGCCTTTCTTACCAGCGCGGCCGGTGCGGCCACTCCGATGCTGCAAAATTTCGGCGTCGTTGGGCAGTTCGGCGTGGATCACCAGCGACAGATCGGGAACATCGAGGCCGCGGGCAGCGACATCGGTGGCAACGCAAACCCGGGCGCGGCCTTCACGCAGGTTCGACAAAGCGCGGTTACGCTCGGCTTGATTCATTTCGCCCGACAAGGCCACGACATCAAAGCCGCGGCCTGCCAGGGTTTCATACATGCGCTGCACGCCCATGCGGGTGGCGCAGAAGACCAGCGCACAAGCAGGATCGATCAGGCGCAGAAGATTGGTCACCGCGCGGTCGGCCTTGGCATGGGCGACGCGGATGGCGCGGTATTCGATATCGGCATGCCCGCCCGGCGTGGCGGCAAGCTCGATGCGCAGCGCATCCTGCTGATAATTGCGGGCGAGGTTGATGATCGCCTTGGGCAGGGTGGCGGAAAAGAGAAAGGTGCGGCGGGCTTCGGGCATCCCCTGCAAGAGGAATTCGATGTCTTCGCGAAAGCCGAGATCAAGCATCTCATCGGCTTCGTCCAACACCACGACTTTCAAGGCGTCGAGGCGCAGCGCCCGGCGTTCCATGTGATCGCGCAAACGCCCCGGTGTGCCGACGACGATATGCACGCCGCGTTCGAGCTGACGGCGCTCGCGGATCGGGTCCATGCCGCCGACGCAAGCCACGACGCGGGCACCGGCCTCAGCATAAAGCCAGTTGAGTTCGGTCTCGACCTGCAAGGCCAGCTCGCGCGTCGGCGCGATGATGAGGGCGAGCGGCGCGTCGGCGCGGGGCAGGGCGCCGTCTTCCAGCAAAGTGGCGGCCATGGCGAGGCCATACGCGACGGTCTTGCCCGAGCCGGTTTGGGCGGAGACCAGAAGATCGCGCTCATCGGTTTCGGGGGCGAGAACGGCGGCCTGAACGGGCGTCGGTTGCGTGTAGCCGCGTTCGGCTAAAGCGCGGGCGAAGGCGGCAGGGAGCGTGGAAAAAGGCAAAGGGATACCCGTAGCAAATGACCCGCAAAACGCGATGCTGGTGTGTTGTGAAAACCAGCAGGCGTGCGAACGCCATCGGCCATAGCGCGCTATGTGCCTTAAAACCGTGACAAAACCAAGGCGTGCGCCGGAAGGGCGGATTTGCGCGGGTTTTGCTGGCTATTAACCTCTCTCTTGCGGAAGCGCTTGCCAGAACTGGCGTTCTTCGCTGTCGGGGTCGTTCTCCACACGGCTTTGGCTGTTGATCAGCATGGTGGCGCGTTTTTCGCTGTCGTAACGCGGCCAAGCGGGCTGGCTGGCGGCGCTGGGCACGGTACTTCTGGCAAAGCTGGTGAAATAGCCGCTCATGGCTTTGGAGGCTTCGGCGATGCCGGGGGCACCGCCCTGCAAATCCTTGAATTCGTAGTTGTAGAACACCATCGCGATGTCGCTGGCATGGGCGGCGCGATAGGTCCAATCGGTGCCCGGGATCGGGGTGTTGGACTGATAATCATAGCGGTAGCGATAGACCGGCGCGGCTTGCTGCGCTTTGCGGTCGGCCAGGGTGACCGTGTCATTGCCGAAGAGCGTGGCGGTTTCGATGGCAATGGCGCGCTCGACCGGCGTCGCCTTTGGCCTGGTGCGGCGATAAAGGGCCATCACGCGGTCCGCTATGGGGCCGAGGTCTTTCTGCGCCTTTGCGGTCAGCGCGGCTTCGTCGGCGTGGAAAAAATCGGGGTGTTCGCGTTCGAAGAAAACGGCTTCGTCGCGGCAATTGCCAAGGATGAGCGGAACGGATGCCGCGCTGGCGGGCGCTGCCGGATCGAAGGGATCGGCCGGCAGGAAGTTGCCATCCACCACCGGCCCCCAACTGCCGGGCTCGGCTCTGCCTTGGGAGGAGGAGCCGGGATGGCGCACGCGCCATTCCTTTGTCGGCACCGCCAGGGGGGCATCGTCGCCCCCGATCTGAACGGCGAGAAGTTGCTGCGCGGGGATGTCGATAAGCTTGTGCACATCCTTGGCGCCTAGGCCGAGGCCTGCCAGCACCCGCAAAGTGGTTTCGGTGGCAGCCTCTTTGCTCATGCCGCGCAGCATGGAACCGCTTTGAATGGCGGCCTTGTGGAACAGGCCTTGGGCGGCAGGCATAGCGAGCAGCGCGCTGGTCTTAAAGCCGCCGCCGGACTCGCCGAACACCATGACATTGCCGGGATCACCGCCGAAGCGGGCGATGTTTTCTTTCACCCAGCCGAGCGCCGCGACGATGTCGAGATGGCTCTGATTGCCTGAAGCGGCATAGTCTGCGCCCAGAAGCTCGGCGAGATAGAGATAACCGAAAAGCCCGAGGCGGTGGTTGAGCGCCACCACCACCACATCATAGGTGATGGCCAGTTTGGCGCCATCCTGGGATTTCTGGCCGCCGGAACCCGCGGTGAAGCCGCCACCATGGCAATAGAACATCACCGGCCGTTTGGCGCCGTCGGTTGCCGGGGTCCAGACATTGAGGATCAAACAATCTTCGCTGTAAGCGGGCTCATGCTCGCCATAAGTGCCGCCCGGCGCTTGCAGCGCAGGCGAGCCGAGCAGGGTGGCGTCACGCACGCCGGTCCAAGGCGTCACCTTGGGCGGTGCCTTGAAGCGGTTCTTGCCCGAGACGGATCCGGCATAGGGAATGGCTTTGAAGGCGAGCGCCCCACGGCTATGGCCGCCGCGAATGCGTCCGCTCGCCGTCTCGACCTCGACAAAGGGGCCGATGGTTTGCGTCGCCCAAGCCGGTTCGTCGGCCCGCGCCGGCAACCACAGATAAGGGGCTGCGACAGCGGCGCCGCCCAACTGCAACAGACCGCGGCGGCTCAAGGTCTTGGCCATGTCTCTCTCCCGGGTTAGCGCTTAACGCGCTTCGTTCTGGCCCAAGAATAACGCTAGCGCCGCCGATGCGGGGGCATTTTCATGCCAGGCGGTTCACGACTGTGTGTTGCCGTGACGTTTGGAAAAGCCGCCACAGCGCGGTCAGCACGACGAGGATAGCGACGAAGCCCATCAGCGGTCCGGCGTAAGCGACCAAAGTGTCGACATACTGCACAAGCTTGGCCGCATCGACGGCGGGGATGCTGGTCGGAATATCAAGGGTGCGTAAGGGATGGCTCTGCAACAGCCAATAGAAGGCGGCGGTCTTGGCCAGATCGATGATCATGCGCAGCACAATCTTGGGCACTGTCCACACCGGCTGGAAAAGATTGATGGCGGAGAGCGCGGTTTCGGCCAAGGCCAAGGCCAGCATCGCCTGCCAATAAGGGACCCACTCAGGGCTCAGCACGATATGGGTGCCGTAGCCCCAATACTCACTGCGCGACAGAAAGCCCGCAAAAAACAGCCATAGCAGCACGAGGCTGCCGGTGATGTCGCCGACGGAATCGGCGCGTTTGATGCGGCCCGAGGGGCGCAAACTGGGCAGGGCTTTGGGATTCCAGCTTTGGCTTTTGGCTGGGATGATGCCTTTGCGTTCGATGATGGCAAAGATGATCGTCACCACGGCAAAGGCGGTGAGCAAGCTGCTCGCCGGGGCCATGAGAAGATGGGACGGCACGGTGTCGGGCCTGAAAAACGGCGCTGATAGCCAAGCGAAGACCAGCGGCAGCAAACAGATGGCGGCTACGATCTTCAAGACCAGGAGATAGACCGGCATGATTTCCGGCCCGATCAGACTGCGCTGTGGCAGATAGCGGCTGGCCACCACCATCGGGGCCCCGCGCGCTTTCAGCAAATCGGCGACTTCGTCTTCGCTGAGCTTGCGGCCTTTTTCGTGTTCGGCTTCTTCGATTTCGCTGCGAATGTCTTCGGCGAGTTCGGCGGCGATGTCGTCCTTGCTGGCCGATGGAAGCCAAAATTTGACGGCGGCGATATAACGTTCAACGAGATCCATGACTGCCCCCACGAGGTGGTTGGTTGAAGTGAAGGATGGCCGCGCCGATCCCCTGCCATTCGGCGACCAGGCGAACGAAAATGTCCCGTCCGGCTTGTGTGAGCCGGTAAAAACGCTTCTTGCGCTTGTCCTCTTCGCGCCACTGGCTTTCGAGCAAGCCTTGGGCTTCCAGCCGCCGCAGCAGCGGGTAAAGCGTGCCTTCGTCGACCGGCAGGCCGCAATCTTCCAGCGTCTTGCGCAAGGTGTAGCCGTATTGCTCGCGCTGCAGCGCCCCCAGAACAGCCAAGATCAAGCTGCCGCGTCGCAGTTCCAGTCGAAGATTTTCGAAAGGGTCATCCATGTCTTGTATCCTGTGTCGTATATACTGTGTGGAACACAGTGTGTCAAGCACAGGGTGTGTTTCTGTTCGCCTACATGGTGTTGCGCGGCGTCCGTAGAAGCTCATAGAGTAATTCTAGTAGGCGTTCGCTTGGGGGCTGGGCTCTGCATCGGAATGAACCGGCGAAGAAGGATTGGTTGCCGCGGGCGGTGAAATGCGTCGCTTTGCATTTCGCGCTGGCCGCGATGCTGCTGCGCGCCTTTCTACCGTCCGGCTGGATGCCTTCTGCAAACCTGACCGTTCCCGTCGTCATGTGCACCATGGCCGGGCCGGTTCGTGTGCTGGTCGCGATTGGTGAGCCGCAGAAGAAGCAGGGCCATGACGATGGCCGTCAGCACGAGTTCTGTCCCTTTGCCGCTGCCGTGGCTTTTGCAGCGCCGAGTTCCACCGCGACGCTGGCGCCGCCCACCTCAGCCACGAGACTGATTGGCCATCTTCGCCTGTCCTTGAGCGCAGAGCAAAGCCGCCTCTATTCATCGCAATCCCCGCGCGCGCCGCCGCTGGCCGCCTGATCCTGCGAAACGTTTGAGCGCCGCGCATGGCCTGTCTTGCGCGCGGCAACGCCATTCCACAAATCGGGGATTTCCATGTCTAAGATCGATGCGCGCACGCGCACGCTTTCGCGTCATTCACCACAACGGACATGGCGGCATATTCTAGCCGCCTTGACGTTTCTTCTTGTTGCCGCTGCTACGTCACCGGCCGCTTTGGCTTGCGCCTGCGGTTGCGGGGTGTTCGACATTGCCAATCTGTTCCAGACCGAGACGGGCGGCTCCGTCTTCCTGGAATATGACTATATGGACCAGAACAAAAATTGGAGCGGGCTGTCGCAAGCCCCGGCGGACGCCAACGACGATAAAAGCATCCGCACGAGCTTTTATACTGCTGGCCTGCGCTATCTCTTCGCCTCCGGTTTTGGCGTGATGGTGGAGCTTCCCTATTGGCAGCGGCACTTCGCGACAGACACCGGCAGCACAATCGAGCGTTTCGATCACGGGGCGTTCGGCGATCTTCGCCTAACCGGCGTCTATTCCGGCTTCTCTGAGCACAACGAGACGGCCATCACGCTCGGGATTAAGCTGCCGACCGGCGACGACCGTTATGCCGGGTTTGATCGCGACACCGAGATCGGCTCGGGCAGCACGGATTTGGCGCTGGGTGCTTATCATTTGGGAAAGCTCAGTTCCGACGGGGTGTGGCGCTACTTTGTTCAAGGGCGCTACCAGTTCGCGCTCTCATCCACGGCGGACTATCGCCCGGGCAATGAGCTCAACGGTGTTGCGGGCGTCACCTATGATGCAGGGCTGGTCGCAGACACCGTCGCGCTTGCGCCGACCTTGCAACTCATCGCGTCCATTCGCGATTCTGATAAAGGCGCTGGCGCCAATCCGGCGGATAGCGGTTATTCGCGCCTCTTGGTGTCGCCTGGCGTGGATATCATCCTGCAACGCTGGACATTGCATACCGAAGTCGATTTTCCGCTGTATCAAAATATCATCGGCAATCAATTGATCGCGCAGGAGCTGATCAAGACGACAATGTCCTATAGCTTCTGAGCGCTTACGTCTTGGGGCGCGCCGTTGATTTGCGGATGACGAGTTCGTGTTGTTGGGGGCGGCGGCGGGCTTCGGCGGTGTGTGGCGGATCGATCAGAAAATCGACCGCCATATAGCCGGTGAGTTCCATTTTTTGGCGGCAGGTCGTCAGTTGCGGCCACACGGTGCGGGCGATGGGGGCATCGTCGAATCCGGTCAGTGAGACATCCTCGGGCACGTTCAGGCCCATGCTATGGGCCACCGCCAGCACCGCCGAAGCGATGTCGTCGTTGCAGGCAAAAATCGCCGTCGGGCGCTCGGCGAGATTAAGCAATTTCTCGCCTGAGGTGAGCCCCGAAGCATAATCGAAGGAGCCTTCCGGGCAAAACTCATCGCGCACGGCGAGGCCGGCCTCGGTCATAGCTTTGCAAAAGCCGCCGAAACGCACGGTGACGTCGTAATGATCGGACGGGCCCCGAATGAAGGCGATGCGCTTGTGGCCAAGGCCGATGAGATAGGTGGTGAGGTCGTAAGCGGCTTGCTCGTTGTCGATGCAAATGTCGAGCGCCTGGTTCGATTCAGAATGCGGCGTGATGCGGACCACGGGCACGCCCGCGGTAAAGAGGACATCCAGCACCCCCTGCATGTCGCAGAGGGGTTCGGGCAGCACCACCCCGTCGAGCGGCGTGCGCGCGATCAATTTGGCAACTTGTTCGGGAATGTCCTTGTCCTGAAAATCGAAGGATTTGATCAGCAAAGCGCAATCCCATTTGCGGCAACCGGCCATAAAGCCGATCTGCAACATGCCGGAATAGCCTGAGCCGAGCATCGGCGTGTCGCAGAAAAATCCGATCAGATGGGATTTGGTTGGCATGCGAGCGCCTTGTGATTTTGTTGGCGACGTCGTCGACGGAGCCGCCCGTGATGGTATGCCAGGGTGGTTAACGAAGACAGCGCCGCGCCGGTAAAACCAATAGGGAACACTACCAGGGCGTTATTACGTGTTCGACTTTTGTTCTTGCGGCGCCGGGGCTTTGCTCTTTGCCGCCGCGACGGCCTTTTCCTTGCCGCATCCCCCGCCAGCCGTTACAAGCCCGGTTCGTTGTGGAAAGGCCTATTATGGCGTCGGATAAGAAAGTTTCTCGCCCCAAAGCGCGGCTGCCGCGCGGGTTTCGCGACCGCTCAGGCGCGGAGATCGCGGCGGAGCGCCGCCTGATCGAGATTATCCGGGGGGTTTATGAGAGCTATGGCTTTCTGCCGCTGGAGACGCCGAGCTTCGAATATACCGACGCGCTGGGCAAATTCCTGCCCGATGTCGACCGGCCCAATGAGGGGGTGTTCTCCCTAAAAGACGATGACGAACAGTGGCTGAGCCTGCGCTATGACCTGACGGCGCCCTTGGCGCGCTATGTGGCGGAGAATTTCCAGCATCTGCCCAAACCCTTCCGGCGCTATCAGACGGGTTTGGTCTACCGCAACGAGAAGCCCGGCCCCGGGCGCTACCGCGAATTCACCCAATTCGATGCCGACACAGTCGGCACACCATCGCCTGCCGCCGATGCGGAACTGCTGATGATGGTGTGCGATGCGCTGGAAGCCTTGGGGCTGAAGCGCGGCGAGTATGTGGTGAAGATCAACAGCCGCGGGTTGTTGGACGGCGTGCTGGACGCGGTGGGGCTGCCCGCCGAAGAGCGTGAGCGCCGCGGCATCGTCATGCGGGCGATCGACAAGCTGGACAGGCTGGGTGTCCGCGGCGTGAAGGCGTTGCTGGGTGAAGGCCGCAAAGACGAATCCGGCGATTTTACCAAAGGCGCCAACCTCTCCGACGAGGCCGCAGGAAAAATCTTGCGCTTCCTCGAAATAGGTAGCGGGGA
>Ga0265338_10010944_pt1 | contig 10545 bp, 9 predicted proteins | sample 42126metaG_FD_193579 | JGI IMG/M metagenome (GOLD analysis project Ga0265338, IMG submission 193579) | Rhizosphere microbial communities from Carex aquatilis grown in University of Washington, Seatle, WA, United States - 4-21-26 metaG | ecosystem: Host-associated > Plants > Roots > Rhizosphere >... | reverse complement strand
GCCGCCCGCGCCCGGCGTGAACGGATTGTAGCCGGGGAACGCAATGGAATCCGAGCCGATGTTGACCGCCCCGGCCACATTGGCGTACATGGTCGGCACGATGCCCCGCTGCGTGGTCAGACCCGGTTGAAGATTGGTGAGCCGGTTGAAGACGATTTTGCTTTGCGAAGTCAGATTCGACGAGAAAGTGTGAATTACAGAGGCCAGGAAGTTGTGGTTGTAGAAGGTCTCACCCAGATCGTAATTGGCATAGGGGCTGTTGGACAAGAAACCCGCCTGGTCCGCTTCGCTGTAAAGCGCGTAGCGGCCATAGATTTGGGTCTTGTCCGAAAGGTTGTAGTCGATCCGGTTGAACGTGTCCCAGGTGTTCTGGGGAGCGCCGCCGCCCGAATCCGTCGGAGTGCTGTACGCGGTGTGGGTGAACAGCGGCGTGTCCATCGGCAGGCTGGCGCAGGCCAGACCGGCGCAGGGGTCGCTGCCCAGAATGTTGGTCAGGTCAGACCGGGATACCGTGCCCAGGACGTTGGCGCTCGGGCGCAGCTGCCCGTACGCGGTGAAGAACGCCTGCACGTTGGCTGGCGTTTGGGCGATCAGGCCCGGCGTCGGAACCCACGCCACAACCTCTCCGTTGCTGCGAACCCTGGTCCATTCCGTGCTGCTGAAGAAGAACAGCTTGTTCTTCTTAATCGGCCCGCCGAATGAATACCCGAACTGGTTCCGCGTGAACACCGACTCCGGAATGGCGAGGGCGTTGTTCTCGAAGCTGTTCGAGGAGAGGCCCGACACGCGGTTGAACTCATACACCGTGCCATGGTACTCGTTGCTCCCGCTCTTCGAGGCCACGTTCACGATTCCGCCCGAGGCGCGCCCGTACTCGGCCGTGAAGTTGCTCGTCAACACCGAGAACTCCCCCACCGCGTCGAGCGGGATCTGCTGCCCGACGTTCCCGTTGAACTCGTCGTTGTTGCTGCCGCCATCCAACAGGATGTTGGTCGACGCCTCGCGCTGGCCATTGATGGCAAAGCCCGCGCCGCGGGTGCCGACGCCGCCTTCCGACACGTTGCCCGCCAGCTCTACGAACTGGTATGGGTTCCTCGTGAGGTTCGGAAGCTCGCGTATCTGCGCTTGCGTCACCATCGTGCCCAGCGTCTGAGTTTCGGTGTTGACCGCGACCGCGCTTTCCGTCACCTGTACGGTGGTCTCCGTCTTGCCCACCTGCAGATGAATGTCGAGGCCAACGCGCGCGCCTACACTCACCGTCACTCTCTGCTCGAAAGCTGCGAAGCCGGTGGTGTTGGCGCTCACGGAATACTCGCCCGGCAACAGGTTCGTGAACGAGTAGGTGCCGCCGCTCTCGGTTTGCGCAGTCCGCGTCGCTCCAGTGGCCAAGGAGCTCGCGCTTACGGTCGCATTCGGGACGGCGGCTCCGCTCGGATCCAGAACCGTCCCGGTAATTTGCCCAGTTTCAGTCTGCGCGTACGCCGCCCCCAGGCACAGCGTCGCGAAGACCGCGGCGAGTTGCGTATATCTTCCCAGTTGTTGCATCAGAAAATCCCCCTTGATTCAGCTCGATCGTGAAATCCCGAAGCGTGATGGCGCCGGAGCTGCACGGCCCCACGCCCAACCTTGAGCGTTGGGGGAAGCCCATAGAGATGTACCCACCTGGCATCCGCCCCCCCAAAAACAATCACCCCTCCGGAATTACCCTGGCCCCGCTTGTGCACGTCGCATTCCAGCAGCTAACGTGCTAAGATTCAGTCTCTTACGGAGGCTCGTCCCTACCAAATTCCACATCCGGAATCCAACTTTCAGGAACCTTAATGTTCAGCCAGCCGCCCCGGAACGCTACGATAGTAGATCAGGCCGATGGATATCATCGAGTTACAAGCCGTCTCGAAAAAATACCCGATTTACGAGCGGCCCGGCGACCGCCTGCGCGAGCTTCTGACCCTGAACCGCCGCTCCTACCACCAGGAGCACTGGGCGGTCCGCGACCTGACCCTGGGGATCCGCCGCGGCGAAACCTTCTGCGTCGTGGGCGAGAACGGTTCCGGAAAAAGCACCCTGCTGCAATTGATCGGTGGCATCCTCACGCCCACCAGCGGCCAGGTCCTGGTTCACGGCCGCATCACCGCCCTGCTCGAACTGGGTTCCGGCTTCAACCCGGAATACACCGGCCGGGAAAACGTCCACCTCAACGGCGCCATCCTGGGTTTCGCGGCGGGTGAGGTGGACCACAAGCTCGGCCAGATCCTGGAGTTCGCCGAGATCGGCGAGTTCATCAACCAGCCCGTGCGCACTTACTCGAGCGGAATGCTGGTGCGGCTGGCGTTCGCCGTGGCGGTCCACCTCGATCCCGACATCCTCATCGTGGACGAAGCTCTCTCGGTCGGTGACATCTACTTCCGCCAGCGCTGCATGCGCAAGATCCACGAAATGCGGAACCGCGGAGTGACCATCGTCTACGTCACGCACGACGTCGCGGACGTCAAGGCGCTCGGCAACCGCACGTTGTGGCTCGACCGCGGCCGCATGGCCGCTCTCGGTGATTCCGCCGAGGTCGTACAGAAATATCTGGCGGCCCTGATCGCGAAGGACGCCCAGCGGCTGCGGAAAGGGCAGGAGCGGACCTCCGGCCCGGCAGCCGACTACAGCGAGCCCGCCCAGATCGTGACGGCGATTTCGGGCGGCGCGCGCCACCACGGCGATGCGCGGGGCGAAGTGCTGGGCATCTCCGTGATGGACGATCGCGAACGCCCGATCGAGGCCGTGCGCACGCCAGCGCGGCTCTTGGTGAGGGTCAGCGTCCGCGCCACGGAGGCGATCCGGCTTCCCATCGTCGGCCTTCTCATTCGCACCGAAGAGGGAGTGGATTTCACGGGAGCCAACACGGCCAGCGAGGGCGTTGAGATGCCGCCCCTTGAAGCCGGACAGGCGGCCACCGTCGATTTCCACATCCGCCTGCCCGAGGTCGCCTCCGGCCGCTACACTTTCGCCCCGGCCATCTGCGACGGCACGCTGCTCGATTTCACCATCTGCGACCTGGCCGAGGACGCCGCCGCGCTCCGCGTGCTGGGCGGCGACGCCCCCGTGCGCGGCAGCATGCGCATCCCCTGCGCCGGCGTCTACGCCGCGGTCACGCGCGCCGATTGACCCGCCTCGGATCCGCTGTTATCCTCTGGACAAAGGCCCGCGCCAGCGCCACTCTCGCGCACTGCGGCCATTCGGGGGCGAACATGAAAATAGGGGTTCTCGGATCCGGAGCTGTCGGCCAGGTGCTTGCCTCCGGCTTTCTCAAGCACGGCCACGAGGCCATGTTGGGCACGCGCGATCCAAAGAAGAAGGCTGTCGAAGACTGGGCCCGCGCCAACGCGGCAGCCCGTGCCGGCACCTTCGAGGAGACCGCGCGCTTTGGCGAACTGCTGGTTCTGGCGGTAGCAGGGCACGCCGTCGAAAACACCATTGAACTGGCTGGGTCGGCCAACTTCGCGGGCAAAACCGTCATCGACGCCACCAACCCGATCGCCGACGAGCCGCCTGTGAACGGGGTCTTGAAATTCATCACCGGCCCCAACGAGTCGCTCGGCGAGCGGCTTCAGAAGAAGATCCCAGCCGCCCGCGTGGTCAAGGCATTCAACAGCGTCGGAAACGCGCTGATGGTGAACCCGCGCTTCTCGCAGGGCGTCCCCACTATGTTTCTGTGCGGGGACAGCGAAGACGCCAAGGCTCAGGTGTCTGCCATTATCAGGCAGTTCGGCTGGGAACCCTATGACTGCGGCGGTATCGTATCGGCGCGGGCCATCGAGCCGCTGTGCATGTTGTGGTGCCTGCCGGGGTTTCTCAGAAACGACTGGCAGCACGCCTTCAAGATGCTCTCGAGCTGAGCGTCACTTGTACGCCACCGCCACCACCCGCTTCGCGCGCGCGTGCTGCTCGTAAGCGCCGGCCGGAGGCGCAATCGTCTCCACCCTCCGGAAGCCCGCCTGCTTCAACATGAACTCGAGCGCCCGCGGCGACGGGCAGGTCGCGATCGGCGACGCGCCGGCTTCGGTGTTCTCGTTGTAGAACTCGCCCGATTCGTCGATCAGCGCCAGCACGCCGTGGTACGGCCGGGTCCACTCCCGCCAGCCCCACTCCGCCGCGCCCTCCACCTCATCGATCACCTGCGTCTCGATGACGCACACCTCGCGCGTGACGCGGCCGATGTTACGCAGGCACCGCATCGGATTTTCCAGGTGGTAGAGCAAGCCGAGGAACAGGCACAACTCGAATTCGCCCGTATCCTCCACCCGCAGATCCTCGCAGTCGCCTTGCCGCCACTCGACGTTCGCGAGGCCCAGCGTCTGGCCCACGAACCGCGCCCGCGCCAGGTTCGCCTCCCGCACGTCCACGCCCAGCACCGATTTGACGCCTTCGCGAGCCAGCGCGACCGAGTAGTAGCCCTCATGGCAGCCCACGTCGATCGCCCGGATCTGGGAGAGGCGCGGGCCGAAATAGCCCTTCACGGCCTCCATCACCATCCCCAGCCGCGTCTGGTGTATCGGCAGCACCTCCGGCGGAAGCGCCGACGGCGTGCGCCGCCCCCCGCCCAGATCGAACTCGTAGAACCAAGGCCCAAGCGCGTCAATCTGCTCGCGAATCTGCTGATCAGTCATCTGGAAGCGTCCATTGTAGCATCGGGAATTTGTGCAAATAGTACTTGACAACAAGTAAAGTTAGCTTTACATTATGACTATGAAACATGACACGAACTCTCCTTCCTCCTGCTGGACGCGAGGGACGACGATCCAGACCCTATGGCTCCTCGGCATGGCCTTCGCCACAGCGGGCGGAATCCTCCTGATCGCCCTGCTCAAACCCGCGCTCCCGTTCCGCATCCTGGCGGTAGCCGTGCCGGTGGTCTGCGGCGTCGCCTACGCTTTCCGGCTTTTGCGCGATCTGGCAAAGCTGGACGAACTGCAACTCCGCATCCAGCTTGAAGCCGCCGCCACCGCCTGCCTGGGCGTGTTCCTGGTCACGCTTCTCTATCCGATCCTCCAGATCGCCGGCTTCGTCGGTCCGCTCCAGCCCTATTACGTCATCTTCCTGCTGGTCGGTCTCCTGCTCGCCGGCTACCTCAACGCCAACCGGAGGTACCGGTGAAAAACACACTCCGCGTATTGCGAGCCGAAAAGAACTGGTCGCAGGCGGATGTCGCCACGCACCTCGGCGTCTCGCGCCAGACCATCAACGCGGTCGAAACCGGCAAGTACGATCCCAGCCTGCCGCTAGCCTTCGGCATCGCCCGCCTCTTCGGCAAGCGGATCGAAGAAATCTTCCTGCCGGAGGTGGAACTTTCCACGGCGCGCTGAGAGTCCATGGGTGGGGCGGACCCCCTGGTCCGCGGCCGACGCCCCCGTCGGCCCGGTCGTGCATCACCGAGACAGCGGATCCAGGGGGTTTCGGCCTAGTGATCGCGTTCCCTCACCAGCGCGGTGAGCGTCGCCAGGGCGCGCTGGCACGGCGACTCGGGGAACCCGGAAATGATGGCGCCGGCCTTGGCCGTGAACTCGCAAGCCCGCCGCCGCACCCGCTCGACTCCGCCGTGCCGCTCGATCAGGTCGAAGATAGCCGCGAACGGCACGCGATCGTAATTGCGCTCCGCCAGCACGGTCTCCACGAGGCCCCGCTCCGCCGCATCGGCCTTCTCGAGCGCATAGATCAGGGGCAGCGTGACCTTGCCTTCCCACAAATCGTTGCCCACCGGCTTGCCCAGGACCGTCTCGCGCGCCGTGAAATCGAGCACGTCGTCGATGAGCTGGAACGCCATGCCGAGGTTCCAGGCGTACTCGCCAAGCTTCTCTTCGACCGCGGAATCCGCGCCGGCGACGGCCGCGCCGAGGCGGGCGCAGGTGGAGAAAAGGCCGGCCGTCTTGCGATCCACCAGGTCCATGTAGTCCGCTTCCGAAACCTCGATCGACCCGATGCGCTGCAGCTGCAGCAGCTCGCCCTCGACCATCGCCTGCGTGACGCCGGTCAGCATCTCCAGGATGTGGAAGTTCCGCTCCCGCACCGCGATCTCGAAAGCCTGCATGTACAGCCAGTCGCCCGCCAGCACCGAGGTATGATTGCCCCACTTGATGTTGGTGGATGGCTGCCCGCGCCGCGTCTGCGCGCCGTCGATCACGTCGTCGTGCACCAGCGTCGCCGTGTGGATCATCTCCACCACGGCGCCCAGCCGCACCGCGCTCGTCCCGCCCCCGCCCAGCAGTTTGGCAGCGAGCAGAACCAGAGTGGGCCGCAGCCGCTTCCCGCCTCCCGCACGAAGGTACTGCGCGATGGTGGTGATGGCCTCGACCGGAGCGACGAACTCCACGCTGATGGCCTGTTCCACCTCGCGCAGGTCGTCTTCGATGAGGTCGAGAATTCCGCGCGCGGCTACCGAGGCCTCAGCTTTGCCACTCATGGGGTTTTCTTCAGTCTAACAAGCGCCCGTCGCCCGTCGCTCGTCGCCCGTCCGATGGCTCTCTTGGTCTTGGCAGCCACCGCGCAGCAGATTCTCGTCCGGTCTCACGCCGAGGTAGAATTCACACTGATATGCCGAAAGGGGAGGAGCTTCGCCGGATCATTCTTGAAAACGCGGCCGAGCTGAATCGCCTCCATCGTCGTATCCACGAGACGGTGAAGCGACGGGATGACAGTGAAGAGTTGCGACAGGAGTGGCTTCAGGCGTGCGATGAGTTTCATGACCGCTATGCGGAACTGTGGATCCCTGGCGGATCCGATCCGCACTTCTACGACCGAATCTTGGCAGGAGATCCAGCGGCGGTCGAAGCTGCATTGTGTTTCTTGGAGGTCCGTCCGTACTTCTTCCGATCGGGATACCACTGGAAGACGCTTCTGCAGAAGTGCAAGCGGGCGCCAATGTCCGGCGAACAGGCTGAGCGGTTCGCCAAGCTTTTGGAGAAATACTCCGAGTGGAAGAGGCTCCGAAACCTGAGCTCGAAGCGAGGCGCGGCTGTGCGTAGTGATCTGTGGCCTCTCGTTCGCTGTTTGCACGGGCTCTTCCCGGTCTTCTTCCCTCCCAGACTCCCGGCCTTCAAATTCGACGGCCTGGTGACGGTCGGGGACCTCTACCGAATCCTCTGCGAGGCTCTGAGGCTTGAGCCCCATACCAAGCCGGCGGGAACCAAGGGGGTGGTCAGAGATGCCCTCCGCCCCATGCCGCAACCAGATAAGTCGGCGTGGGCACGGGAACGCCGGGCCTGGCGTGAATTCCCGTGTACCCCGGAAGACGTCTGGGCGACGCTGGTCTCGAAGATAGCCGAGGTGTACCGGATTGAGTCTCCTTCCGCGGTCACGCCCGAAATGCTCCTTCGAGACCTGCGCGGCGAATGACTATCCATCACAGGCCGAACAGCCTCTCGAAATTCTCCGTCGTCGCCGCGGCGACCTCTTCGAGCGTCACCCCTCGCAGCTCCGCCACCTTCCGCGCGGTCTCGACCACGAACGCCGGCTCGTTGCGCTTCCCGCGGTGCGGCACCGGCGCTAGATATGGAGCGTCTGTCTCCACCAGCAGCCGATCGAGAGGAACCATGCGCGCCGCCGCCTGTATGGGCAGCGCTTTCGGGAACGTCACCACGCCCGCGAAGCTGATGTGGAAGCCCAGCGCGAGCGACCGCTCCGCATCTTCCGGCCCGCCCGAAAAGCAGTGCATGATGCCGCCCTCGAGCGGCGCTTCCCCCAACAGACGCAGCGTGTCAGGCCACGCCTCGCGGGTGTGGATGATGACCGGCAACCGCAGCTCCCGCGCCAGCGCGAGCTGCCGCGCGAACACCTCGAGCTGCACCTCGGGAGGCGAGAAGTTGTAGTGGTAATCGAGACCGATCTCGCCGATCGCCACTACCTTCGGGTGCGCCGCAAGCTCGCGCAGCCGATCGTAGGTCTCCGGCCCCGCCTTCGATGCATCGTGCGGCTGCACGCCCACGCTGGCCAGCATCTGTGGGTAACGCTCGGCGAGCCGGATGCCGGCCTCGAGATCCGGCGGGCCGTGTCCCGTGCCGATGGCTAACATGGTCCCGACGCCCGCCGCCAGCGCGCGTTCGATCACGGCCTCGCGGTCCGAGTCAAACTGAGCGTCGTCCAGATGACAGTGCGAATCGACCAGCGTCATCCTACTTCAGCCGAGCCCCCACCGGCACGTCCTCGAGGAACCCCGCCAGCACCGGCTTTCCGCCCTCGACCGACGCCGCCACAATCATCCCGTTCGACGTGATCCCCCGCAGCTTGCGCGGCTCCAGGTTGGCGACAATGACCACCTTGCGCCCCACCAACTGCTCCGGCTGATAGGCCTCGGCAATGCCGGCCACCAGCGTCCGCGGCTCCGCCTCGCCCACGTCGATCGTGAGATGGAGCAGCTTGTTGGCCCCCTTCACCGGCTCGGCCGTAAGCACCCGCGCCACCCGCAAATCCACCTTGGCGAAATCGTCGATCGTGATCTTCGGCGACCCCTCGGCAACCGGCGCCGCGGGCGGAGCGAGCGTCTTGCCCAATAGAGCCGCCTGCCGCGCTGCCTCCTCCTCTTCGAGTGCGCGCATCTCCGGAATCGCCACCTTGGCGTCGATGCGCGGGAACACCCCCGCCACCTCGCCGATCTTCTGCCCCGCCGTCAACTGGCCCCAGGCGAGCTGGTCCAGGCGCACCGACGCCAGCGGCTCCGTCATGCCGAGCTGCGCCCAGATCTTGGCCGTCGATTCCGGCAGCACCGGCGCCAACAGCGCGGTCGCAATCCGCACCACCTCGGCCGCGGTATACAGCGTGTCATCGAGCGCCGCGCGCCCTTCTGCGCCCTTCTTGAGTAGCGTCCAAGGCGCCTGCTCGACAATGTATTTATCGGTGGCCGAGAGCAGCGCCCACACCGCCTCCAGGCCCTTCGAGAATTCAAATTCCGCAAAGGAAGCGATCATGCTCGCCGCCGTCGTGCGCGCCAGTTCCGCAATCGCGGGAGCCCCTGTTCCCGCAGGCACCGCGCCGGCGTTGTACTGCCGGATCATGGTCAGCGTGCGGCTCGCCAGGTTCCCCAGCCCGTTCGCCAGGTCCGAGTTGTAGCGGCCCACCAGCGCGTCGTAGCTGAAGCTGCCGTCTTGCCCGAACACGACCTCGCGCAGCAGGAAATAGCGCAGCGCGTCCACGCCCATCACCCGCCGGATCGGCTCCGGCCGCACGATGTTCCCGCGCGACTTGCTCATCTTGCTCTCTTCGAACAGAAGCCAGCCGTGCGCAAAAATCCGTTTGGGCAGCTCCAGGCCCGCCGCCATCAGAAACGCCGGCCAGTAGATGGCGTGGAAGCGCACGATCTCCTTGCCGATCAGGTGCAGGTCGGCCGGCCACATCCCTTCGCCCTCCACGGCGCTCATGTACGCGGTCAGCGCGTCGAACCACACGTAGAAAACGTGCGGCGCCTCGCCCTCCACAGGAATGCCCCACTTGATGTTGCTACGCGTAATCGAGAGGTCCGTGAGGCCCTGCTTGACGAACGCCATCACCTCGTTGCGCCGCGTCTCGGGCTGTATGAACTTCGGCTCGCGCTCGTAAAGCTCCAGCAGCCGCTCGCCGAATGCCGACAGCTTGAAGAAGAAATTCTCTTCCGTGATGGTCTCGGTGGGCCGCCCGCAATCCGGGCACGGATCTCCCGGCTTGGCGTCGTTCACGTACAGGTTGTCGAAGATGCAGTATTGCCCGGTGTAAGCGCCCTTGTAGATGTAGCCGTTATCGCGGCAGCGCGCGAACAGATCGTTCACCACACGCGCGTGCTGCGGGCTGGAGGTTCGCTGGAAATGGTCCACCTGCAGGCCCAGTTGCTGCCACTGCCGCTCGAACTCTGCGGCGATCACGTCAGTGTACGCGATGGGCGTCTTCCCGGCGCGCTCCGCCGCCCGCTCCACGTTGACTCCGTGCTCGTCGGAGCCGGTGGTCAGCACGGCGTGCTTGCCCTGCATCGACTGGAAGCGCTTGATCAGGTCCGCGACAATCGTCGTGTACGCGTGGCCGATGTGCGGCGCGGCGTTAACGTAGTATATCGGTGTAGTCAGATAGTATTTGTCTTGCATCTCAGGTATGCCAGATTGGCCTCGGCGATAATGTCCTTCAGCGGCGTCCGCGATTCGATCGCGAGCCGCCGGCAGTCCTCGTACTCGGGCGCGTAGTGCCCTTCATTCGAAACCTTGACCCGCACTTTTCCGTGCACGGTCTCGACCTCAACCGTGTGGCGCGCCTCCACCCGGCGCTCCGCCTGGGAAATGCGCAGGCCCAGCGTCGAAGTCTCCGCGAAAATCAGCTGCGCCAGCGTTTCCTGGTCCTCCGGCCTTGCGATCGCGCGCAACAAAACGCCCGGCCGGCCCTTTTTCATCGTAAGCGGAGCCAGCGCCGCATCGAGCGCGCCCGCTTCCAGTAGCCTTTCGACGGCATACGCCAGCACCTGCGGGCTCGAATCGTCGATGTGCGCTTCGATCACCGCCACCATCGTCGCCTCGCTCGCCCCGGTCTTCTCCCCCACCAGCACGCAGG
>Ga0265338_10010943_pt1 | contig 10545 bp, 9 predicted proteins | sample 42126metaG_FD_193579 | JGI IMG/M metagenome (GOLD analysis project Ga0265338, IMG submission 193579) | Rhizosphere microbial communities from Carex aquatilis grown in University of Washington, Seatle, WA, United States - 4-21-26 metaG | ecosystem: Host-associated > Plants > Roots > Rhizosphere >... | reverse complement strand
CCCCTTGATGGCCATCGTAACGAATAACGTCCTGACTTCGCGATAGTATGAGGCGATGGCTGACAGGCCCACCGACAGTAAGCGCACCGCTATAGATACCGCAGTATTGAAGAAGGGCGATGTCACGCCTGCGTCTCTCTCGAGGCGGGCATTCTTCAGGGAAGCGGGCGCGACGGGCCTGGCGGCTGCCGCATCGTCCCTTTCGTCTTTTGAGACAGAAGCAAAAGCGATGGCGGCGGATGGCACGCCCGAGCAGCTACATCTCACCTGGGGCGATGACCCGTCGAACGCCGTGATCGTGTCCTGGGCCTCTACCGGCCAGGCGGTAAATCCGCGCGTGAACATTCGCGACGCAGCAGGCGTCAGGCGAGTCATCCACGCCATTCAGCGCTCGTATACCGACGGGTTGAACGGCCAGACCGTGTTCACCTACCACGCCAGGGTGGATGCCCTTCGCCCGGGCTCGACTTACCAATACTCGGTAACTTCGGACAATGACTCTCGAACAAAACCGTTGAGCGCCGATTTCACGACCGCACCGACCGGCCATGCAGCGTTCCGCTGGACGAGCTATGGCGATCTGGCGACTCCAATCGTTTCATGGGCGCTGTCCTCCGGGCAGAGCCGCCACGCGGTGGAAATCGTGGAGCGTTTCAAACCGCTGTTCCATCTCCTGAATGGCGATCTCTGTTACGCCAACCAGAACCCCGGCGCACAGACCGAGGTCTGGGCGGATTTTGGGCGCAATATCCAGACCTCCGCTGCATTCCGACCCTGGATGCCCTGTCCAGGCAATCACGAAATCGAATTCCACAATGGTCCACAGGGTTTCAATGCCTACCTGACCCGCTTTTTACTGCCCGACAACGGCACGCCTTTCTCCGGCCTTTGGTATCGATTCAGAGTCGGCTCGGCACTGTTCATCTCGCTATCCGCGGATGATGTGATCTACCAGGACAGCGGCGCCTTCGTCGCCGGGCCCGAGCCGTTGCGGCCCGTTCCGAGCACTGGCAATGCGCCGATCGACCCCGGTACATCGCTCTATATTCATGGCTACAGCGGCGGCGCGCAGACGCGCTGGCTCGAGGCGACGCTGTCCGCTGCGTCGAAGGATGACAGCATTGACTGGATCATCGTGCAGATGCATCAGGATGCCTTGAGCTCCTCGAAGAACGGTAACGGCTCGGATAAGGGGATCCGGGAAACCTGGTTGCCGCTGTTCGATCGCTACGGTGTCGATCTTGTGCTCTGTGGTCACGATCATGATTACGAAAGAAGCTGGCCGGTGCGCGGCTGCGATCACGATGCGGGTCGAGACGCGGTCAGCGGCGACACGGTCGATACGTGCCGGCCCATACCGGTCGTGACCGTCGATCCGGCCGATGGGGCATTCGATACAAGCCATGGCACCATTCATCTGATACTGGGCGGCGGCGGCACGAACTCCCCATCTGATACTTACGGCAGCGATGCCTCAAGCGGACATCCGCAGGCCAAGGTCATCACCAAACCCAATCGCCCCATACCGGGTCCGAAACCTGGCGTTTTCATCAAACATGGTGCCGACGCTCTGGAAGAAGCGGTCTGGTCGGCGCGCCGCGACACAACCACGGCCTATGGGATCGCCGTCTTCGATCTCGACCCTGGCGCTGGCGGCGGTAAAACCTCGATCACGATTCGCTACTATCATGCCGTGGGGGCTGACAAGGTTCCAACGCCAGACTATGAGTTATTCGAGACCATGGTCCTCGCCAAGAATCGGCGCGATAGATAGGCGCACGCGCTGGCTACCTGGTCACCGACCTGGGTGCTGCGCGCAATTTCGCGGTCACCGTAAAGTTTAATGTGACGTCCAGAAACGCTTAATGTTGCTGGAGTAAGATCCCGGGCCCTACCAGGAATTTCCGGCACAGGGACGATCTTGCACCACTTCAGGACAGCACGCGCTTCAGGACGGGCATCTGCTATTGCATCACTGGTAACGCTCCTGATGGCCCACGGTGCGATCGGCGCCGGCCAGGCAGGCTATGCCGACCTGGTTCGACGGGTTACTCCCAGCGTCGTGACTGTAATGGTCGAAGAGCAAGCAGCTGGCGCAGGCCAGCGCGCGGCCGACCGGGCAATCGCCGGTACCGAGAGTGACACCGACGCGGCGATGCGTACGATTGTGCGGCGGCTGCTTGGCGGCCCCGGCAGCACGCTTGATTCTGCCGAAGGTGGTTCGGCGCTCGGCTCCGGCTTCATCATTGGTGCGGATGGCCTGATCGTCACCAACCGGCACGTAATCGCGGGCGCACGCACGGTCCGCGTAAGGTTGGCCGATTCACGGGAACTTCCCGCCAAGGTCATCGGGGCTGATGCCGCTACAGATATTGCCTTGCTCAAGGTGCAGGCAAAAGCTCTTCCCGTGCTTCGCCTTGGCTCCTCTGAAAAGGCAGCGGTTGGCGATGCTGTGATCGCGATCGGCAATCCCTACGGGCTGGGTCAAACTGTCACATCGGGCATTATTTCCGCGCGCGGCCGCACGCTCGAGGCTGATCCCTACATTGATTTTCTTCAGACTGACGCTGCCATCAATCGGGGTAACTCCGGCGGCCCGTTGTTGTCCGGGGACGGAGCGGTACTTGGAGTCACTTCGGTCATCTTTTCCCCGAACGGCGGGTCCGTGGGACTTGGCTTCGCAATTCCCGCGGAGACTGTCGCATCGGTGGTCACCGAACTCGAAGCGCACGGTCGCGTGGATCGGGGTTATCTCGGCGTCTCGGCTCAAGCCCTGACACCGGCAATCGCCACGGCCTTAGGGCTCTCCAAGCCGGATGGTGCCCTCATCACGGCGATCGAGCCTAATGGAGCCGCGAGCGGTGTACTGCAGGTTGGCGACGTCCTTCTCGCTGTCGGTGCGACGACAGTGAATTTCAATAGCCTGCCGAAGCTGGTCGCGCGACTGGCACCCGGTCGTGAAGTGACCCTGGCGGTCAAGCGGGACGACGTTCAACTCGCGCTTCCATTCAAGGTCGGTCGCCTTCCCGATCCGCCTTCTGACCCGACACAATCCGGCGCAACGGATACGTGGGTTCCCAATCTCGCCCTGGGTGTGGCCAACACGACCACCGAGATCCGTAAGGTGATCAAGGCAGACGACGAAGCCGGCGGGCTGATCGTGACGCAGTTGAGACGCGCTGGACCCGGTGCGATGGCCGGGTTGAAAGTCGGCGATCTGATTACTCACGCTGGCACGAAACGATTGCAGGACGTTGCCGATCTCGCGTCGGTGAATGCGCCCAGTACCGAATCGCCCCTTTTGATTCGCGTGGTACGGGACGGATCGCCTCGTTTCATCGCGATCACAGGCTCCGACGAGACCTGATTTAGCGGCGCAATTCCTTAAGGCAGCAACATCACTGCATCGCATTATTCAGGAATCCGGTCACGACCCGATTAAAGACTCTCGCAGCCGTCATGTTAACGAGGTGTCCGCCGCCCTGAATCACTGACCGATGCGCGTTCGGGATGCTGGCGGCGAGACGATCGGCGGCTGCATTCAGCCAAGCGGTTTCAGTATTGCCGGTCAGCACCAGTGCGGGTACCTTGATCTGCGACAGCCGGCCACGCAGATCTGCAAAGGTGTCCGGATTCTGTGAACCGGCGCCGAGCAGATCCTCACCGCGGTAGCCATTGATCATGCTCAGGAGCGAAGCGTGCGCACGCGTGTGCTCCGCGGCTATATCCATCAACGGATGCGCTGCAATGGCCGCGTGCATCTCATCGATCTCTCCGCGCCTCAACAGCTCAGCGTACTCCCGCACTGGCAGGTAGGCCGGATCTCCCGCCGGCGGCGGTGTGGGTTCAATCGGAGCGCCCTGGAGAATCAGCGCCGAAACTTTCTCGGGATGGGCCAGCGCGTAACGCAACGCGACGCGGCCGCCCTGTGACATCCCCAGCAACGCCGTGCGCCCCAACTGCAAAGCGCCAATGAGCGCATCGAGATCGTCAAGTTCCTTTCCGGCGTCCGCCGCGCAGGTGGACTCGCCAAAGCCGCGACGGTCATAACTGATGGTCGTAAAATGACGGCGAAATGCCGGCTTCTGGGCGGCCCACATGCGCCGATCGAGCGCCCAGCCGTGAATCAGGATCAGGGGCGGCCCACTGCCGCCGCTATCCCCCACCAGGGTGCCGCCCACTTCGAGATGAAACTTCTTCAGCTTGGGGACTCCTAGCGCCCACCGGAGCGCGCCGCTTCGCCGAACAGCAGCTTTTGATCGCCTGGTTGGGAACGCCAATATTGCGGTGGGGCTTCAACACTCGCGCCAAGCTGCGCCGCCGCGTGCCAGGGCCAGCGCGGGTCATAGAGCATGCCGCGGGCAATTGCGACCAGATCCGCCTCGCCGCGCGCGATGATTTCTTCGGCCTGCTGAGCCTCGCTGATGAGTCCGACCGCGATAGTGTTGACTCCCGTCGCCTGTTTTATGGCACGCGCAAACGGCACCTGGTAGGAGGGTTTAAGAGGAATCGTTTGCGCTGGTGAGATACCGCCTGAGGAAGCGTCTATCCAATCCACGCCGCGGCGGTGCAATTCCCGGGCGTAGGCGACGGTCTGGTCGAGATCCCAGCCGCCCTCCACCCAGTCTGTCGCCGAGACTCTGACGCCCACGGGTTTATCGGCCGGCACCGCGGCCCGCACTGCTTCGAACACCTCGAGCGGGAATCGCATGCGATTGTGGAGCGACCCGCCGTAGCGGTCTTGGCGGCGATTGGCGATAGGCGAGAGGAATTCGTGCAGCAGATAGCCATGCGCCGAGTGCAGTTCGATTGCGTCCAGCCCGAGTCGCATGGCGCGCTTCGCCGCGGCAACGAAGGCAACGCGCACGCGCGCGAGCCCGGCATCGTCCAGGGCCTGCGGCAAGGCTTCGCCTTCCTTGTGTGCGATCGCCGATGGTGCATACGGCACCCAACCGCCCTCCGACACGGGAAGCAGCTGCCCTCCTTCCCATGGCAGACGACTCGAGCCCTTGCGTCCCGCATGGGCAAGTTGCACACCCAAGGCTATGCGCGAGTACTTTCTGACCGTGGCAATGACGGCTTGCAATGCTGCTTCGGTGCGTTCATTCCACAATCCGAGACACCCGGGCGTGATGCGCCCTTCCGGTTCCACGGCCGTCGCTTCAAAGCAGAACAGACCCGCCCCCGAAAGCGCAAGGCTGCCGACATGCACGCGATGCCAATCGCTCGCCTCGCCCTGCACGGCCGAGTACTGGCACATGGGCGATACAATGATGCGATTGCGGAGCGTAAGACCGCGCAACTTAAATTGTGAAAATAGCTGGCTCATGGTGAGCGCTTCCTGTCGCCCGCCGCAATATCGAACAGACTGGTCGCGACGAGAGTCAGGACCCGCTGATTGAGCTGCGTATGTACATCCCATCGCCAGCGTACGATGCCACTGCGCCCCGAGGAGGACACGCGTGATTCGAGCACGGTAACGCTTACGCGCAGCGTATCGCCCGGCCGCACGGGATTCTCCCAGCGCAACTCCTCGACCCCCGGCGAGCCAAAGGACTCGGATCCTTCAAGCACTCTGCGCACTACCAGGTCCATGGCGATACAACAGGTCATCCAGCCGCTGGCAATCAGACCGTTCCATCGGCCGGTCTGCGCCCGCGCTGTATCGATGTGGAACCACTGCGGATCGTATTTTTGTGCAAACGAGAGAATCTCCTCCTCGGTCACGAGGTGCGATCCGCAATCAATCTGCATTTCAGGCTTGAATTCGGCGAATTTCATGCGAGCCTAACCTACCACAGTAGACGCACAGCCCCGGACGGGTACCGATCATGTCCCAAATCGACTTGAAGCAGGCCGCGCTTGACTACCATGAGTTTCCGACTCCGGGAAAGCTCTCCATCACTCCAACGAAGCAACTGGTCAACCAGAATGATCTGGCCATGGCGTATTCCCCCGGTGTCGCCGCCGCCTGCGAGGCTATCGTGGCCGACCCGGCCAACGTCTTCCGCTACACCGGTCGCGGCAATCTCGTTGGCGTCGTCACCAACGGGACCGCCGTGCTTGGACTCGGTGCCATAGGTCCGCTGGCCGGCAAGCCTGTCATGGAGGGCAAGGCGGCGCTCTTCAAGAAATTTGCGGGCATCGATGTTTTCGACATCGAGATAGAGCAGCGGGATCCGGACAAGCTGGTGGAGGTTATAGCGGCGCTCGAGCCCACATTCGGCGCCATCAATCTGGAGGACATCAAGGCCCCCGAATGCTTCATGGTCGAGCGCAAGCTGCGCGAGCGAATGAAGATTCCCGTATTTCACGATGACCAGCACGGCACCGCCATCATCGTCGCCGCAGCGCTCATCAATGGACTTCAGGTCGTAGGCAAGGACATCCGCGATATCAAGCTTGTCACCAGTGGCGCCGGCGCCGCAGCTCTGGCCTGCGTCGAGTTGCTGACGGAGCTGGGGCTGCCGCGGGATCACGTGTGGCTGACGGATCTTGCCGGCGTGGTTTATCGCGGGCGCACCGAACTCATGGATCCCCTCAAGGAACGCTATGCGCAAGTCACTTCGGCGCGCACATTGGCCGATGTCATCGCGGACGCGGATGTGTTCCTGGGTCTGTCCGCAGGGGGCGTACTCAAGCCCGCTATGGTCAGGGCAATGGGGCCCCGACCGCTGATCTTCGCGCTGGCCAACCCGACGCCTGAGATCCTGCCGGCCGAGGTGAAACAGGTTCGCAGCGACGCGGTCATGGCCACTGGCCGAAGCGATTACCCGAACCAGGTCAACAACGTGCTGTGCTTCCCCTTTATCTTTCGCGGTGCGCTGGATGTTGGTGCCACGACCATTACCCGCACCATGGAAATCGCCGCAGTTCAGGCCATCGCCGAGCTGGCGCGGCAGGAACAGAGCGATGTCGCCGCCGCAGCGTACGGCGGCATCGAAGAGCTGGCATTCGGCCCCGACTACCTCATACCCAAACCCTTCGATCCGCGTCTGATCGTACGGATAGCGCCTGCCGTGGCGCGCGCCGCCATGGATTCCGGGGTTGCGCTGCGCCCCATTGACGACTTCAACGCCTATGCCCGACGCCTGCTGCAGTTCGTCTATCACAGCGGTACGTTGATGCAGCCGATCTTCACGGCCGCCCGAGACCTGCCGCCCGAGCATGGTCGAATCGCATTTGCCGAGGGTGAAGACGAACGCGTGCTTCGCGCCGTGCAGATCGTGGTGGACGAGAAACTTGCCGCGCCCATCCTGATCGGCCGCCCAGCGGTGATCGAGCGCGGCATTCAGCGGCACAACCTGCGCCTGCGCATCGGCGAGCACATCAGTGTGGTGAATCCGGAATTCGATACGCGCTATCGCGCGTACTGGGAGGCATACCACGCATTGACCGAACGCCAGGGCGTCACAAAGCAGTACGCCAAGCTCGAAGTGCGCCGCCGCACGACATTGATCGGAGCCCTGATGGTCCGACGCGGCGAGGCCGATGGCATGATCTGCGGCACGATCAGTACTACCAATCGTCACCTGCGCTACATTGACCAGGTCATCGGTAAGCGAGCTGGTACCCAGATCTACGGCGCCATGAGCGGACTGATTCTGCCAGGCCGACAGGTGTTCATCGCCGACACTCACGTCAATGTCAATCCCAGCGCCGAGGCGCTTGCGGAAATTACCCGATTGGCGGTGGAGCAGATCGCCGCCTTCGGCATCGAACCCAAGGCGGCACTGCTGTCGCACTCGGAGTTTGGCAGCAGCCGCGATCCTTCCGCGCAGAAGATGCGCGACACATTGGCGATCCTGCGTGCACGCATGCCGCATCTCGAGATCGATGGGGAAATGCATGGCGACAGCGCGCTCGATGAGGCAACCCGGCTCGCCACGTTGCCGAACTCGACCTTGCGCGGCAGCGCCAACCTTCTGATTTGCCCCACGCTCGACAGCGCAAATATCGCCTATGGGCTGCTTAAATCGGCTGCCGGGCATAATGTCGCCATCGGCCCGATGTTGCTGGGGTGCGCGGCGCCCGTGCACATACTGACCCCCGCGGCAACCGTGCGGCGCATCGTCAATATGACTGCCATTACCGTGGTCGAGGCCCACCGCCAGAGAGTCGACACACACGCGAGCGCCTAATATAGTGATCATCGGAGAGGGGGATGTTCAAAACGGTCCTGATTTGTCACGACGGTTCGGATGCCGGACTTCGGGCGCTCAAGCGTGGTGCCACGCTCGCCACCTTACTGAAGTCCAGCGTTCATGTGCTGTCCTTCTATGCTTCCAGTTACTCCGACGCTGTCATGGCAGCCGGCGCTGTCGGGCAGCACTGCGTGATCGACCTGGAATCCGAACACCGGGACTCGATGCAACACTGCGTCGATTGGCTCCGCGCGCGGGGCATTGAAGCCAAGGGGCATCTCGCACACGGCAGCACCATTGACGAAATAGTGCAGCATGCCAATCGTCTCTCGGCCGATCTCATTGTCGTAGGCCACTATCCGCGCGCAGGCGGCGGCCGCTGGTGGTCGGGCAAGGATCGGGCAGCCTTGGCCGAGCGCGCGAATTGCAGCGTCTTCATCGCCGTCGGCGACGTCGATTGAGTCGACCCGCCCTGCGAGATCCAGCGTCGCCCCACCCTGCCCAGCGCCGTGCCCTTCCGGCCCTTCTGCTGGGCGGCGCAGCCATTGGCTGCTCGCCGATCTTCGTGCGCGTGTCCGAGATTGGTCCGGTGGCGACGGCGTTCTGGCGACTTGCCCTGGCACTGTTGCCGCTGCTGTTGATGCATGGCCGCGAACGGTCCAAGCCCGGTGGACACAGGCAGCCCCGCACTATCAGAGATCACGCCGAGGTGGCCGCACCGGGGCTTTTCCTGGCCTCCGATCTGGCTGCGTGGCATCTGTCCCTGCACATGACCTCGGTCGCCAATGCCACATTACTGGTCAACATCGCGCCCATCTTCGTCACCCTGTTCAGCTGGCTGGTGCTCGGTCAGAAGATTCGACGGGCCTTCCTGATTGGACTTTCGGTTTCGCTGATTGGCATCATCATACTCAAAGGCGGAACGGGATCGTTGGCGGATGGTGCCATCAAGGGTGATGCGGTGGCGGTCCTGGCGGCCGCCTTCTATGCAGGCTACATCCTGCTCGTGGGACACCTGCGAACAATCTATTCGACGACGACGATCATGGTCTGGAGTACCGCTTCCGCGGCGGCATTCACGGGCTTATTGACGTGGCTCATGGAGCCATCGCTGCTGCCATTGACGATCGCAGGATGGGCCATCCTCGTCAGCCTGGCCTGGATCAGCCACGCCGGTGGACAGGGTCTGATTGCGTACGCGCTGGCATGGCTGCCGCCGACCATGTCTTCGCTGACGCTGCTGATTCAACCGGTGGTTGCCTCGATACTCGCCTGGGCCGTGCTCAAGGAGCCTGTGACCGGCGCCCAATTGGCCGGTGGAGTCATCGTCCTGACCGGAATCCTGCTGGCGCGACGCGCATAACGCGCAAACATTGCCTACATTGAACCAGATGAAGCACGCCATATCGCACGATACCCTTGGTACCCACATCAACTGGGAACACGAGAGCGTCATGGCGCGCGAGATCGATTGGTTCTGGAGCAACATGGAGAAGGGCTTCATTCTCTGGCATCCCGAACAGCGCGATATCGCTATATCCGATAGCGCAGCTACCGCCGGGGGTCTTTGCCCGACGCGAACGGCGGATTTCAGTTAAAGCGAAGTCGCGAGGGGCTAAGTCACGCCTGGCCGAGCGTCATGAGTGCGAACTCCTCGAACAGAATCTGCGCAGCCAGCTGACTGGTGTTGGTGGTCGGATCGTATTCGGGAGCCACCTCCACAACGTCCGCCCCGGCAATGGTGAGCCCCGCCAACCCCCGCAGCAATGCGATGCCCTCGCGGGCTGTGAGTCCGCCCGCTTCCGGCGTGCCGGTTCCGGGCGCAAAGGCGGGATCGAAGCCGTCGACATCCACCGAAACGTAGATCGGCCCTTTCCCGACCACGGCACGCGCCTTGTCGATTACTGCCTCCACGCCCATGCGCATGAAGTCTTCCATGTAGATGACGGTCATGCCCGAGGCATGCGAGAACTCCCAGAACATATTCGAGGAACCGCGGATCCCGATCTGGATCGTGCGATCCGGATCGAGCACTCCATCCAGCACCGCCAGCCGGAAGGGTCCGCCATGATGGAACTTCGATCCGTCGTAGGCGCCCATGGTGTCGCAGTGCGCATCGATATGCACCAGGCCCAGTGGCGCATCCTTTCCGAGGGCCTTCAGGATAGGGTAGGTAATCGAATGATCGCCGCCCACCGAAAGTGTACGCACACCCTGAGCCTTAAGTGCGGCGTAGTAGCGCTCGATATCCTCGAGCGACTGCTCGAGGCTATATCGGCTCCGAAACGGCACATCGCCAATATCCGCCGCACGCGCCCGACTTTTCGGCACACCGCGCAGCGTTGGATGATAGGGGCCGATGCGCTCGATGGTGCGCACGGCGCGCGGGCCGAAGCGCGCG
>Ga0265338_10010942_pt1 | contig 10546 bp, 6 predicted proteins | sample 42126metaG_FD_193579 | JGI IMG/M metagenome (GOLD analysis project Ga0265338, IMG submission 193579) | Rhizosphere microbial communities from Carex aquatilis grown in University of Washington, Seatle, WA, United States - 4-21-26 metaG | ecosystem: Host-associated > Plants > Roots > Rhizosphere >... | reverse complement strand
CGCGTGCTTCAGGACCCTGCCCGCTGGATGCGCCTGGTCAAGCGCCTGCAGCCGGGCAAGCTTGCTTCCGTCAAAGGACAGCAGTCGCCCCGCGCGGCCGTGGTCTGCTTCGATGTCGAAGACTTCCTCAAACCGGGCGCCAGCGACTCGCTCGCGACCGCCGCTCGCGCCTTGCACGCGCGCCTCGGTGACATCTCGCAGGCCCTGGGCATCGCCCTTCCCGTCTACGTGCTGTTCACCAAGGCCGACCGCATGCCGTTCTTCCTCGACTATGTCCGCAATCTCAGCAACGAGGAAGCCACGCAGGTTTTCGGCACCACGCTCCCCATCGAGGGCGGCCAGCCGGCGGGCGTCTATGCCGAGCAGGCCACGCAGAAACTCAGCGCCTCCTTCGACGCACTGTTCTATTCACTGGCCGACAAGCGCACCGTCTTCCTGGCCCGCGAGCACGCTGGCGAGAAGCTCCCCGGCATTTACGAGTTCCCCCGCGAGTTCCGCAAGCTCCGCACGCTGCTGGTGCAGTTCCTGGTCGATCTCTCGAAGCCCAGCCAGTTGCGCGCCGCCCCGTTCCTGCGCGGGTTCTATTTCTCGGGCGTCCGCCCCGTCAACGTGACCGAAATGTCTCAGCCGCCGCAGGCGCGGACGGCCGAACGGCAGGGCTTTGAGGGCCCGGCCAGCGCTACCGGCGTCTTTCGCGCGGGAGGCCAACCGCAGCAGCCCCAGGCGCCGCAGCCCCAGGCGGTCGGTACGCGCCGCGTGCCACAGTGGGTCTTCCTCAGCCACTTCTGGAACGACATCGTGCTGGCCGATCGCGCCGCCAGCGCCGCCAGCGGCTCGAGCCTCAAGACCAGCACATTGCGCCGCCTGCTTCTGATTGCCGCCGCCTCGCTTTGCCTCCTGTACTCGATTCTGCTGATCGTTTCCTATTCCCGAAACAAGGCGCTCGAAGGCCGCGTCCTGAACGCCGCCCAGGGCCTCTCCCTGGTTACGCCGGTGGGCCAGGACCTCCCGTCGCTCGACTCCCTGCAGAAGCTGGACGCCCTGCGGCAGGAACTGGCTACGCTCTCCGACTACAAGCGCGACGGCGCTCCTCTCAGCATGCGTTGGGGGCTGTACAAGGGTAACGAAATCTACCCCGATGCCTACCGTCTCTACTTCGGCAAGTTCTTCGCAACCCTCTTCGGATGGACCAAGGCGTCGATGATCGATACCCTGCGCCGCCTGCCCGCCGCGCCTGGACCGAACGATACCTACGGGCCGCCCTACAACACCCTCAAGGCCTATCTCATCACCACGTCCGAGTGGCGCCGCAGCACCCGCGCGTTCCTCTCGCCGTACCTGCTGAATCGCTGGTCCGAGAACCGCAACGTCGAGCCCGACCGCATGCAGCTCGCGCAGAAGCAGTTCGATTTCTACTCCGAGATGCTGCATGACGCGAACCCTTTCACGGCCGAAACCGAAGCCCCCACCGTCTCGAGCGCCCGCGACTACCTGAAGAAGTTCAACGCCGACGAGCGTATCTACCAGGCGCTCCTCGAAGAGGCCTCCAAGCACGCCGGCTCCATCAATTACAACCGGCTCTTCCCCAACGGCGCCGTTTCCGACAGCCGCGAGGTGCGCGGCGCCTTCACCAAGGACGGCTGGAACTTCATGCAGGCTGCCTTCCAGAAACCCGACCAGCTCTTTGGCGGCGAAGACTGGGTCCTCGGTCCGCAGACCTACGCCGGCCTCGACCGCGCGCAACTTGCGCAACGTTTGCGCGGCTTCTACCTCCGAGACTTCATCCAGGAATGGCGTGCCTTCGTGAAAGCCGGAGCCGTCACCCGCTATGCCAGCCTGTCGGACGCGGCGAACAAACTGATGCTCATCTCGGGGGGGAATTCGCCGCTGCTGTCGCTCTTCTGCCTGGTCTCGCAGCACACCAGCGTGGATGCCCCCGAGATCCGCGCCGCATTCCAGGCGCCCCAGTCCGTGGTTCCCGCCGCCTGCCAGACCCAGGCTGTCGGCTCGATGAACCAGCCCTACATGGGCGCGCTTTTGAAACTCCAGAATTCGGTGGCGCAGGTGGCCTCGGCTCCGGGCCCGCCCAGCGACGCGGCCGCCCAGTCCACCGTCGCCCAGGCCAACGACGCGCTCCTCACCACCGGCCAGTTGGCGCAGACCTTCGCCATCGACCAGACCGGCAACCTCCCGCCTGTGGTCCGTAAGCTGATGGAAGATCCCATCACACAGGTTGCTCAGTTGCTGCGGCCCAAGCCGCCCAGCGGACAGGCCCTATGCGGCCAGTTCCGTGCGCTCATGGCCAAGTACCCGTTCAACCTGCAATCCACGGTGCAGGCCAGCCTCGACGACGTGAACCACTTCTTCCGCCCGCCCGACGGCGCGCTCTGGCAGTTCTACGCGCAGAGTCTCCAACCCCTGCTCGAGAAGCAGGGCACTCAATATGTGCCCAAGGCCGCTGCGCCCATGAAGGTCAGCCCCGCGTTTCTGAACTTCTTCAACCGCGCCGCCGCCTTCACCGATGCCGCCTATCCCGCCGGAGCGCAGCAGCCCGCGCTGAAATACACCCTCAAGTCCGATCTGACCGGTGTCAACCAGACCATCAGCATCACGCTCGACGGCCAGAACTTCGCAAACTCCAGCGGCAAGAACGCCAGCAAGCAGTTCACCTGGCCCGGCAACCCGCCCGGCGCGAAAATGGATATTAAGTTCGGCGGCGAAACGTTCCATTGGCCCTCCTTCGACGGCCTGTGGGGAACCTTCGAGTTCTTCGGCGATGCCGAAGAGCGCACCGGGCACCTCGAGTGGGCGCTCAAGACCGGCAAGTCCGAACGCATGGTGACCACCGCGAGCGGGCAGCCGGTCCTGGTAAGATTCGATCTCGACATGTCCCCGCCGGTCTTCCGAAAGGGTTATTTTAGCGGGTGGGCTTGCAGCGCCGACGTGGCCAGATAACCTATGCAACTTCCTGCGCGAATCGGAAAGTACGAGTTGCTTGAGCTGCTGGGCGGCGGCATGTCGCGCGTGTATCGCGCCCGCGATACCGTGATCGGCCGCTCCGTCGTCGTCAAGATCCTCACCGAGGCGGCCGCCCAGGATCCCGAGGCCAAGGCCCGCTTCCTGCGCGAAGCCCAGGTGGCCGGCAACCTCACGCACGACAATGTCATCAGCGTTTACGATTTCGGCGAGGACCAGGGCCGGCCTTACATGGTCATGGAGTTCCTGCGCGGCGAGGATCTCCGCTCGCTCATCAAATCCAGCCGCATCGGCGACCTGAATTTTCGCCTGCGCATCGCGCTTCAACTGGCGCGCGCGCTGGAGTACATCCACTCCAACAAGATCGTCCACCGCGACATCAAGCCCGAGAACATCCAGGTCACCGGCACGGGCGTGGTGAAGCTGATGGATTTCGGAATCGCCAAAGCCGAGAATAGCCAGCTCACGCGCCCCGGCTTCACGCTGGGAACCCCGTTCTATATGGCTCCCGAGCAGGTGCGCGGCCAGGAAATCAGCAACCGCGCCGACATCTACGCCTTCGGCGTCCTGCTGTTCGAGCTCCTCAGCGGCGTGCGCGCCATCGAGGGCGATACCGTCGAGCGCATCTTCTACGAGATCCTCTACAAGCCGCTCGATCTGACGCCGCTCGAAACGGCCGGCGTGCCGCAGCCACTGCCCGACCTGGTGGCGGTGTGCACCGCGAAGGACCCCGCCCAGCGTCCGCAAAGCTTCGCGGAGGTCTGCGCCACATTGGAACGGATTCTGCGGCGGCTCGAGCAGGGCCCAGTCACCCTACCGGCTGTCACGATTCCCAAGCCGCCGCAGACCGCGCCCACTCCGGCCGCTCCCATGCCAGCGGCGTCCTCTCAGCCGGTGGCCGCCCGGCCTGCGCCCATTCCCCCCACGCCACCTCCTGCCTTCACCGCTCTGCCGTCCCGCAAACGCTCCGACCTCCTGATCGTCGCTGCCGCCGCCGCGGTCGTGCTGCTCCTGGTGATCTTCTGGCTCTACCTGCGCAGTTCCGGCTCCGGCTCTCCGACCTTGCACTCTACCCTGACCACGCCCACCGGCGACATGGCGCTGGTTCCCGCCGGACCGTTCCTGTCCGGCGGCGAAAGGGAAAGCGTCGAGGTGCCCGCGTTCTACATCGACAAGACCGAGGTCACCAACGCCGTCTACCGGCGTTTCTGCAACGAACGCGGCCGCACGCTGCCCCCGAACTTTCCCGCCGGACGGCCCGATTACCCTGTGGTCAACGTGTCCTACTTCGAGGCGCACTCGTTCGCGCACTGGGCCGGAAAGCGTTTGCCCACGGCCGTCGAGTGGGAGAAGGCCGCGCGCGGCACCGACGGCCGCGCCTTTCCGTGGGGCGACGCGCCTGACGCCTCGCGCGCCAACGTGCGCGACGACGCGCAGCGCCACGATCCGAAATTGATGCTCGCCGCCTCTATGCCGCAGGGAGCGAGCCCGTATCAGGCGGTCAACATGGCCGGCAACGTCTGGGAGTTCGTCAGCGAGCAGACCGAGCCCACGCCGGCCGCCCTTCAGGCCTTCGCGCACCTACTCGACCCGCCGCCCACGGTCGAAGAGCAGTGGTGCGGCATCCGCGGCGGCTCCTACGATCTCCCGCTGCTGAACGAAGCTCTCTGGGACGACAACATCATTCCCGCCCGGCATCGCTCTTATAACATCGGTTTCCGCTGCGCCAAAGACGCACAATGACCACCCGCGCCGCCTCCGCCGGAGGGACCTTCGCCGCCGGCCTGGCCGCATCGATCGCCGCGCTGCTCCTCTTCGCCTGGCTTGCCGAGAAGGTGGCCCGCGGCACCACCATCGCTTTCGACGGAGCGGTCCGCGCTGGGATTCACCGCCACGCCTCGCCTGGCCTGACCCAGCTGATGCGCCTGGTAAGCGAACTCGGATCGCCCGTGCCGCTGATCCTGCTTTGCACCCTCACCTGCGTGGCCCTGCTGGTCGTGCACTCCCAACGCGCGGTACTCTTCGTCGTGGTCACGATGCTCGGGTCGGTGCTGCTCGACGCCACGCTCAAGCTGACTTTTCACCGCCCGCGTCCGGTCCCCTTCTTCGGCATCGCGGCACCGCATTCCTACAGCTTCCCGAGCGGGCACGCGCTGATCCTGGCGTGCTACTTCGGCATCGTCGCAGCCTTTGCCACGGCCCGCATCCGCAGCCGCGCCGTGCGCATTCTGATCTGGATCGCCGCTGCAGTGCTCGCGGGGATGGTGGGCTACTCGCGCATCTACCTCGGCGTCCATTACCCCAGCGACGTGATCGGAGGCTACGCCGCTGCCATCATCTGGGTCACCGCCGCGGCACACGCAGACCGCTCATGGCAGCGCCGGAGCGGCGTCGTCGCCCTGGGCGTCCTGCTGCTCTGTTCCGGGTTGCCCGCCGCCACGTTGCCACGCGTCGATCGCGTCGAAGTGTTCAAGCAAAGGCACGAGTTGCTTCTGCTGAAGGACGGCAAGATCGTCAAGACCTACAAAGTGGCTCTGGGCCCTTATTCCATGGGTAGAAAAGAGCGTCAGGGCGATGGCAAAACGCCCGAGGGCAATTACATCCTCGACCGCCGAAATCCCCACAGCAAGTTCCACCGCTCCATCCACATCTCCTACCCAAACGCGGAAGACGTCAAGCGCGCTCGAGGACTGGGCGTGCCCGCCGGAGGCGACATCTTCCTCCACGGCCTGCCCAACGGCCAGGGCTTTTTCGGAGCTGCCCACCGCCAGACCGACTGGACCGCCGGCTGAATCGCCGTCACCAACGAAGAGATCGACGAGATCTGGGACCTGGTCGCAGACGGCACCCCCATCGTCATCCACCCCTGACCCGCGCGTCAGTCGTGGGGCAGGCGTCCACGCCTGCAGCGGGTCTCCAGACCCGCTCATCGTCGCCGACTCCGCCCAGCACCGACAAGCCAGCACCGAACCGCGCGCGTGAGCAAGCGGACCACGCTACAATACCCAAGGAGCCTGCCGGATGGGCAGTCGCCCCTTCGGGGGAGGAAAGTCCGGTCTCCACAGGGCAGCGTGCCGGCTAACGGCCGGGGGGATTCGCTCAAAGCGGATTCTACGGAAAGTGCCACAGAAAATATACCGCCCGGAAACGGGTAAGGGTGAAAAGGTGCGGTAAGAGCGCACCGCGGCCGGAGCAATTCGGCTGGCAGGGCAAACCCCACGCGGAGCAAGACCAAATAGGAGGGGAGGAGCGGCCCGCTCCGTTGGACTCTCGGGTAGGTCGCTAGAGCCCGGCAGCAATGCTCGGCCCAGACGAATGACTGTCGCCCGCAAGGGTACAGAAACCGGCTTACAGTCCGGCAGGCTCCGCTTCGCTTCGCAGCTGTCAGCTATCAGCCCTCAGCTTTCAGCCCTGAGAGCTACCGCCGCAGCTTGACACTAAGTCCGAGGTGAAAGACTTCCACGATCTGAAAGTGTGGTCAAAAGCCCATACTCTGGCCGTAGCGATCTACGCCGCGACCGCGGCCTTCCCAAGCTCAGAGCGCTTTGGCCTCACCGATCAGATGCGCCGCTCTTGTGCGTCAATCGCTACGAATATTGCGGAGGGGTGCGGCCGCGAAGGGGACAACGAACTGAGGCACTTCCTGTCGATCGCAAGAGGATCCGCGAGCGAGCTGGAGTATCACCTCCTGCTCGCCCGCGATCTGAATTACCTGCCGCCCACCGACCAAGAGCGGCTATCAAACGAAGTCACCCAACTCAAACGAATGCTCACCGTCTTCATTCAAAAGCTGAAAGCTGACAGCTGATAGCTGACAGCTGCGAGCCACCGGCCGGGACCTACTGCGCCGCGGGCAGTGTGCCCGCCAGGAACACCGGAGTCCAAGTCGCCCCGCCCCCCTGCAACTGGCCGGCCGAGCGAAGCACCTTGAACGCCACCGCCTGCCCCGGCTTCAACGTCCCCGCAATCTTCTTGACGTCCGCCGGCGAGCTGACCGCCTGCCGGTCGATGGCCATCAGCATATCTCCGTGCTGCAGCCCGATGTCCTCGCCGAAGGAATTGCTCTCGACATCGGTCACCAGCACGCCGCCGCTCGCCGTGAAGTTCATCGAATCTCGGTCCTCCGCGCGCAGCGCGCGCACCGAGATGCCGAACTTCACGCTCTGGCTTTGCTCGCCGCCTTCCGCGCTCTCCGGTCCAGAGGCCGGTCCGCCTGTGTTGCCCGCAATGACTTCCGCGCGGTCGGCCACTTCGATGGTCAGGTCAACCGTCTTGTCGCCGCGCAGCACGGTGATGGGAACCTTCACCCCAATCGGCGTCTCGGAAACCAGCCCCACCAGTTCGTCGCCGTTCGCCACCGGCTTGCCGTTGAACGACTTCACGATGTCGCCTTCCTTGAGGCCCGCCTTGGCTGCCGGCAAACCAGGAGTCACCTGGCTGACAAACACTCCCGACGAGGTGCCATAAGCCTTCAACAGCTCCGGGTTCTGCTGGCGCTGGAACAGAATGCCGATCGCTCCGCGCGAGACCTTCCCGGTCTTGATGATCTGGTTGTAGGCGACCACCGCCATATTGATCGGCAGCGCGAAACCCACGCCGTCGCTCGCTCCCGAATTGGTGGCGATCATGGTGTTCACTCCCACCACCTGCCCCTTGATGTCGAGCAGCGGGCCGCCGCTGTTGCCCGGATTGATGGCCGCATCGGTCTGCAGGAAGCGCTGGAGCTGATGTCCCTGCGAGCCCAGATCGCGCCCCTTGGCGCTGATGATGCCCGCCGTCACCGTCTCATCCAGTCCGAACGGCGAGCCGATCGCCACCGCCCAATCGCCCACCTGCATCGAATCGGAGTTGCCGATCTTCACCGCATCGAGGGCATGGCCAACCTCGATCTTGATCACGGCCAGGTCGAGCTCGGGATCCGTCCCGATCACCTTGGCCGTGTACTGCGTCTGGTCGCCGTGCAACTGCACCTGGACCTTGGACGCTCCGTCCACGACGTGATTGTTTGTCAGAATGTACCCGTGGCTGTCCACCACGAATCCCGAGCCGGTGCCCTGGCTCTTGAACGGCCGCTGAGGCTGCGCCCCCTGGCCGTCTCCCCCGAACGGATCGCCGCCGAAGAAGCGCCGGAAGAAGTCATCGGGGTCCTGCTGGCCTCCCTGCTGGCCTCCCTGTTGGCCGCCGTGCGGGCTGCGCCGCTGGACCATCTTCTGCTCGATGGTGCTGGTTACCTGAACCACGGATGGTTCCACTTCCTTGGCCAGCTTCGAGAATGCATTCGAGAGCTGAACCGGGTCGGGAATTGTCAGTGGAGTCGCATCCGGCGCGACCGCCGCCGAGGCCGCGGCCGAGGCCTTCACGGCCTTCACTCCTTGGCTGAGCGCAGCTCCCGCTGCGACTCCCACGATCAAAATCAGGAGCGCGAGGCTCCTCTGAGTCTTCAGAATCTTCATACCGTCCTCTTCCCCAATCTTCTTCGTTAAATCTAAGTCCGGCCCACCGTCGGAGCGGGGATCGCGTGCACCCAGAGTATCCGGATCCATCCGGCATCCCCGCCGTCAACGTAGACCACGTAAAGAACCATCGCAGGCGCCGGCGCCACGCGGAGCGGCGCGGGCTCAGGCGACACAGGAACCGGCGCGGCACTCCGGGCCATCACAGTGGCGAGCGGAGCCGTGCTTCCTGCCTCCATGGCCGCAGGCCTGGGGGTGCTTCCCGTCGCAAACGCGGCCAGCTGAGCCGTGCCCTGCTCCGCCACCGCATACGGAGCGCGCGTCCTCACCCTGCGCGGCCTAACCGCCTTCATCGCCACCGCCGGTCGAGCCGCGGCCGCGGAGAGCGCCGGCGCCACGGCCGCCGCCCGAGCCAACGCCACGGGACGCACCGGTAACGCCACCGACACGGGCGCCAGTGGAGCCGCCGCGAATACCGCTACGGCCAGCGCCGCTGCCGCTGCCGTCAGCGCGCCTCTCGACGAACGCCGCCTGCGGTCGCGCCCGCCCTCGAGCAGTGCTTCCACCCGAATCGAAAGCTGAGGCCGGCCAGCCAGCGCCCCTGGAGCCAGTTGCGGCGTCGCCCGATGGATCGCCGCCAGCCGCGTGAGGCAAGTGGCGTAAGGACGCGCCGTCCCGGCCAGTCCCACCACCCAATCGTCGCAGGCGATCTCGCGTTCCAGCGTCAGCCGCCGTCCGATCCAGATCACCGACGGGTGAAAGAACAACAGCGCCTCGACCACCTTCTGCGCCAGGTTCGTCCAGTCGTCCCACCGCCGTATGTGCGCCAGCTCGTGCGTCAGCACGTGGTCCAGTTCCGCTTCGGAGAGCTCTTCCACCAGGAACGCCGGCAGCAGCACGGCGGGATTTACCATTCCCGCAGCGATCGGCCCGGCCACATCGTCCGAAACCAGCACGCGAGCGCGACGGCGGCCCGGGCAAGCCCGCATGATTCCCTCAAACCGCTCCGCCAGCGGCGCCGGCGCGGCCGAGGCCCGCCGCTTCAAACCGCCCAGCGCGACCAGCCCCCAGCCAACGCGCGCCATCAGAGCCAGGCTCCCCAGCGCCCACGCCCCCAGCACCCAGATCAGCCACGTCCCCGCGGTCAGCGTCAGTAGGGAACCGCTATGCACGCTTCCGCTCGCCGTCGCCGCGCTCAAACGCGGCAGCCAGCCTTGCGCCACCGGCAGCGCCGCGACGAAAGCCAATGCCAGACCGCACAGCGCGTAGCGTGTGGCCGCCGCCACCCTCGGCGTCAGGCGCAGAATCAGCCACAGCAGAACCGACAGCGCCAGACCCTCGATGATCCCGTTCGCGACCGACCCGGCAATTTCCGCCCCGATCCAAGCCGTCATCGTGTCCTCACTCTTTGCCGATCAAACCGCGCAGGCGCTCGATCTCCTGTTCGTCCATGGCTTCATCGTGCAAGAGGTTTAGCACCAGCAGTTCCGGAGAATCGTTAAAGAAGCGGTTGAGTAGCTGCCGGACTGCCGTCCGGCTGGCCTCTCCGCGATCCACCACCGGTTGATAGACGAAGGCTCGCCCATCTTTGGTATGCTGCACATACCCTTTTCGTTCCAGGATTCGCATCAGCGTCAGGACGGTGTTGTAGGCTACCGCCCTGTCCTTCGACAACCCCTCCGCCACCTCGCCCACCGTGGCCACGCCCTTGTCCCAGAGCACTTCCATGATGGGGAGTTCCGCTTCGGTCAATGTCAGTGATTTCTTCCTGGCCACCTTCGCCCCTCAACTCTTAAGCATTTAATACTTCCAATCCCTTTGTACCCCAGACCTACCGACCTTGTCAACTAATTTCTTAAGAGATGGTGGGGAGACTGATGCCTACCGGTCTTTCCGCAACTTGAAGTTGACCTCCACGGTCGCCAGAACGGCGACGGCCTTGCCGTCCTTCATCCCCGGCGTGAAGCGCCACTGTTCCACTGCCTCGATGGCTTTCTCATCCAAGCCCAAACCGAGCGGTCTGAGGATCTTGATATTCGTGGGTTGGCCCGTCTAGTCGATGACGATCGAAAGCACCACGGTGCCCTGGAACTTCGCCTTGCGGGCCTGCTTGGAGT
>Ga0265338_10010940_pt1 | contig 10546 bp, 6 predicted proteins | sample 42126metaG_FD_193579 | JGI IMG/M metagenome (GOLD analysis project Ga0265338, IMG submission 193579) | Rhizosphere microbial communities from Carex aquatilis grown in University of Washington, Seatle, WA, United States - 4-21-26 metaG | ecosystem: Host-associated > Plants > Roots > Rhizosphere >... | reverse complement strand
TAATAGAAAGGCAGACCCCAGAGTGCGACACCAACAATACAGAACAGCACCACAAAAGCCGTCGCGGCTGCTTGATACGACTGCTGCCGGCTCGCCGGAGATTGAAAGGCGTTTGACCCGCCCTCTTTCGACAAATCGTTGTTCGACGCGGCCCGCGCCGCAGAGGCCTCGCCTGCCGGTCCCGCCATGGGGTGTCAGTTTAACATTGGATGCGCTGGAGGGAGAGGCCAGGCTATTTTCGTCTGGCGTTCAGAGAACTGAAGTGCATGGTCCCGCCGAAACCGCTTAGATTTTCAAGAAGATCTTGCGGCGGTACATCCAAAACAGGATGAGCCAAAAGATCAGCATCACTGTAAAACCGTGAAGCACAGGCTGAAAAGCCGGACCCGCCATCACCGATATCACCCTGCCGAAGTGCCGGTCTAAGGCGTCGCCCACGAAGTCCGACATCGTCCAACTCATCACGTAAACCGCAATCGAGTTCATTCCGACGACGATCAACGGGAACGCCCATCGCCGCCATCCCTTCCACTCGATCAGCGCGTAAAACGCCGCCAGAATGAGCACCACCCAGCCTCCGCTATACAGGGTGTAAGACGAAGTCCAGACCCGCTTCACGATGGGGCAGATACCGGCCCATTGACACACCAACCCGAGCAGCAGCAAGCCCGCTCCGGCGACTGCGAGGCCGCGCAACGTCTGTTCCTTCGATCGTTTTCCTTTGAGCCACTCTCCGGCTAGGAGCCCGAGAATCATGGTCGCAATCGTTGGAATAAAACTCAAGGTTGACCAGCCGCCTTCATTGAAGACAAAGGGATGCTCTCGCGGAAACAAATTCAGGAACCAAACATCGAACGCCCACGAGAGATTGGAATTCTTGTTCCAATGGGACAGGAATCCCGTGTAATTGTGGGACCAGTTCTGTGGCACTCCAACCCTTGCGTAGTCAAACTGTGGACTCGGCGCCGGATAAATCGCGAATGCTGCCCAAAAACAAATCAAAATCAAGACCAGCGACACCACTTGCGTTCGCGGCCGCGCGAATCCTAACAGAAACAGAAATACATAGCCCAATCCGATCTGCGTTAGCGTGTCCTCAAATGTGAAGTAGGTCTGGTCCGACCTCAGTGATCGCAGAAAGATTCCGAGAAGGATCAGGAGCAGCGCGCGCCGGACCGCATGCCCAAGCATGGGGCCGAAGGTTTGTCCCTTCATTTTTCGGCTTGCGATCGAGAACGGGAGAGCCGCGCCCACCAAAAACGAAAAGGCGGGTTGGATCAGGTCATGCAGAGAGCATCCTTGCCACTCCACATGTTCGGTATTGAAAGCGATTAACGCCCACAACGCACTGTGCGGGAACGCGCGCGCCACCTCAGGCAAACGCATCCGTTCTGCGAGCATCAGGACCATCACTGTCCCGCGGAATGCATCTAGCGAGAGCAGCCGAGTGAAGCCTTCGGCTTTGCGTCCAGATTCCTCTCGCTTCGCTTCGGATACGGGACTCTCAACCTGCGTGCTTTCGATCATCCATCGCTCCTATGCACTCAAGTCTGAAGGGCAAAGCCCGGGGAGTCCGAACGGGCGTTCCACTTGCCGCGCGTGAAATCAGGAAACTTCTGGGGAGCGCCGTTCTGCGCCACGGAAGCTTCACTGAGGGGAGTCGGGGCACTCCATGCGGCCGCATCATAGACATTGATATCGGGCACCAGGCCCCGCTTCAGGCAATCCATCAGCCGGTAATTCATGATGTAGTCCATTCCTCCGTGGCCACCCATCTTACGCGCCAGTTCTCCGGTAGTCTTCCAGAGCGGGTGTTCATACTTGTCGCGAAAGGCATCGATATTTTCCCATTCTTCTTTCTTTGGTCCGTCAAAGAAGATACGCGGCGGGTAATCGGTGAACGCACCTTTTGTCCCCGAGATCGAATTGAGGCGGCTGTAAGGACGTGGGTTCACCACGTCATGCTGGAGAAGAATTGTGCGGCCCCTCTGGGTTTTTATGATGCTGGTGTTCATGTCACCGCAGATGTACTTCTCGGCACGCTTCGGGTCTCCCTCAGCGAAGTTCGCTTTGACATAAGCGCTCAGCGAAGCTTCGGCCGAACTCACCGAAACCATGTAGTCGAACCTGTCCCCGCGATGGATGTCCATGTAATGAGCGACCGGGCCCAGCCCATGCGTCGGATACGGGTTTCCATTGCGCTTCATGTGCGGAAATCGCCGCCACAGGCCTTCGCCTTCGTTCGCGGTTAAAATGCCGCGCAAGTCGTGAAGATAGGCCGCCTCACCATGCGTGATTTCGCCGAAGAGGCCATCATGCACCATCCCGAAAATCATCATCTCGATGTCGCCATAGCAGCAGTTCTCAAGAATCACGCAATGCTTGCGAGTCGCCTCGGACGTGTCGACAATGTCCCAGCACTCCTGCAAAGTCGTACAGGCAGGCACTTCGACGGCAGCATGCTTGCCATTCTTCATCGCGTTGAGCGCCATCGGCACGTGCCAGTCCCACGGCGTCGCAATATAAACGATGTCGAGTTCGAGCTGAGTCAGGTTTTTGAAATCCGTTTCGCCCTTGCTGAAGCCCTTGGGCTGTGGCTGGCCTGCGTCGGTGACCATCTTCTGCGCGTGCGCGACTTTGTCCGAGACGAGATCGCAGATCGCTTTGACCTCCACGTTTTCTACGGCGAGCAGGTCCCCGAGCAAACTGGTGCCGCGTCCGCCCACCCCGATGATTCCCAGCCGCACCCGTTCTCTTGCCTCAAACGGGACGCCCATCATCGTCGAGTTTGCGCTTTTCGGTTCGCCGCTTACGAGGTTACCAGCCAAAATGTCGGGCGAAAGGGCAAGCCCCACACCGCTAATCGCGGTGCGCTTCATGAAACTCCGTCGCGAAATATCTCTAGGTTCTTTATCCCTGGGCACGTCGTGTCCTCCTGCTGATTCCCACCCGCTCAGATAGATAGTAGTTCTACAACAAAACGCGGATGTTTACCCGCTCAATCCTGTTGAGGATAAATGGCAGCCAGAGCTCACCACAAATTGGCATACCTCTTCTTGCCGGCCGTCGTCGAATCCGAAAATTCGCGCCGCGAACTGGATCACAAAAAGCAGCCTGCGAGCGCGTCGGTTATCGGCGTATTCTCTGGTCGGCCGGCTGGATTCCGTACCTCCCCTGGCTTGATTGCGACGGGTAGCACGGGGGTAGCACCGAGCAGCAGAGAAAGCGGCTTCCGCGAAACATCGCTGGAAGCCGCATATTTACTGAATATTTTGGTGAGCGCGGTAGGAATCGAACCTACAACCTACTGATTAAGAGTCAGTTGCTCTGCCAATTGAGCTACGCGCCCGCTCCGTTCACCGACGACCCCTGACGAGAATCCTAAGCTTAAAGGATTTTGTGACCGGAGGGTGACGGGGTGATCCAGCGACATCCGTCCGTTCGTCCTGGCCTCATCGAACCTTGCAGCAACTCGTCACGGAAGGACCCTGACAGACCGTTGCGGTCTGAATATCAGCAGTCCCAACATCAACGTCATTCAAGCTTATCACGGAAGGCAGAACAGTGCAGGTTGGCGCGTCGCGGCGAGATCGCGAAGCGCGCCTCGCGATCTCGGACCACTTCGCGGTACCGCCGGGAACAATTTTCTAAGCTGATCCCACGACGTTTCCGCCCTGCGGCTCACGCACCCACTCCCAAACTCGGACCCCTTCATCGTCGAGAAGATAACGGGCTTCGGAGTATCGGGTCAGCCGGTGGAAGACGGTAGTCACCGACGCCGACAGATCTTTGTGACGACCGACCAAGTCGGGGAATTTGCTGCGCAATTGTTCGATCGCCTCGCGTGTGCGCAGCGGCCGGCTGGACTCCATCAGCACGGTGCGACAGGCGCGGGTGAAGCCCGAGCGTCGGCCTCCGGTCCCGCCATCCAGAGCGGCCACCAACTGTTGGTCGAGAACGGACTCGCCGAACAGGCTGACCAGCCCATTCAGCAGTTGCCGGATCGTGCCGATCCGTCGCATGATCTCGCCCCGCTGCTGCAGGAGTTCGTGCAACTCCCGTTCAGCGGAGCGGATCACTTCGTGTACATGCGCGCTGGCGTCCTGCTCTGCCACGGACTGCATCGCGGTGATGCTCATTCGTTTCTCCCCCGGACTTGTAGTCTCCAGCTGCATCGAACTATTTGGTTCCCGCTCCTGCGGACAGGCCCGTCCCGTTCGAGCGATGTTTGGCGAAAGCAATGCTCGTCTTGGGCGCAGCCAGTTCGTAGCCAACTGTTTCGTTTTCCACCCACACCTGAGTCAGGGCGTGTCCCCCGGCCACAGAGGAAAACTTCAGCTTCGTTGCCGGACTGCTCTCCCGCAATTCCACGGAGTGTGTGAGCAGCGATAGCAGCACGTGATCTTCCGAGTTACGCAGGTCCAGTCGCCCGGGCGCGATGCGCACAAACGAGTAGTCTCCCGCGGGAAATGCCTTGTCACCGACCGTGAATTCAAACGGAACATTCACGTGGATGACGCGCTGCTCGATCTGGGCTTGAGCCGTTCCCGCGCACAACAAGACAGCGAGCGAAAGTGGTGTCAGGATTCGAGCGATCAGGTTCGTCATATGGCCTCCCAAACTTCTGTCTTCGGTTGTTTTGTGAGTCGCGCCATCCTTGCGCTCACGAAGACCGAGTGTGCGGCAAAGTTTTTTGCGACGCTATCCGCTTCTTGCGATCAATGTCACTTGACCGCGTATGCAGCATTGGACGCATTTCGCGGCATGAAGATTATTGTTTGTTTTCATTCCTTGAATGAACTATGCTCATATCGACAGCGATCAATGCACGCGGACTCTGCGAGCGTATTTTTCTGGCCAAGCAAGACAAATAGACGGGTTTCGGAGTTTGATATAGATCGAAAACAACATTCGTGGATGGGAACTCGCAAATGTGGGAGCAGGCGCAGCGAGAAAGTGGATCGACACCACACGAGACTCTCTCTACACAGAGAAAGCAGGAATCGATGCCAACAAACCACAATGTGAGGCTGGAAATTCGTCACCTGCGTTTGTTAACCGCCGTGGCGGAAGAAGGAAGCGTGACGGAAGCGGGCCGGCGACTGCATGTGACTCAATCGGCCCTGAGCCACCAACTGCGCGACGCCGAAGAGAGGCTGGGGACTGCGCTATTTCTGCGACTGGGCAAGAAGATGGTACCGACCCCGGCCGGCGAACGCCTCCTCGACTCCGCCCGCAAGGTGCTCGACGAGCTTACCTGCGCTGAAGCCCAGATTGAAGGACTGAACGGCGGCACGCGTGGCGTGATTCGTGTGAGCACCGAGTGCTACACGTGTTATCACTGGCTGCCTCCGGTGATGAAGAAATTCCAGGCAAAGTTTCCGCGCGTATCCCTCAATATTGTGCTCGAAGCGACGGCGCGGCCGCTCGACGCGCTGCTCGAGGGCAAGCTGGATGTTGCCGTGACCACCGCCCGCTTGCCACGCAACAAAAACGTCCAGCTCACTCCGATTTGTGATGATGAGTGGGTCATTGTGATCGCACCGAAACACAGGCTAGCGGCTGCGCCTCACATTCAGCCGCGCGATCTGGCGGGTGAAACGGTGTTTTGTTATCCTCCGAAAGAAGAGAGCACTCTGCTGCACAAAATCCTGCACCCGGCCGGAGTGGTGCCAGAGCGTGTGCTGGAGATGCCCCTCACCGAATCGATTATCGAGATGGCAGCAGCCGGGTTGGGAGTGGCATTCCTCGCGCGCTGGGCGGTCGTGGACCATGTCAACGCCGGAAAAGTGGCGGCACGACCGCTGCACAAAGGTGGCTTCCATCGCAAGTGGTACGCTGCCACCCTGCGCAACGCTGCAGCCTCGCATTGCGTAGACGAATTCGTCAGCCTTCTGGCGAAGAGCGCTCCCCTGTCCTCGACGGGAAGCTAAGGTATCAGCGCGGCAAACGAAACGGGCCGGTCGCAATCAAGCGACCGGCCCTTGCTTCCCCTGGGAATTCAGACTGCTCTAAAACTCCAACCGCAATGCAAACTGCAACTGCCGCGGTGAGTTCGAAGTCGCCGTAATTACCCCGAACGAACTCGGCAGCGTGAAGTCCGCCACTCCGCCCAGGCCATTCAAAGGCAGGGCAAAGCTGGGATGGTTGAAGGCATTGAAGGCTTCCGCGTGGAACTCCAGGTGGAAACGTTCGTTTAACTTGAAGTTCTTGATGACCGCCAGATCGGTGTTGGAGTAGTGGGGCCCGTGAAGGTTGTTGCGGGAACCCATCTCCAGTCCCACCGGACCCGAAAAGGCTCCCTGCGCTGCATTGGGATCGGCGAAGAACTGCAGCGCGTTTCCGTTGCTGGCATCGTTGTGAATGCCGGCACGGATCGCATTCGTGTCTCCATTGAAGATTCCCGGGGCTACGGTAGCGAAGCCGATCGGAAAAGCGTTCGAACCGGTGCGGAAAGCCAGGCCGGTGTGCCAGCTCTCGATGCCCGAAATCGACCATCCGCCTATGACCTGGTTAAGCAGGCCTGAAGCCGCTCCCCCAAACATTTTGCCTCGTCCGAACGGCAACTCGTAAATGCCGATCATGCTGATCGAGTGCCGGACGTCGAAGTCAGAGTCACCTCGGCAGACGCGCAGATTGGTGATGTCGCAAACGAAATCTGTAAAGAACGAGTTCGCCGACGCCGAAGCGTTATCAATCGAATGCGAGAACGTGTAGTTGAGATCGAACTGCAGGCCTTGCGAGTATTTCTTATGCAAAGTGACCAGGAGCCCGTTGTAGCTGGAGAACGACTGGTTGGTGAGGTAGACGTTGGTATCGAACTGTGGGCTTAGGCCGATACCCGACGCCAGCGCGTGGTTCTGGTTCAGGAAAGCAACCGAGTCCGAGAGATCGCCTCGCGTGACTAGCCCACCGACAAAGTCATAGAGGAGCTGAGTGCAGTTGGGTTCGCCGAAGATCGTGCAGTCGCCGCCATAGTAGGCGTTGGTAGCGGCAGCAACCTGGTTTTCAAGGAAAGGCTGCGGGGTCACAACGCCACTGAATCCGGGCTGCCTGACCTCGGTAGTAAGCGCCGAGAAGTCTCCCACCAGCGTATGGCCAGAAGCCGGGTCAGTAAAGTTCAACGTCTGACCCGGATCGGCCTGAATGAGCAGGCGACGCCCCAGCCGTCCAAAGTAGTTCACATCCAACTGAAACTTGCCGGGTAGCTCGCGCTGCAGACCGAAGGTGAAGATGATGTTGTAGGGATTCCTCAAGTTCTTATCGATGGCGTAGTTGAAGGTTGCGCCGGTCATTTCCCCGTAAGCGTTCCCAGTGGAATCCACGAACGGGGTAAATGGATTGGTGGGCTGCTGAGGAGTCAGCAGGCCGGGCGGAATGGCGGTAATGCTCGTGAATGCCGGGTCGTTTGCCAGATCAAAGGCGGGATCGCCCGACCCACCGAAGTTTGTGGTGGTCTGGCTGTTGAATAGATAGCTGTTGCGATTCTGCTCAAAGTTGACGGCCTCGGTGCCAGGATGATCGAAGATGATGCCACTGCCCAAACGGATCACCGTCTTCCGGTCGCCCAATAAGCGACCCCAGAAACCATCGCCCTTCGCCGCAGGGTTGTAAGACAGGCTCAACCGCGGAGCGAAGTCTTTCCAATCACTGCGGTAGAACGCGGGCCCGTGATTGGCCTTGCCGCCCTTGGTATAAGTTACAAAGGGAATCACGTCGCTGGTGGTTCCAAAGCGCCCGGCCGCGGCCGCAGCGACGCGGCTGTTAAAGAACGACGCAGCGTCAATATTCGGAACTCCCTCGAAGCCCTGCGTTTCGTAGGGCACCGAATAGAACTGCCAGCGCAATCCGTAGGCCAACGTCAGGTCGTTGCGGATGCGCCACGTATCCTGGGCGTAGACTTCGGTTTCGTAGTAACGCCACTTGCGGATGTTGCCGGTATCTTGCGGCGTCGGCTGTTGCGCCAGGTCGTAGTTCAGGTTCTGTTGGAACTGGGCAATGCGACCGACGGTAAACGCCAGTGAGGTGTCCCATTCGGTGCGGGCAACCGCCCCAGGATCACGCAGGATGTCTCCGGGCCTCAGAGCCGAATCCAACCCGAAAAGATTCCCGCCCAGACCGACGGTGATGGCGTTGAGATCGAGCGTTTCGTTCGAGAGCGCCGAGATGGGCTTGAACGTGCCGCCGATCTGGAAGTTGTGGGTGCCGCGCTGGTAAGAGAAGTCGTCGCGGAAAATCGGGATTGGAATGTCGCGGCGCTGCGACGCTTGCGACGAGTACGGCGAATCGAGGATCGGCTGATTCGATCCGTTGTTGGCGAAAATACTGAAGTCGTTGGCGCCCGCCGGGTTGAAGTGAACCGGAAAATTCACCCGCGAACGGGCTTCACCAAATACGAATTGGTTCACTTTGTTCGCGGAAATCGTCCAGGTATCGCCCACCGAAAACGTGTAGCTGGTGTCAATGACGAAGTGCGTGACGGGATCGCCCGGGAACTGCACCGTCGCTCCGTTGATGTTGTCCCCCTGCTTTCTACCAGTGTAGGAGTACTTGGCGAAGAGACGGTGATTGGTGCCCAGGTTGTAATCGAGTTTGCCAATCAAGTTGTTTTCGTAAAGATGCTCCGGAGCGCTGAAGCGGAATCCTCCGGTGTTGATGCCGTCGCCCGCATTCAAGTCGTTGGCTACGGGATAGCGGCCGTTGATGAAGGTGGTAAGCGCAGCATTGGCCTGGATTCCAGGGAAATCCGGAAGCGCGGCAGCCAAGTCGGCCGCCGAGAGCTGCGCAATGCAGCTCGGCGCGGTGTTGATGCGGCTGTTTTCGTCGCAGGCGCCGGAGCTATTGATGTACGCGATGCCACCATTGCGCAGGTTGCCGATCGGCTCGACCGAGTTGTCCAGCGGCACAATGCGCTCCACGACATCGGTTTGCGCATCTCTGCGGCCGTTGTAATCGATGAAGAAGAATGCCTTGTTCTTCTTGATTGGCCCGCCTAAAGTTACGCCAAACTGATTCCGGTTGAGCTGTGTCCGAGGCACGACTGGAGTGGCGCGCAGGTTGAAATAATCGTTTGCTTCCGTCGCAGTATTGCGCAAATATTCTGAGAGCGATCCGTGCCAGTCGTTGGTGCCGCTCTTCGTGACCAGAGTAATCTGCTGACCGGCGCCGCGGCCTTCTGCTGCCAGCGGATTGGCTGATTCGCCACGGAATTCCTGGATGGAATCTACCGGGGCATTTGCGGTCGGCGCATACGCCTGGCCCGTGCCGAAGTCGTTTACATCCAGACCGTCGAGCGTGATGTTGCCCTGGTCGATGCGGGATCCGGTTACCGCGCCGGCTCGACTAGCGGTGGGATCGTCGACACCTCCGGTCATCACTACTCCCGGCTGAAACTGCGCCAGAGTCGCCATCGAGTCACGCAGCAGTACCGGCAGATCGTGCACTTCGCGGAGGTCGAAGTTATTTCCGATGGTTGTGTCGGTTGTATCCAACGTTACCGCCGAGGCGACTCCGCTCACTTCTACCGTCTCCGCGGTCGACCCAACTTTCAGCTGTGCGTTCTGCGTATGAGTCGCGTTCACCCCAAGGTATACGGCCGATACCTTAACGGTCTCGAAGCCCTGCTTGCTGAATGTGAGTTGATATCCGGGGCCCGGTTGCAGGTGTCCGAACAAATACGCACCCAGCTCGTTTGTTTTCGCTGCGAAGGACGTATTGGTCTTCGTATCCAGGAGCTTCACGTCGGCATCAGGCACGACGGCACCGCTTGGATCGGTGACCACACCGGTCAGCGAAGCGACATCCTGTGCCGAAACAAAAGTTGGGACGCCGCACAACAGCGCCAGCATCAGCAGAATCCCCCAGGTGCGAATCCGAGCGGAATGGAACGCGAAGAACCTCATCATTATCTCCTTGCAAACTTAAGTTGTTTCGGGGCAGAGGCTGCGCTCACTAAAATCCCCCATGCCGAAAGTCGCCACAGCCTGTGCAAGGGAGCAATCCCCGGTCCATAACAATTAGCTGTAAGCTTTGACCTATCAGGAACTGCACATTTCGTGGTTCGCTGTTAGTTGAGGCGAACTGCTTTTTCCAGTATTCGCGTTATGAAAATTGGTATAGCTCTAGGGATACGTTTGCTTCTGGGCGGGAATACACAACAGTCACGACGTGGTTCGCCTGCGAAGTCTCGGCCTATGTAACTGCTCCGGTCCAAAGTCATTCCGGTCTCGAACATAACTTGGCCGCCCGAAGACAGAGAACTGTCTTGACCCGTGTTTCCAGGCTCGCGTTTGGAAAAGAAAAACAAAATCAGCAGAGAGAAAATCAGAACGAGGATTGAATTCTCATTTTACGGACGCATCTTCTTTGTGAGAACGTCAGGCGTCCTTGAATGCGAATGAATAGCAGAGATCGCAGAGCAGCCGAACAGAGTTTTCTCAGTCGATACTTGCGCGGAGAGCTGCAGCGAAGAGTTCTCTCTTGGAACCACGAACATGGAACCGCGCGGGCGTGATTAGCTTAGGACTCTGGCATCGCCAGAGTCCGC
>Ga0265338_10010939_pt1 | contig 10546 bp, 10 predicted proteins | sample 42126metaG_FD_193579 | JGI IMG/M metagenome (GOLD analysis project Ga0265338, IMG submission 193579) | Rhizosphere microbial communities from Carex aquatilis grown in University of Washington, Seatle, WA, United States - 4-21-26 metaG | ecosystem: Host-associated > Plants > Roots > Rhizosphere... | reverse complement strand
TCGTCGGGCGCCACAATCGTGCCGGCGCCGGTGTCGCGGAGGAGATCGGCGGCGGCGCCGTCAGGCGGCACGACCGCGAGAATCGGGCGCTCGGCGGCGAGATACTCGAAGATCTTCCCCGTCAGGACGCCCTTGCCTCGGCCGCCCGAGTCCGGGATGAGAAGGAGCAGCGCCTCCGAGTCCCGCTGCAGCTCGAGCGAGCGGCGCCGCGAGACGTAGCCGAGCAGCTCGATGCGGTCTCCGAGGCCGAGCGCCTCCGCGTACTCGCGATCGTCGGCGCGAACGTCTCCCGCGAAGCGAACGACCACGTCCTCGAGCCCCGACTCCGCGAGAGCGCGGAGGAACGGCTTCGGATCGCGCTTGCCGTGGAAGTTGCCGGTGTGCGTAATGCGAAGCCGGTCGCTCGGGTGGTGTTCGAGGCCGGCGAAGTCGTCGAAGTCGGAGCCGTTCGCGATCGTCACGACCTTGCCCTTCGGCCGCAGAGCGCGCGCCTCGTCGGCGATCGCGTCCGAGGCGGCGACGATCGCGTCCGCCTGCGACGCGACGAGCCGGCCGATGCCGCCGACAGTCTTCTCCTTCAGCTGCGCGAGCCGCGACTCGTAGCCGCGCCGGTGCGGGTGGGACGTGAGCGGGTCGCGCAGGTCGGCGACCCACGCCGCACCGCTCGCGTGCTTCACGGCGGCGCCGAGGAGATGGAGCGACGGCGGCGGCGAGGTCGTGATGACGACATCGATCCCCTCGCGCCGCGCGAGGCGGATGGCGACCGGCGTCGCGATCGTGCTCCACGGAAGGTTCTCGTCGGGGACGAGCAGCCGCCGGCCGAGCAGCGCCGCCTGCGTGCCCACCCGCGCGAGCCCTTCCGTCCCGGCAAGGCGCTCGGACGCGCGACCCGCGTTCGGGCCGACGTAGCGGACGCGATGGATCCACGCCTGCGTCGGCAGCTCGAGCTCGTCGTTGGCCTGGAGCGCGCCGGGCATGTCGGGCGCGAGCACGTGCGTCTCGATCCCGAGCGCCGGCAGATGCGTCGCGAACTTCAGCGGCCGATGCACGCCGCCGCCACCGCCCGGCGGGAAGTGGAGCGTCACAAGGAGGACCTTCAAGACCGCAAAGGTAATCTCGCCGGGTGGCTGATGCCCGGACACAACTCGTCGCCGACGGCTACGACGTCATCGGTGAGACGTTCGCCGAGTGGCGCGAGCTGATCGTCGGCGACCCGCGCGAGGAGTGGGAAGGCGAGCTCGTCGCGCGCCTCGCGGACGGCGCACGCGTGCTCGAGCTCGGCTGCGGCGCGGGCTCGCCCGAGACGAAGCGGCTCGCGGAGCGCTTCCACCTCACGGGAGTCGACATCTCGCCGCGACAGGTCGAGCGTGCGCGCGGAGCCGTCCCTGCCGCCGAGTTCCGCTGCGCCGACTTCACCGATCTCGAGCTGCCCACTGGATCGTTCGACGCGGTCGTCTCCTTCTACGCCTTCAACCACGTGCCTCGGGAGCTCCTCGCGCCGCTGCTCGGGCGCATCCACTCATGGCTCACGGCCGGCGGCTGGCTCCTCACGGCGTTCGGCCAGTCGGATCTGCCCGGCTGGACGGGCGACTGGCTTGGCGCGCCGACGTTCTTCGCAAGCTTCCCGCCCGAGACGAACTCGCGGCTCGTGCGGGAGGCCGGGTTCACGATCGAGCGAGACGAGGTCGTCGAGTTCGAGGAGCCGGAAGGGCCGGTGAAGTTCCAGTGGGTGCTGGCGCGCGCGTGACGACGATCCTCGTCACGGCGTGCGGGGGTCCGGGCGCAGCGCGGATGTTGCGCGCCTTGCAGGAGAACGGCGAGCGCGACGTGCGGCTCGTCGGGGTGGACATGTCCGAACGGGCCATCGGCCGGCACATCTGCGACGCGTTCCATCTCGTCCCGGCCGGAAGCGACCCCGGCTATCCCGACGCGATCCTCGACCTCGTCGAGCGGGAGGGCGTCGACGTCGTCCTGCCGCACGGGTCGAACGACCTGCAAAGCCTGGCGGATCGACGGAACGACTTCCCCGTGCCCGTGATGGTGTCCGGACCGGACGCCGTCCGCCGTGCGAACGACAAGGCGGAGACATTCGAAGCGCTACAGCGGATCGGAGTGGGCGCGCCTGACTTCCGGCGCGTGACGGGCGCGGCCGGCGTCGAGGCGGCCGCCCGAGAGCTCGGCTACCCCGACCGGCCCGTCTGCTTCAAGCCGGCCTTCTCGAGCGGCTCGCGAGGCTTCCGCGTCCTCGACCCGACCGTCGACCGCACGCACCAGCTCCTCTATGAACGCCCCGGCGCGCTCGCGATGACGCTCGAGGAGGCGGTCGAGCTGCTCCCCGAGGACGGCCTCGACCTGCTCGTGATGGAGTTCCTGACGGAGCCCGAGCGAACGGTGGACGCGATCGCCGACGGGCGTGGCATCGTCCTCCAGGCGACCCGGACGCGCGAGTCGCTGCGCTGCGGCCTCGGCATGTACTTCGTCACGCTCGACGCCCCAGAGCTCGTCGCAGCGTCGGAGCCCGTGGTCGCGGAGTTCGGCTTCGAGCACTTCGTCAGCATCCAGTTCATGGGCGAGAAGATCATCGAGATCAACCCGCGGATCTCGACGATGATGATCCAAGAGGACTTCAACTTCCCGTGGCTCGCGGTCAAGCGCGCCCTCGGCTATGCGTCCGACGACGAGCTTCGCGCCGTTCAGAGCCGCGTCCGGCCGGGACACTCCGTGCTTCGTTTCTTCGACCAGGTGGAATTCGATGCGTAGTGGACTGGAATTCACTCGCTGAAGCGCTGAACGCGGCGTGCGACGAGCCCGACGGCGAGATCGCGGAGCGGGCCGTCCACGCAGCGGAGCTCGTCGCGGCGACGGCCGGGGAGCCGGCCGACGACCTCTCCGACGAGGATCGCGAGTGGGCGGAGCTGCACGGCGTCCCGCCCGAAGAGCTCGTCGAGCTCGCGTGCCGCTCGATGAAGTGCGTCGCCGGGCTCTCCGACGAGTGGCACGCACGGCTGAACGACCTCCGCTACCGGCTCGGCGACGTCGCGGCGGCGTAGATTGCGCACATGGCGCGTCTCGGGCCGCTCGTCCTCCTATTCGGTCTGCTCGCTCGGTGCGGCGCAGGTCCGGCGCTCCACAACAACGGACCGCCGCCCATCGCGCCGCAGCCCACCCCCCGGCACGCGCCTTTGCACGTCGTCGTTCATGCGGGCAAACAGCGGATCTTCCGGCCGGGACAACTGCGCCCCGGCGACGTCGTCACGTGCGGGAGTCTCAGGGTCCGCACTCCCAACCATCCAGACGGGTCGAGCTGGTCGGTAGGCGACGGATCGGCGACTCCGGCGGGGAAGAGTCGCTCGCTCGAGCTCCAGTCCAGCCCGGACGGCTCGATAACCGCGACCTGCAGCCGCTAGAGGCGCAGCTCGAAGAAGAGGACGCCCGGGATCGGGTGGTCGACCCACGGTTCGCACGGCTCGAAGCCGAGGGACGCGTAGATGCCGAGGGCGGCTTCCATCTTCGGCAGCGTGTCGAGACGGATGACCGCGTAGCCGAGGTCCCGGGCGCGATCGATCGCCGCCGCGGCGAGCCGCTTGCCGAGGCCGGTGCCGCGCGCGGCGCGCCGGACGTAGAGCCGCTTCAGCTCGGCGGCGCCGTCCGGGAGATGCTTGACCGCCGCCGAGCCGACCAGCGCACCGGCGTTGTCGCGCGCGACGAGCAACGCCCGGTAGTAGCCGGGCAGAGCGGCCAGCTCGTCCTCGAAGTCCCTGACCCAGAACTCCGCCCCGATCCAGGCCGCGTACTCGCGGAACATCACGCGGAGCTCGGCGGCGTCGCCTTCGCCCGCGTCGGAGATCAGCGGAGCGCCCGCAGCTCCTCCACGTCGGCCGCGCTCGGCTCCCACGCGCCGGCGGCGACGTTCGCGCGCACCTGCTCGGGCTTCGTCGCGCCGGCGATGACGGACGTGACGGCCGGCTGCGCGAGCAGGCCGCCGAAGGCGAGATCGAGCATCGCGATGCCGCGCGCGTCGGCGAACGCCTGCAGCGCCTCGACGCGGTCCCAGCGCTGGTCGGCGATCTCCTGCCCAGCGAGCCGTCCCTCCTTCGCCTCCTCCTCGCGGCGGTACTTGCCGGTGAGTAGCCCGCTCGCGAGCGGGAAGTACGGCAGGAAGCCGATCCGAAGCCGCTCGCACGTCGGCAGCACCTCGTCCTCGGCTTCGCGCTCGATGAGCGAGTACTCGTTCTGAACGGAGACGAAGCGGGCCGTCCCGGCTTCGCGCGCGGCCGTCTCCGCCTCCTCGATCTGCTCAGCGGAGAAGTTCGAGGCGCCGATCCAGCGCACCTTGCCCTCGTCGACGAGCTCGTTCAGCGCGCCGAGCGTCTCCTCGATCGGCGTCGACGTATCGGGACGGTGCAGTTGGTAGACGTCAATGACGTCGGTGCGGAGCCGGCGAAGCGAGCCTTCAACGGCCCAGCGGATGTACTCGCGGCGGCCGGGCGAGTCCTCGGGGCGCTCCTCCATCGGCATGCCGAACTTCGTTGCGAGCACGACCCGGTCGCGGCGCCCTTCCAGCGCGCGGCCGATGTAGTCCTCGCTCATCCCCTGGCCGTAGATGTCGGCCGTGTCGAAGAGCGTGATGCCTGCGTCGAGCGCGGCGTCGATCACCGCGAGCGTCTGCTTGTAGTCGCAGCGCCGGCCGAAGTTGTTCGTGCCGAGCCCGACGACCGAGACCTCGGGGCCGCCGTCTCCGAGATGCCGAGTCCGCATCCTCCGGACGCTAGTGGAAGCGCGCCGTACGATGCGCCGAGCCGTGGACGATCACCGCTTCGTCTTCCTCGCAGGCCTGCACCGCAGCGGCACGACGCTGCTCGCGCGCCTGCTTGCAGCGCACCCGGAGGTCAGCGGCTTCTCCGGCACCGACGTCCCGGCCGACGAGGGCCAGCATCTCCAGACCGTCTATCCCGCCGCGAAGATCTGGGGAGGCCCCGGCCGTTTCGGCTTCGCGCCGGAGGCGCACTTCACCGAGGCCCAGGCCAGCGAGGAGAAGGCGCGGCAGCTGCTCGAGGAGTGGTCGCCGCACTGGGATCTCGCGCGGTCCGTACTGCTCGAGAAGTCGCCGCCGAATCTGCTCAAAACCCGCTTCCTGCAGGCGCTTTTCCCCGGAACGTCCTTTGTCGTCGTCCTCCGGCACCCGATCGCGGTCTCGCTCGCGACAGCGAAGTGGCGCCGGACGCGGCGGTTCGGTCGCATGCTCGAGCACTGGCTCCGCTGCCACGAGATCTTCGCGACAGACAAGCCTCAGCTGGAGCGCGTCCACGTGATCCGCTACGAGGAACTCGTGCATGAGCCCGAGCCGGTCTTGCGCGGTGTCTTCGAGTTCCTCCAGCTCGATCCGATCCCACCGAGCGAGCCGGTCGAGGCCGGCGCGGACGAACGCTACTTCGCGCAGTGGCAAGCGCTGAAGCGCGACCCGCGGATGCGCGCGTACCTCGACCTAGCCTCGCTCCGGTTCGAGCGGCGAGCGCGGCGCTGGGGCTACAGCCTCCTCCGCCCGTAGCCCGGCCTACGCCGGGACAGGCTCGCGCTCTTCGAGCGACTCGGCTTCGACGTGGGTCACGCTTCCGGGCGGGAGTCCGAGCCGCCCGAGCGCCGCGGTGAACAGGGTGACCGCCTCGTCGACTCCATGCTGCACGTCCGCGGCCGCGACGGAGAACGTCGCGCTGAGAACTCCGGTTCCGGTGTTGAGACTCGTGCCGGCCCCGGTTAGACCACGGATTCCGTCGATCGCCGCCGTGAAGGCGAGAAGCACCTCCTCGTCGTGAGCGACGCCGTGAGCGGTGTCGATCGTGACCATCCACTCTGTCAACGCTCGTAGCCTCCTTTCTTCATCTGGCGTTCCGCCTGACGGCGCCAGTTCCGGTCGCTCGGAGTCTTGTGGATAGGGACGATGGTCCGTCCATCAGGGCTGTAGAGAAGAATCGTGTTCCCCCGGTCATCGGCACGCCAACCCTGCGCGTGTGCGCTCGCGACGAGCTCGCGTATCTCTTTCGCAGTTCCACTCATGGTGGGGCTGACGGCGGACGCTGTCAAGCGTCCCCGCCTGCGCCTATTGGCCCGAAGGAGGATCAGACGCCGAGCGCGTCGGGCAGCTGCCGTGCGTGGACGACGACGAGTGTCTTCGTCGGGCGCGTGAGCGCGACGTAGAGCTCGCGTAGGCCGCGGTCGCCTTCGTCGGCGATCGCCGCAGGTTCGACGACGACGACGTGGTCGAACTCGAGACCCTTCGCCTGGCGCGGGGTGAGGATCGGGAACGGGAAGTCGTCCGGCACGGCGAGCGTCCGCGGGACGATCACCGCGAGGAGTCCGTCGAGGTCTTCCAGCGCGACCGCCTCGCGCAGCGCTGCGGTCATCAGCTCGTCCTCCGCGACCGCGACGAGCCGCGGCGGGTCGCCGCCCTTCCGGTACGCGACGGGCGGCTCGACCTCGGGCGCGATCTCGTCGAGCAGCGGCAGCGCGAAGTCCATGATCTCGGCCGGGACGCGATACGCGTGGCGCAGCTCCTCGATCTCGAACTCCGCTCCGGCAAGCAGAAACGGCTCGAGCTCCTCCCAGCGGCGATAGACGACGGGGCCGGTCGCCTGCGCGACGTCGCCGAGGATCGTGAGCGAGCCGTCGACGGCGCGGCGCGAGATCGCGAGGAGCTGCATCGGCGAGAGATCCTGCGCCTCGTCGACGATCACGTGCCCGTACGAGCGCGGCGCGCCGGCGAGCAGTGCGCGCGCCTCGTCAAGCAGCGGCACGTCGTGGTCGCTCCACAGGAGGTCGGCGGCGCGGCGCGGGCGGTCGCGGAGGAGGAGCTTCCGCTCGTCGGCGTCGAGCACGTCCTCCGACGCCGCCTCGAGCGCGGCCGGCGACGTCAACAGCCGCGCGACGAGCTTCTCGGGCTGCGGCAGCGGAAGGACGCGGTCGAGCCAGCGCGTGAGGAAGCCGCCCTGGCGGAGACCGCTCTCGATCTCGTCGAAGCTGCGGATCGCCTGTGGCCCGAACAGCTCGCCGTACCGCTCGTAGAAGCGGCGGAGAACCGCCATCCGGAACCGTTCGCGCGCGAGGCCGACCGGGTCGCCCGCTTCCAACGCCGCCTCGAGCAGTTCGGCGACGTTCCGCTCGCGCACGCGCACGTACTCGCCCTCGACGCGCATGACGAGCTCCTCCGGCGCCGGGACGACCGCGAGCTCGACCGCGCGCGCGACGACCTCGCGCAGCCGCGGGTCGCCCTTCAACCGCGCGACGTCCGGCTCCTCCTCACGGAGAACCTCGAGGCCGTCGACGAGCTCGGTCACGGCGCGCTGCTCGACCGCCTCCTCGCCGAGTGTCGGCAGCACCTGCGAGACGTACTCCATGAACGTCGCGTTCGGACCGACGACGAGGACGCGGCGCAGCTGTTCGCGATGCGTGTACAGGAGCCACGAGGCGCGGTGGAGGCCGACCGCGGTCTTGCCCGTGCCCGGGCCGCCCTGGATCACGAGGGCGCCGTCGGGCTCGGCGGTGATGAGCCGGTACTGGTCAGATTGGATCGTCGCGACGATGTCGCGCATCCGCGCGTCGCGGCGGCGGTCGAGCTCCTCGAGGAGAAAGTCGGAGACCCCGGCGCCCTCGACCGCGCTGCCGTCGAGCGACTCGTCGGAGATGTCGAGGAGTTTCCGCCCCTTCGCGCGGAAGCGGCGCCGCTGCGTGACGCCGTGCGGATCCTGCGGCGTCGCGGTGTAGAACGGCCGCGCCGCCGGCGCCTGCCAGTTGACGACGAGCGACTCCTGCTTGTCGTCCGTCACCCAGCGGCGCCCGACGTAGAGCGGCCGCGGGTTCGCGTCGAGGCTGAGGCGGCCGAAGACGAGCCCGCGCTCGGCGTCCTCGAACGTCTGCATGCGGCGCTTCGCCCACGCCTCCATGTTGAGCGCCGCCCATTCGGTCGCCATCGCGTCCTGCGTGCGCGCGACGGTCGACCGCATCCGGTCGAGTTGCTCGTACGCGTTGTCGACGTAGGCCTGCTCGGCGGCTAGTTCAGGGTGCGCCACGGGCCGACGAGCCTAGCGCACGCGAATCGAGATTCCAATCCTCTTTGCCGGCTTGCTCGGCTGCACCGACGGGATGTAGCGGAATCTCATGTCCGTCACGCCCTTGGCGACGGCGCGGAAGTGCCAGACCTCCTTGCCCGCAGCCCCCGGCCTCCCCTGCTTCGGTGGGACGTAACGCTGCGAGATGAGCTTCACGACCCTGTTCCCGGTGAAGCTCTTGTACTTCCAGTGGTAGCCACTGGTCGCGTTTGAGGCGAGCGTGACGACGATCGGAGTCCTCGGCTTCACCGTGTAGGACTTGTGGTTGTCCTTCGCCGTGAGGTGAAGCGTGGCGAGAAGGACGAGTAGCGCGAACATCCCGCAGAGGATAGACCCGTAGGATCGCAACGTGAAGCTCGGTCTCAACCTCGGCTACGCGCCGCCCGGCACGAATCCCGCCGACCTCGTGCCGCTCGTGCAGGAGGCGGAGCGGCTCGGCTTCGACTCGGTCTGGACGGCGGAGGCGTGGGGAACCGACGCGGTGACCGTCCTCGCCTACCTCGCGGCGAAGACCGAGACGATCAAGCTCGGCTCGGCGATCATGCAGATCCCCGGCCGCACGCCGACGAACACGGCGATGACGGCGGCGACGCTCGACCTGCTCTCCGGCGGCCGCTTCCTGCTCGGCCTCGGCACATCGGGCCCGCAGGTCGTCGAGGGCTGGCACGGCCAGCCGTGGGGGAAGCCGCTCGGCAAGACGCGCGAGTACGTCGAGATCGTCCGCACCGCCCTGCGCCGCGACGTCGTCGAGCACGCGGGCGAGCACTACCGGATCCCGTGGGACGGCCCCGGCGCGACCGGCCTCGGCAAGCCGCTGAAGATGATGCTGCGCCCGCTGCGCGCGGACATCCCGATCTACCTCGCCGCGCTCGGCCCGAAGAACGTCGCGCTCGCGGCGGAGATCGCCGACGGCTGGCTGCCGCTCTTCGTCGATCCCGAGCACTTCGACGACGCCTTCGGCGAGAGCCTCGCCGGCGCGAAGCCCGGCTTCGAGATCGCCGCGACCGTCAGCTGCTTTGTCGGCGACGACGTCCAGGCGCTGCGCGACGCGCTCAAGCCGTACCTCGCGCTGTACGTCGGCGGCATGGGCGCGAAGGGGAAGAACTTCTACAACGCGCTCGTCCGCCGCTACGGCTGGGAGGACGCGGCCGAGGAGATCCAGGAGCTCTACCTCGCCGGCAAGCAGCGCGAAGCGATCGCCGCCGTCCCCGACGAGCTCGTCGATGCGCTCACGCTCGTGGGCCCGAAGGAGCGAATCGCCGAGCGCCTCGCCGCGTGGCGCGAGACACCGATCACGACGCTCGTCCTCGGGACGCCGCAGCCGGAGGCGCTGCAGACACTCGCCGAGCTCGTCCTCTAGCTGCCGGCCAGGATTCGCTCCCAGCGCGTGCGGGCGTGACAGTGGCAACGGGGCCGCCAATGCTCGGCACGATCGAGCGCGTCGCGGGCTCCTTCGGTGTCGCCGAGCTCGAGGCAGCAGTTGAGGACGAACATGCGGTGGCAACAGCTCTCTCCATAGCGCTCGATTTCCTGGAGACCGAGATCGCGCGCCTGGCCCGGATCTCCGTCGAGGAGCGCGAGGAGTGCGGAGGCGTAAGTGAGAAGAGTGCTGTCGGGCGCCTCTTCGACGACGCGCAGCGCCCAGCGCCGTGCCTCATCGGGTAGACCGGCGTACTGCGCCGTGAACGCCGCTTGCAGCCACCGGGAAGGCACACTCGGTTCCGCTTGCACCGCGCGCCGGGCGGCGTAGCGAGCGAGGCTCCAACGGTCAAGCGACTTTGCAGCCTCCGACAAGGAACCCCACGCCGCCGCCGAGCGAGGATCGAGCACCACAGCGCGACGCGCGGCTTCCAACGATGCAACGTGATCTCCGTCCCGAAGGCGAAGTAGGGCTGAACGCTCTGCGTGGACCGCCGCGTTCGCCGGATCCTCGCGTAGCCGCCTATCGGAGACCGAAAACACAAGGGTCAATGCCCGCGCGTATTCCGCGGCACCGGCTTCGAGACCATCGATGTACGCGGTGGCACGAGCTCGGTTGAACACGAGTCTCGCGTATTCCGATCCGGTCGCGATGCCGCGGTCGAAGATGTCTCTCGCCTCTGAGTACCGCCCCTGGAGCAACCTCGCTGCGCCGAGATTGTTCAGCGCCACCGTGTTTTCCGGTTCAAGACGGAGGGCACGTAGCGCGGCGTTAGCTGCTTCCTCCCGATGCTCGTCAAGGCAGACATACGAGAGAGTCACCCACGGCGAAGCCTGGTCGGGTCCCAGCTCAACAGCCCGCTCCGCGGCCTCACGAGCATCGACTGGATAGCCAAGCTGGTGTGCAGTCCCGGCCAAGCGTGACCAGGCGCGCCATTCGTTCGGTGCCTGCCGAACGGCTTCGCGCGCCGCCTTCAGCGCCTCGGTGCGCCGCCCCAGGTGCCCGAGCGCGATCGAACGGATGC
>Ga0265338_10010938_pt1 | contig 10547 bp, 8 predicted proteins | sample 42126metaG_FD_193579 | JGI IMG/M metagenome (GOLD analysis project Ga0265338, IMG submission 193579) | Rhizosphere microbial communities from Carex aquatilis grown in University of Washington, Seatle, WA, United States - 4-21-26 metaG | ecosystem: Host-associated > Plants > Roots > Rhizosphere >... | reverse complement strand
CGACGGCACCAATGACGCGCCCGCCCTGGCCCAGGCCGATGTTGGCGTCGCCATGAACACCGGTACCATGGCCGCGCGCGAGGCCGGCAACATGGTAGACCTGGATAGTGATCCTACCAAGCTGATCGAGATCGTGGAGATCGGCAAGCAACTGCTGATGACCCGCGGTGCGCTGACCACTTTTTCCATCGCCAATGATGTGGCCAAGTATTTCGCCATCATCCCGGCCATGTTCCTGGCCTTCTATCCGCAGCTTCAGGCGCTGAATGTCATGGGGCTGCATTCCCCGCAAAGCGCCATCCTGTCGGCGATCATCTTCAATGCCCTGATCATCGTGGCCCTGATCCCGCTGGCGCTGAGGGGGGTGAAGTACCGGCCGCAGGGTGCGGCCACCGTGCTGCGCCGCAATCTTCTGGTCTATGGCCTGGGCGGCATCATCGTGCCCTTCATCGGCATCAAGGCCATAGATCTTCTGATCACCGCTATCGGTCTGGTTTAGGAGTTCAAGATGCAGCACATCCGTCCCGCCATCCTGATGATCCTGGTGATGACCCTGATCACCGGTTTGTTGTACCCGCTTGGTTTCACCGCCCTGGCGACGGCGATCTTTCCGCGCCAGGCTGCCGGCAGCCTGATCGAGCAGAACGGCAAGGTGATCGGCTCGGAGCTGATCGGCCAGCAATTTACCTCGGCCAAATATTTCCATAGCCGTCCCTCGGCGGCGGGCAACAATGGCTATGACGCCGCCAACAGTTCCGGCTCCAACTATTCCCCGACGGCCAAAAAGCTGAAGGACCGCATCGCCGCCGACACCGCCAAGCTTCAGAAGGAGAATCCCGGCCAGCCGGTGCCGGACGATCTGGTTACCGCTTCGGCCAGCGGTCTTGATCCCGACATTTCACCCGCCGGCGCTTTCTTCCAGGTGCCGCGGGTGGCCAAGGCGCGGGGCCTCAAGGAACAGGAGGTCAACGCCCTGGTGCAAGCCCATACCGAGGGCCGGCTTTTCGGCCTGATGGGCGAGCCGCATGTCAATGTCCTCGAGCTTAACCTTGCGCTGGATGCACTTTCTAAGCCCACCCCCTCTGCCTTCGCTGGCCCCAGGGCCAGCTACGGCATCTCCCCCTCTATGCGCTACGCGCAGAGGGGGAGAATGGCGTCAGGCAAGCAAAGCGCCGGCGAAGGGCATAAACTCCCGGCTGGATGACTGACTCTGGCTTTTTCAAAAAGGAAGAGGGGCGCCCATCGCCCGACGCCCTGCTGAAGGAAGCGGGACAGGCGGGGCGCGGCCGCCTGAAAATCTTTCTGGGTGCAGCCCCCGGCGTGGGCAAAACCTACGAGATGCTGGTGCAGGCCCGCCGCCGCAAGCTGGAAGGCGTGGATGCGGTCATCGGCGTGGTCGAGACCCATCGCCGGGTCGAGACCGATCTTCTGACCAAAGGCATCGAAGCCATTCCCAAGCGCCGCATGCCCTACAAGGGCCGGGTGCTGGCGGAGATGGATCTGGACGCCATCCTGCAACGCCGGCCGCGGCTGGTGCTGGTGGACGAACTGGCGCACGACAATGCGCCGGGCAGCCGCCATCCCAAGCGCTATCTGGATGTGGAAGAGCTGCTGGCGGCGGGGATCGACGTCTACACCACCCTTAATGTCCAGCACATCGAAAGCCTGAACGATGTGGTGGCGGGCATCACCCATGTGCGGGTGCGCGAGACCGTGCCGGATTCCATTCTCGATCGCGCCGACGATATCGAGTTGGTGGACCTGACGCCGGAAGACCTGATCCAACGCTTGAAAGACGGCAAGGTCTATCTGCCGGATGTCGCCGAGCGGGCGCGGGAGAATTATTTCGCTCCCGGCAATCTGGCGGCGCTGCGCGAGCTGGCGTTGCGCCGCACCGCCCAGCGCGTGGACGCGCAGATGGTGGATTACATGCGCGCCCATGCCATCGCTGGTCCCTGGGAAGCGGGCGAGCGGCTGCTCGTGGCGGTAAATGCCAAGGCTGGCGCAGCCGCCGCCATCCGCTATGCCCGGCGGCTGGCTGACCGGTTACGCGCGCCCTGGACCGCGCTGCATGTGGAAACCGGTTCGGCCGAAACCGAGGCCGAGCGCGATCGCGTCGCCCAGGCTCTGCGCCTGGCCGAGCGCATGGGCGGCATGGCCGCCACTATTCCTGCTGCCAATGAAGCCGATGGCGTGCTGCAGTTCGCGCGGGCCAATAATGTCACCCATGTCATCGTCATGGCGGCGCGGGCCTCGCGCTGGCGTTCTCTGTTGGCGCCGCCGCTGGCGGAAGACCTGATCCGCCGCGCCGGAGACATCAGTGTACATGTGGTGCCGCGCCGGCCCGTGAAGGACGAAATCGGCAAGATCGTGCTGCCCACGCCATCACCGCTGGAATGGCAGGCCTTGCTTGGCAGTGTTCTGTTCAGCGCCATCGGTCTGGGAATCAGCCTGGCCTTGCGCCAGACCATGGCGGTTTCCAATGTGGCGCTGGTGCTGTTGGTGGCGGTGTTGGCCAGCGCCGTGGTCTATGGCTTGCTGCCGTCACTGGTCGCGGGCCTGATATGCGCCTTGGCCTACAACTTCTTTTTCCTGCCGCCGCTCTACACCTTCACCATCGCCGATCCCGAGAATGTGGTCACTTTGCTGGTGTTCATGCTGGTGGCGGGCATCACCTCCAACCTGACAGCGCGGGTGCGCAGCCAGGCCATCGTGGCGCGCCAACGCGCCGCCACCACCGAGGACCTTTACCGCTTCAGCCGCAAGCTGGCGGGCATCGGCTCGCTCGACGATCTGCTCTGGGCCACCGCCTATCAGGTGGCGCATATGCTGCGCCTGCATGTGGTGCTGCTGTTGCCGCGCGGCGAGGAACTGGAAGTGCGTGCCGGCTATCCGCCGGAAGATACCTTGGACGAGGGCGATCTGGCTGCCGCAAAATGGGCCTTCCAGCAGGGCCAGGAGGCGGGCCGCGGCGCCGATACCTTGCCGGGCGCGCGCCGCCTGTTCCTGCCCATGCGCACCGGCGCCGGCGTGGTGGCGATCATCGGTCTGGACAGCGAGCAGGAAGGCACTTTGCTGACACCAGACCAGCGGCGGCTGCTGGATTCGCTCGCCGATCAGACGGCGCTTGCCATCGAACGGCTGAAGCTGGCGGAAGAAATGGATCAGGCGCGGGTGGCGGCGGAAACCGAAAAGCTGCGCACCGCGCTTCTCACCTCCATCAGCCACGATCTGCGCACGCCGCTGGCGTCCATCCTGGGATCGGCCTCATCGCTCAAGGCCTATCGCGCCAGCCTGGGTGAAAAGGAGCAGGACGAATTGCTCGGCACCATCCGCGAAGAAGCCGAGCGCCTCAATCACTTCATCGCCAACCTGCTGGACATGACCCGGCTGGAATCCGGCGCGCTGGCGCCCAATCTCGAAGCCGTAGACCTGTCTGACGTTGTCGGCTCGGTGCTGCGCCGCGCTCCTCTGGGCGAGCATCGCGTGGCGCTGGAGCTGGAGCCCGGTCTGCCGCTGCTGCGGCTGGACCCGGTCCTGTTCGAACAGGTGCTGTTCAATCTGCTGGACAATGCCGCCAAATATGCACCGGCCGGCACGGCGGTGACGATCCGCGCCCGCCGGGAAGGGCCGGTGGCTCGGATCGTGGTTGAGGACGAGGGGCCTGGCCTGCCGGAAGAAGACCGCGAGCGGGTGTTCGACAAATTCTACCGGGTGCGGGCCAGCGACAAGAAGCGCGCCGGCACGGGTCTTGGCCTTGCTATTGCCCGCGGCTTCATGGAAGCCATGGACGGCACCATCACCGCCGCCAATCGGACCGCCAATAATCCTGGGGATCACGGCGCGGTCTTCACCTTGACGGCACCGATCGCATGAACCCCTTGCGCATTCTGATCGTGGATGATGAACCACCCATCCGCCGCTTCCTGCGGACGGCTCTGACGGCGCAGGGCTATCGCGTTGAGGAAGCCAGCGATGGCGAAAGCGCGCTGGATTTCCTTAAGCGCAATCCCGTGGACCTGATCGTGCTGGATCTGGGGCTGCCGGGCGTTGATGGGCTGGAAGTAATCCGGCGGCGGCGCGGGGAGGGCGATGCGACGCCCATCATCATTCTTTCCAGCCGCGACGATGAAGCCGGCAAGGTCGAGGCCCTGGATCTTGGCGCCGACGACTATGTCTCCAAGCCTTTCGGCATGGAGGAACTGTCGGCCCGCGTCCGCGCCGCACTGCGCCACCGGCTGCAGCAGGATGGCGAGAAACCGCTGTTCCGCGCCGGCGATCTGACCGTCGATCTGGTGCGGCGGGTCGTGACCGTGCGGGGCCAGGAGGTGAAGCTGACGCCGCGGGAATATGACCTGCTGCGCCTCTTGGTGGCCCATGCCGGCAAGGTCCTGACCCACAAATTCATCCTGCGCGAGGTCTGGGGCGGGGAGACGGATGTGCAGTATCTGCGCATCTATGTCCGCACTCTGCGCCAGAAGCTGGAAGCCGATCCCGAACAGCCGCACCTGATCCTGACCGAGCAGGGGGTCGGTTATCGGCTGCGGGCGCCGGACTGAACCAGCTTGGGCTTTCCCTCCCCGGAAAATCCGTTAAAAAGAACGGCATAATTATCCCGGGGAGCGTGATGTCGAAGCGGTATTGGAATGCCTGCGCTGCTGGCGCGGCGCTGGTGAGCTTGTTTGCGGTCGGCGCGGGCGCTCAGCCCCAGCCGGGATCGGCCACCGATTGGCCCAACTACGGCAATGACCGCGGCGCGCAACGCTATTCGCCGCTGACCCAGATCACCCCGGCCAATGTCACCTCGCTCAAAGTGGCCTGGACCTATCACATGAAGACCCCCGACGCGAAGCGCGTGGCGACGACCGAGACCACGCCGCTGGTGGTCGACAATGTGATGTATCTGGGTTCGCCCTACGGCAAGATCGTGGCGCTGGACGCCACCACCGGCAAGGAGCTGTGGGTCTACAGCCTGCCCGGCAACACCCGGCCCGCGCCGCGCGGCATCGCCTATTGGCCGGGCGACAAGGACTTTGCGCCCGAGCTGCTGTTCGGCACCAATGACGGCAAGCTGGCGGCGATCAATGTGAAGACCGGAAAACCGGCGGAGAAGTTCGGCGAGAACGGCTTTGTCAATTTGCGCACGCCTGAAATCATGCGCGGCTTTGACAAGAACTACGCCCTGACCTCGCCGCCCGGCATCTTCAAGAACATCGTGATGACCGGCGCCTCCAATCCGGAAGAGTCACGCAGCGTCTCGGGCGACGAACGCGCCTGGGATGTGCGCACCGGCAAGCTGGTCTGGACCTTCCATGCCGTGCCGCGCAAGGGCGAGTTCGGTTACGACACCTGGGCGCCGGGCAGCACGGAGAACCGCTCCGGCGTGAACATCTGGAACATGATCACGGTGGATAACCAGCGCGGCATCGCATTTTTGCCCTTCACCGGGCCAGCCTCGGACCGCTGGGGCGGCGACCGCCATGGCGCCAACCTGTTTGGAAACGCGCTAGTGGCGGTGGACGCCATGACCGGCAAGCGGCTGTGGCACTTCCAGCTGCTGCATCACGAAGTGTGGGACTGGGATCAGCCGACCCCGCCCATGCTGTTCGACGTCAAGCGGAACGGCAAGACCATCCCCGCGGTCGCGGCGATGAACAAGTCAGGCTATCTGTTCATCCTGGATCGCCTGACCGGCAAGCCGCTCTATGACGTCAGGGAAGTGCCGGTGCCCAAGAGCAATGTCGAGGACGAAGAGACCTGGCCGACCCAGCCGATTCCGGTAACGCCGCCGCCGCTGGCAACAGTGCAGAAATTCACCGCCGCGACCGATGTCACCAACATCACGCCGGAGCTGCATGACTTCTGCGAGAAGCTGATCAAAGATCATCATATCCATGACAGCGTGCCGTTTTCGCCCATAACCAGCGATTCCCAGATCGCGCGCTTCCCCGGTTCGGGCGGCGGCCCGGAATGGGGAGGCGGCGCCTTCGATCCCAACCTCGGCTATTTCATCGTCAACACCCAGGAGATGGGCTCGATCGAACAGCTGGAGAAAAAGAAGGGCGGCTATTGGGCTTCCGCCAACATCCCCGACAGCTTCTTCGAGCAGGAGATCCCCGGCCATGGCTACTATCCCTGTCAGGACCCGCCCTGGGGCGATCTGTGGGCCGTGAACGTCAACACCGGCAAGGTCGCCTGGAGGGTCAATCTGGGCGTGAGCGACATCATGCCGGCGGGCAAGCAGAATACCGGCCGTCCCAATCTGGGCGCGCCGCTCACGACTGCCAGCGGATTGATTTTCATCGGCGCCACCGATGACAGCCGTTTCCGCGCCTTTGAGACTAAAAGCGGCAAGGAGATCTGGACCTACAAGATGGAAGCCTCCGCGCATGCCTCACCGATTGCCTATAAGGGCAAGGACGGCAAGGAATATGTCGCTGTTGTGGCGACGGGCGGCGCCTTCATCCATAGCCCGCCGGTGGGCGACAGTTTGATCGTGTTCGGGCTGCCGTAAGGGGCCCGGCGAAAATTAAAGTCGCGGCGAGCAATCGCTGCGCCTTTTTCGTTTGTGGCGCTGCGCCGTCTGGGCGAGGGACGGCTTCAGTTCAGTGCTCGCCTGACAGTCGGGCTTGCTCTGCCAGATTCCATCGTATTTGCAGTGGCAGCGAGGTTTCCCTGTCATAAGCGCCGACATGGGTATGAGGCGCATCCGCGATGCCGCTGTTACCGACCTGTGCCACGACTTGACCCGTTTTCACGGCGTCGCCGATCTGTACTCTTATGTTTGCAACATGAACGAGGATGACGATCTGGTTCTGTGCAGTCAAAATCTGGATGGCTGATGCCTGGCCTTTGCCAAAAGTACCCGGAATATTTTCAATATTGTTGACGATGGTGCCAACCACTTTGCCATCTACAGGCGCCAGCACATCCGCGCGCCATCCATACCAATCTTCGTTCGTCTTCCCCTCCGTTCGATAGAACTTGGGAAATCCGTGGCCGAAGCCGCTCACGATAAGGCAATCGCTCGCCAGGGAATCACCGAGATCCCAGGACGCGGCGGTATGCTCACTGCAGAAATGCCGCTCTTTGTAAATTGGACCCAGCGTAATTTGCTTTGGTGGCCCATTCAGTTTTTTGGAGGCAGGAGGCGGTAATAGCCCGTCTGCATTGGCGGCGGTGGCAAGGGCAAAAACCAAAACGAACTGGGAAAGCAGGAACCTCATTTATATCTGTCCTTTCCGAGCCGAGCGCAGGACGAGCGAAGCCGTTCCGCCAGGAATGCCAGAACGCGGCTGAAGGCGGCCGCCACCTTCGGGTCCTTGTGGTGGCGAGGGCCTCCAACCTGAGCCTATTGAACAAATCCATTAAACTGTAGCCACGCACGAAATTCCGGCATTACCATAGTAGAAGTCGTGCCGGGCAGCCCTATGCCAAACGCGTGCCCGCCGTGCTCATAGGCGTGAAGCTCGACAGGCCGGCCTGCCTTGTTCCACCTATCGACGATAGCAAATCCTTTTCCGCCGAAGGCGGGATCATCCATTGCAAGTGCCGCAAACATTGGCGGCGCATTCGCTGGTACAGTGAACCCATCCGGCGTCCCGTACTGAGACGAAATCGAAGTGGCATCCATTGGGCCATATATATAGCCAAAGAAATTGGGCCGGTCGGCGGATGAAGATTTGACGACTGCGTTCATGGTCGTCATCGCGCCCGCCGAAAATCCAATCAGCCCCACATGGGCGGGATCAATTCCCCATTTGATAGAATCTGCCCGTATCAATTTGACGGCTGCGATTGCATCCTCAGTCGCGAGGGGCATATCGGTGTCAGGCGGTGCAGGCTTGCTGCCATTCTGTTGGGAGATTTCCTTGTTGAGCGCGACCGCAAATTCGTCCTCAAGCGGGGGTGTCGCCCGCAGCCTGTACTTCAGAACAAATGCGGCGATACCGTGATCGGCCAACCAGCGTGCGACCGTCCAACCTTCGATGTCCATCTGAAGCAGGGTGAAGCCGCCGCCCGGAACGACGATGACCGCCGCGCCAGTTCGCTTATCTGGAGGTGGAAGAACCGGTGTGAGCGTGGGCTGTGTGACATTCCTGACCACGCGAAATCCAAAATATATTTTGTCCCACACTTCGCCTGCTGGGCTACCGGTGTCCTTCGGATGGAGCACAAAGGCGTCAGGCTCGGGTACCTTAGGAATTCGCGTGAAGCTTATGGCCGGCTGCGGCCCTCGATCGGAAGCGGCGCTTTGCGGCTGCGCCTGCACTTTGCTCGAAAGCATCACGACCGATGTGGCGGCGATCGCTGCAGCTATGGCGCAGATCGACCCCGCCGCCAGGCCGGCAAAATTGATCAGGTTGCAGAGCTTGTGCCGGCCGATATTGCGCAGAGCCGTGGAAAGATAAAACAAGGCGGCCTCCCGAGTTGATGCCAAGCAATGCGCCAGGTTTCTTGCGCCGGGCGATAGGCCTAATTCGCCGGAATGACGTGGCCGGAGCCCATGATCTGCTGCCGGATGCTGGCGGGCTTGGTGGTCAAATGCACATCGCCGGAGCCCATGATGGTGACTTTCAGCTCGTCGCTGGGCGCCACTGTCACATTGCCGCTGCCGGCGATGGTGACTTCCACGCGCCGCGCCTGCAGGTGGCCGAGCTTGGCTTCACCGGACCCCATCACCTGAACATTGAGCATATCCACCTTGCCTTCGGCGGTGGCCGAGCCGGAGGCCAGAACTACAACCTTCAGCCTCTGCTGTTCGATATGGCGCAGCTCCACATTGTGATTGTCATGCACGGTGATGCTGTCGCCGGACGTGCGTGTCACGCCTCCATCGGAGAAACCTGACGGCGGCGCCGGGGGCGCGGGCGGGGCCGGAGGCACCGGCAAATTCTGCAACGCTTCCCGGGTCGCGGCCCGCGCCGCTTCCGTCGCCACCGCGGCCGCTTCGGCGCTGATCTGCTCGATCTCGCCATGGCCGATGATGGTCTGGCTGATGCTCCTGGGTTTGGAGGCCATGTCCAGCTTGCCATTGCCGGCAATGAAAAGGCGCACATCGCCGGTGGGCGCCAGCGCGACCACGCCATTGCCCAGGATCGCAATCTTGGCGTCAGCCGTCACCGACAGTCCGCCCAGGGCTGCCCTGCCTGGTCCCGCGACGGAGAGTCTGAAATGTTCCACCTCGCCGCTGCCCGTCACCGTGCCGTTGCCGTTGATGTGCAGGTCCAGATCCGGCTGCTTGACTTCGCCCAGATCCAGATGCTCGCCGCCATTGACCACGAATTTGCGGATCGGAATGCCGGTGACCACCGCCTCGACCTTGCGGCCGCTTTTGCGGCTGAGCTTGCTGTCGGCGGCGATGCGACCTTCGGAGACGCGCACATGCTCGATCGCCTCGGCCGGTCCTGTGACCGACACCTGCGGCGCGCCTTCCTGCTGGTAACGGATATTGATCGGCGCATCCAAGGCCAGGGTATCGCCGCCGTTCCAGCGCCAGGTCTTGTGGGTGGCCAGATCGATCAGCGGCTTGACGGCTTCCAGCGAACGCGGATCGTGGAAGATGTCGTCGCCGCCGACCAGCGCCGCGGCGCCCAGCGAAAGGCCGCAGATCGCAAGGCCGGCGATGGTGGTGATCACAAGACTGCGGGACATGACTATTCCTCATCCTCCCGCTTGAGCAGGCGGTAATTCATGCGGACATAGCGGCCCAGCAGGCGCAGGCTGCCATCGAGCAGAAGCAGGATCAGGCTGCCCATGCCGATCACGCCGGAAATCAGGCCCAGGCCCACCAGGGCCGGGAGCAGCACGGTGCCGTTGCCGGATGCGAGCCCGATCAGCAGATGCAGGCCCGTGCGCCCGATCTCGTACAGCACATAGGCGGCGATGCCGGCGCAGAACAGGATCGCGGCCAGCACGGGCAGAACCACGAGCAGATTGAAGGTCTGAAGACCGGCCAGGGCGAAGCCGGCGCGCAGGAAATTGTGCGGGCTGCGGCGCTTCTCCCAACGGCGCAGTTTGCTCTCGGCGGCGATTTCCTGGCCGAGCTGCAAGGGATCGCCCAGCGAGGCCGCGACATCGGCTTCACTGCGGCCTGCCTCCGCCGCATCGCTGAAATGGGCTTCATAGTCCGCCACGATCTCGCCGATCTCCTCGGCGGGAAGGCCGCGCAAGCCCTGGCGCAGGCGGGCGATGAACAACGCGCGCGTCATGACCCGTCCCCCAGCATTTTCTCCACCGCCCCCATGAAGCTTTTCCACTCGTCGCGCTGGGCCGTCAGCGTTTTGCGGCCCGTCTCTGTCAAACGATAATATTTGCGCGGCGGCCCGCCAGAGGCTTCCACCAGATAGGTCGAAACCAGGCCATCGTCCTGCATGCGGCGCATCAGGGGATAGATCGTGCCTTCCCCCATCCCCACATCGGCCATCAGGCGGCTGGCGATCTCGTAGCCATAGGCATCGGCGCGCGACAGCAAGGTCAGCACGCACAGTTCCAGGACGCCCTTCCTGAGCTGCGTCTGAATGCTTTCCGCCAAACCCGAATCTTCC
>Ga0265338_10010937_pt1 | contig 10548 bp, 9 predicted proteins | sample 42126metaG_FD_193579 | JGI IMG/M metagenome (GOLD analysis project Ga0265338, IMG submission 193579) | Rhizosphere microbial communities from Carex aquatilis grown in University of Washington, Seatle, WA, United States - 4-21-26 metaG | ecosystem: Host-associated > Plants > Roots > Rhizosphere >... | reverse complement strand
GCTTTTCAGCCGTATGATCGTACAGATAAGTATTATGGGTATGGTGATGCTATTTTTGTAGAACCGGAAATCAGAAAATCTTCCCTAGGTAGTTATAGAGGAGTTGGACGTTCTTTATTAGGGTTAGCAGAACGACTGGCTTTTAATCAGGGAGCTAATAAATTTTATGTCAACTCAGTTAGTAAGCTTAATTTTAATAATTTTTATCAAAAGCTGGGTTACTACGAAAATGAGCATGGTCAAGAGGGAACGGTAATTAAAGAACTTAATGAAAATGATTTCTCAAAGGTGGGGGTTGAGAAAATCGAGGACAGGGCGTTATTAACCGACCAGTCAAGAATAACAGATGGGACTAGAGGTGGTATTGATCTAACTTCTGATAAAGCTTTAACCGTCCAAAATAATGGTCAAAGTATCAAATTTCATATTGACCCTGCACAGTTTCAGCGATTGCAGAACGCCTCTGGCTTTGTACCGGTGATTATTAGTATGGAGCCGATGACGGATTTGAAGGCGTTTTTGGGTATTACTTCTTAGGCTTGTAAATATGTGTGCTGTGCCCGAAGAAGCTTTCAGCGGCTTCCATAATGGTTTCCGACAGCGTCGGATGCGGATGGATGGAGAGTTTTAAATCTGCAGCGACCGCGCCCATTTCTATAGCCACAACCCCTTCAGCAATCATTTCTCCGGCACCAACACCCACAATGCCTACACCCAAGACACGCTCGGTTTTAGGATCAATGATGAGTTTAGTAAAGCCTTCGGTGCGATCAAGGGTCAAGGCACGGCCTGAAGCAGCCCATGGGAATTTAACTACGGTTACTTCACGTCCAGCTTTGGCAGCATCAAGTTCAGATAATCCGCACCAGGCGATTTCTGGATCGGTAAAGACAACGGCAGGGATGGCCTGCGGTTCAAAGGCTACCTTGTGTCCGGCAATAGCTTCCACGGCCACACGGCCTTCGTGGGAGGCTTTATGGGCCAGCATAGGGTCTCCGGCAATATCTCCGATGGCAAAAATACTGGGATCTGCGGTTTGGCGCTGATCATTAATTTCGACGAAGCCGCGGGAGGTGACCTTAACCTTGGTATTTTCAAGGCCTAAATTCTCCGAATTCGGTTTACGACCGATAGAAACCAATACTTTATTGTATTCTTCTTTAAATTCTTTTCCCTCTTTGTCAGCAAAGGTGACAGTAATACCGTTTTTGCTGGTTTCCATTTTGATAACCTTGGTCTCAAGCATAATTTTAGCAAACATGCCTTTCACACGCTTGTAAAGCACATCCGCCAAATCACGGTCGGCACCTGGCAAGAGGCCAGGGGTCATTTCAACAACAGAGACCTTAGAGCCAAATTCATGATAGGCTGTGCCTAATTCCATGCCGATATAACCACCACCAACCACTAAAAGATTTTCAGGAATATTTTCTAAATCCAAAGCGCCTGTCGAATCCCAGATATCGGGGGATTTAGGCAAATTAGGGATAACAGCAGGGCGTGAGCCCGTTGCTAATATAGCTTTTTGAAATGACAGCTCTTCAGTGGTGCCATCAGTTTTTTTGATTTTGAGAGTATTGGAATTAATGAAGCTTGCTTCTCCCTGGAAATATTTGATCTTGCGTGCTTTGGCTAATTGACCAAGACCGCCAGTCAATTTGGCGACAACGCTCTTTTTCCAGTCACGTAGTTTAGTAACATCAATTTTGGGTGAATTGAATTCAATGCCAAAAGCTTCAGCGTGCCGTGCTTCGCTGATAATTTTAGCCGCATGTAAAAGGGCTTTAGAGGGGATGCAACCACGGTAGAGGCAAACGCCGCCGGGGTTGGTTTCTTTTTCTACAATAGCCACTTCCATGCCAAGGTCTGCCGCTAAGAAAGCTGCAGCATACCCGCCAGGTCCGGCGCCGATGACGACCAACTGAATAGGGGAGCTCATTTATTTAGATCCAAAAGAAAAGGTTGTTGAATAGCTTCGCATACCCAGCGGATAAAGCGGGCCCCATCTGCGCCATCGATCATACGGTGATCGTAGGATAAAGATAAGGGGAGCATGAGACGCGGTATAAAATGCCCGTCGGTATAAATAGGCTCTAAAGATCCTCGTGAGACGCCTAAGATTGCTACTTCCGGCCAATTAACAATAGGTGTAAAGCATGTTCCGCCGATACCGCCCAAATTGGAAATCGTAAAACATCCGCCTTGCATTTCTTCGATGGTGGTTTTACGCAAACGGGCACGCTCAGCCATGGCGGTTAATTCATCGGAGATCTGCAGGATAGACATTTTATCGACATTCTTTAAGACAGGGACCAGGAGTCCACGATCAGTATCAACCGCAACACCGATGTTGATATAATCTTTTAAAACAATTTCTTGGGTAGCCATATCAATGCTGGAATTAAATTGGGGGAATTTCTTTAAGGCTGCAGCCACCACCTTGATGATAAAAGGGGTAACGGAAATCTTTTTATTGGTACCGGAAATGCTTTTACGCAATTTTTCTAACTCAGTAATATCCACTTTATCGAATTGGGTGACATGAGGAATGCTTGTCCATGCATTAGAAAGATGTTCCGCAGTTTTTTTACGGACATTATTCATAGGCTCACGTCGGACAGAGCCCCATTTGGCAAAATTAGGCAAAGGTTGGGAAGCAACACTAATACCGCCACCAGCGGGACGGGAGGTGTTAAGCGTTTTGCAATATGCTTTTACGTCCTCAATAGAGATACGTCCAGCCTTACCTGTACCAGGAACTTGACCGATATCAATGCCCAATTCACGCGCCAATAAACGCACTGATGGAACTGCCGGAATATCTTTCCGTATGGACATAGAAGTAGACACGGTGGTGTCATTGCGAGGAGCAGTTTTTGGCGACGAAGCAATCTCAACAGATGTTGTTGTTCTTTCAGGGATTGCTTCACCCTTCGGGTTCGCAATGACAGTTGATGTAGCGCCGCCTTCAATTTTGAAAATCGGCTGGCCTACCTTGATCACTGTTCCTGCTTTAATTAAAATTTCTTTAATCACACCCTCAGAAGTCGAAGGGACTTCTAAGACCGCCTTATCAGTTTCAATCTCTAAAATATTTTGTCCCTTTGTGAGGGTATCACCGACCTTCACCAAAACTTTAGTAACAGTACCTTTTTCAATGTTTTCACCTAAAGCAGGTAATTTCATTTCAGAGATACCGCCGGGAACAGCTGCAGCTGCTGGTTTGGCTGGTTCGGCTGCTGGTTTGGTTTCAGCTTTAGCCTCAGATTTTGCTTGAGCTGCAGGAGCTGAAGCAGGGGCATTAGATCCTGCCAGTGTAAAGATCGGCTGTCCGACTTTCACAACCGCACCACTTTTAATCAGGATTTCACCAATAACCCCATCACTGCTGGAGGGGACCTCTAAAACTGCTTTATCGGTTTCTAACTCCAGGATATTTTGTCCTTTTTTGATGGAGTCTCCGGCTTTTACTAAAACTTTAGTAACAGTGCCTTGGGTGATATTTTCGCCTAATTCAGGAAGCTTAAGGTCAGCCATAAGGGTCTTTCTTATATTACGAAATCATCGGATTTAGTTTGTTAGGATTAATTTTTAAGTCACTTTGGGCTTTAGACAATACATCATCCCCAATTTGCTTTTGTTCATGCAAACTTGTTAAAGTGGCCCAGACAATATGTTTAGCATCTACTTCAAAGAAATCGCGTAAGGCTGGGCGGCTCTCTGAACGGCCAAATCCGTCGGTACCGAGTACTTTATAAGGGCCCGGGACCCATTGGCGGATCGAATCCCCTAAGACCTTCATATAATCAGAGGCAGATACAAAAACGCCTTTTTCATTTTGGAGGACTTGTGTCACATAAGGCACACGGACTTTTTTGCCGTTGAGTAAATTCTCACGTTCCGCATGCAGGGCTTCGCGGCGCAATTCATTGTAACTGGTCGCACCCCAAACGTCGGTGGAAACATTGTATTTTTCTTCCAGGATTTTTTGGGCTTCCAGGACCTGGTTCATAATGGCACCTGAGCCCAGGAGATGAGCTTTTAAGTTAGATGCTTTAGCGGATTGGCTAAAACGGTACAAGCCTTTGACAATGCCTTCCTTGACGCCTTCAGGCATCGGCGGCATGACGTAATTTTCATTACCGACGGAAATATAATAAAAAATACTTTCCTGGTCTTCATACATGCGTTTAATGCCATTGCGGATGATTACGGCAATTTCATAGGCAAAGGAAGTGTCATAAGAGATCAAGTTAGGAACTGTTGAGGTCAATAGATGCGTGTGGCCATCTTGATGCTGCAGGCCTTCGCCGTTTAAAGTGGTACGGCCGGACGTGGCACCAACCAGGAACCCACGGCAACGAAGATCGCCCGCAGCCCACACTAAATCACCGACGCGTTGAGGGCCGAACATTGAATAATAAGTATAGAAGGGAATGGTGTTAATGTTGTGTGTTGCAGAAGCTGTTCCTGCTGCGATAAAAGAGGAGATGGAGCCTGCTTCGTTAATACCTTCTTCTAAGATTTGTCCGTCTTTAGCTTCCTTGTAATACATCAGGCTGTCCATGTCTACAGGTTCATAGAGCTGGCCGACATGGGAATAAATCCCGCATTGGCGGAAAAGCCCTTCCATACCAAAGGTACGAGCTTCGTCCGGAATAATGGGGACGATAAATTTACCGATGGATTCATCCCGCAGCAATTGGGAAAGGATGCGGACATAAGCCATGGTCGTTGATACGGCACGGCCTTCAGTACCTTTATAAAATTCTTGGAAGATGTCTTCCGAAGGTGTTTTGAGCGGTGTTGTCTCTGTACGGCGCAGAGGTAGAGCGCCACCTAAGACTTTCCGGCGTTCACGTAAATACATCATTTCAGGAGAATCTTCCGCTGGTTTATAAAATGGCGCTTTGGCAACTTCCGCATCTGAGATAGGGATGTTAAAGCGGGAACGGAATTCTTTGAGTTCCTGATCATTAAGTTTCTTTTGATTGTGGGAGATATTTTTACCTTCACCAGACTCGCCTAAACCATAGCCTTTAATGGTATGAGCCAATACTACCGTCGGAGCGCCTTTATATTCGACAGCAGCTTTATAACCGGCATAAACTTTTTCAGGGTCATGGCCGCCGCGTTTCATGTCGCCGATTTGTTCGTCTGATAGGTGGGCGACCATCTCAAGCAGGCGCGGGTCTGTGCCAAAAAACTTTTCACGGATATAAGCACCGGAGGAGACGGAATATTTTTGGAATTCACCGTCAACGACTTCACCCATGCGACGGGCCAACAAGCCTTCGGTATCTTTTTCGAGTAATTGGTCCCATTCACTACCCCAGACAACCTTGATAACATTCCAGCCGGCTCCGCGGAATAGGGCTTCTAATTCCTGGATGATCTTACCGTTGCCGCGTACAGGGCCATCTAAGCGCTGTAAATTACAATTAATGACAAAGATCAAATTATCCAATTTTTCACGGGAGGCCATGGTCAATGCGCCTAAAGATTCAGGTTCATCAGATTCTCCATCACCCATGAAAACCCAGACTTTATTATCATCTTTGGGTTTGAGTCCGCGATCTTCTAAATAACGGTTAAACCGGGCCTGATAAATACCCATGATAGGAGCCAGTCCCATAGAAACCGTGGGAAATTGCCAAAAACTAGGCATCAGCCAGGGATGAGGATAAGAGGATAGACCGCCGCCTTCTGCAAGTTCACGGCGAAAATTACACAGATTGGTTTCTGATAAGCGGCCTTCTACAAAGGCACGGGCATAAATACCAGGTGAGGCATGGCCTTGAAAGTAAACCAAATCGCCGTTATTCGAATCGGTGCGTCCACGGAAAAAATGATTAAAGCCGATTTCATAAAGAGTAGCGGAGGATGCATAGGTTGAAATATGACCGCCAACGCCGTCGGTAAGTTTATTGGCCCGCACCACCATGGCCATGGCATTCCAGCGGACAATGGATTTGATGCGGCGTTCTAAGTCACGGTTGCCTGGAAAAGCTGGTTGTTTATCTTTGGAAATAGTGTTGATATAGGGAGTATGATACGTGAAGGGAAGGGTAACGCCTGATTCCTGGGCCCGGATTTGAAGCTGCTGCAGAAGATATTGCACCCGGTCAGGTGTTCCGCTATTTAAGACATAATCAAGGGAAGATAACCAGTCTTTGAGTTCTACATCATCCATCACTGCATTTTTCTTTACATTCACATCATCACTCATAACAAACCCCTATTCTAAATATAATACAATAAATGGTGCCGGAGGAGAGATTTGAACTCTCAAGGCTTTCGCCATACGCTTCTGAGACGTACGCGTATACCAATTCCGCCACCCCGGCAGATTTCTATAGATCTATGTGCCAGAAGGTGACCTGACAAGGCTTTTAGTATAACGGTATGAAATTTGTCTGTCAACAAGAAGCCGCAACTGTTATAATTCGAACTTATGTTTCCAATAACTTTTCAAACATCCGCGATTGCTATAGCCCAGATTTTTGCCATGGGGGCCATGGGTTTTTGGTTGGTCCGTAGCTGTCTTGTCCCAGAGACCGGCTTGAGGCTTTTGTCCTTTTTGAGCATTAATATTTTTTTCCCCTTATTTATTTTTTATCAGATCATCGCGCATTTTGATGCCGTACATATACCTTTTTGGTGGCAATTCCCGCTTATCAATATTAGTTTAGCCTTGACGGGTTTGCTGATCGCTACTTTGGTAACGCTGCGGCATCAAGGCCATCTCAAGGATGGATTTTTAGCGGTATCATCTTTAAATAATGGCGGGTATATTCCCATGCTGCTGGCTATGTCCCTGCCTTTGGGGAAATGGGCGGGGCTGGTATACACCAGTGTAATTTTTTCCATCATTGGTTTTGATCTGGTTCTGTGGTCACTGGGTGTTTGGATTATCACTAAGGATAAATCAGGGCGTATGGACTTAAAAAACCTAATCAACCCTCCTTTAATGAGCATGTTTGCTGCTATGATTATTGTTTTAACGGTGGGAGGCCATATTATCCCGGAAGCAGTTTTAAAACCGGTAAAGATTTTAGGGGATGCGGCCCTGCCTGTTGCTATGATCGTCATTGGGGGGAATCTAAGTTTGTGCAGCTTTGCCAAGATGAATTGGACCCAGGTCACAGGCGCGGCATTGATCAAATTAATTGTCCTGCCTTTGATAGCTTTGTGTGTGTTATCAGTGGTGAAATTAAATCCTTTAGTCAGTTTTGTGGCTATTCTTCAGGCCTGCATGCCCACTTCCATAACAATTTCTGTCATTGCCCGTAATTTTGAAACAAAAAATCAGGACTTTATCAACCAAGGTATTTTTATCACACATCTTTCAAGCATGATAACCATCCCTATTTTTTTAGGGCTATATGGAAAGTTAGTCAATTAAAATGACAACCATTGCAACGAATAAAAAAGCGTATCACAATTATTTTTTTGTCGAAAAGTGGGAGTGCGGCATTGCTTTAAACGGCGGTGAGGTTAAGTCCCTGCGCGCCGGCGGGGCCAGCTTTGCCGATGCTTTTGCCCATATCGATAAAGGAGAGCTTTTTCTTTATAATCTGCACATTGCTCCCTATGAACAAGCTTCTTACTTGAATGAAGAACCTGCGCGTCCGCGTAAACTGTTGATGCATGCCAAAGAGATTGAACGTATCAATGGCCAATTGACCCGCAAAGGATTGACCCTTATCCCAACTAAGATCTACTTTAACAAAAAAGGCTGGGCCAAGGTCGAAATCGCGGTGGGGCAGGGCAAGAAACTATATGACAAGCGCGAAGACATCAAAAAACGCGACATCAAAAAAGAAATAGATAGGTCAATTAAGAATAGAAGGTGATTGTTCCGTCATTTCAATAAAGGGATCCGTCATCCTGAGCGAAGCGAAGGATCTCAACAATTGCTAAAAGTCTAAATTTGAGCTATAGTATGAGTATAAAAGACGACCCACCGGGTCGTCTCTGCTGTTCTTTCTAATGGGGGTGATTGGTTTCGACTTGTGTTAGTCGGGTATAGGTCGCGTGTCGAGGAAGCTTGGTAGGCCTCGTAAAATAATCTAAGCACAAATTAAACGCAAATAATACATTGCGCTTCAGCGACTTCGAAGCTCAGACAAAAGGTGTTGCACCTGTAGAACCTATGCCTGTGGCTTTGATGCCAGCTGTCTAAGTCTTAGTTACACTGTAACTAAGCCCGTTTACTGGTAACGCCTGCTAGTTAGATAAACGGTCATTCAGCAGGCTGGCTTTCATGGTTGCCTTTAACGTGAAGGTGAGATCTTAAAAGGCTGGTCTCGAAACAATCCTGTTTGCCGGAGGGTTAGGGATGAGAGATAAGAAGACAAAATACACATGTAGACGCTTATATTGCGAGACTCAAGGACCCGGGTTCAATTCCCGGCACCTCCACCAAATTTACTTCGTAAATTTGTCTGTACGGCTTTCAGCCGTACAGGTGTCTGTTCCTCCTCATCACATCCACATGTCGGCACCGGGGAATCAAAACATATTTAATAAAATATTAAGGAAGTTTTGCTTACCCGGCACCTCCACAGCCAACTAGTACTGGTTTTGTCCCTACGGCCGTCAATTAAGTATATGTCTAAACTATAAGAAAGGTTTTTATGAAAAACGATGACTCAGAAATCCTAGCCCGTATTGAAGCCCAACTTGCCATCCTTGATAGAAAGGTAGATGCTTTGATGCATTCCTCTCAAAAGCCCATGGAAAGAGAGAAAAGTCCGAGAGGCTTTGGTGAGAAGGGGAAGATGACATATAAAGCTGTCTGTGCACAGTGCGGACAAACCTGCGGCGTTCCCTTTAAACCTGTGGGCAGCCGTCCTGTTTTCTGCAGCGAATGTTTTGCCAAGCAACAAAATGAATCCCCAAGTGATTCAAGATTTAATAAAAAGTCGCCCCGTGATTTTAGAAAGCCGGCACCTGGCAAAAAGCCTTATTTTAAAAAAAGATAAGTGATTTAAGCAAATTCAGAGAGGTTTGAGGTAAAGATGTTGCGAGAGACCAAACATTTAATGACTGAAACTGATACGCTGAAACTAACAGAGAGTGATGCTGAAGTGGCCTTTGTAGGGAGGTCTAACGCCGGTAAAAGTACTCTCATTAATGCTTTGTGCCAAAAAAATAATATGGCACGCGTGTCACAGGTTCCCGGAAAGACCAGGACTATTAATGTGTACGAGGTCAAGCCGTATCGCTGGATAGTGGATCTTCCCGGTTATGGATTTGCGGTAGGTTCAAAATCCGGCAAGGCAGAATTTGGACCGATGATAGAAAAATATCTAACCAGCAGGAATAATCTCTGCATGGTATTTGTCATTTTAGATGCTGTCGCAGGGCCGACCAAGCTGGATATTTCAATGATCAGTTGGCTTATACATAATGCTTACCCCTTTAACATTATTGTCAATAAGATCGACAAGGTAGGGCCGTCAAAGCTTGATGTGAGAAAAAAGGAAATTGTCGGTCAACTTGTCGTTGACACTGCCGATATCTTTTGGATCAGTTCAAAAAAGAAGATTCAGATAGAACCTTTGCAAAAGCTGATCGCCAAATTATTGAAAGTGTAAACTGGGAACTAGAGATTGATTTCCAAATGACCAAAGTCATTGAAATTTTCAAAGCCGATACAACTACTAAGCAGCCTTTGCCTTTATATCTTTCCCGAATCAATGCTGGCCTTCCATCACCAGCAGAAGACTATTTAGATAAAAAATTAGATTTAAACGAACGTCTAATTAAACACCCCTTGTTGATCGTTCACTCGAACCAAAAGATAAACGTATTTTTTTTGGCAGAGAACCCTAAGTATTCTCCGATTGAAATAAAAGATAACATGGATTTTGAAGTGTGGGGAATGGTGGTTCATGTGATTTATTCGGTGTGAATAAGGTGAGTAGGCTAATGACAGACAGAAAATGTTATTGTTCATTAAGGGAAAAAGACCCTAATTATTATTCAAAGCAAGGTATTCCCGACGGGTTTTGTGCTTTATGTAGTGTATGTAATAAACCTGGCCACGCGTGTCATGTTCCGGCGGCTCTTCCTTACACGGGAGGATGGTGTGATGAACATTATGAGTTAATCAAATCGGCATTTTTACCAAATTTTGCGCAAGATAAGATTAAGGTATATTTTCAAACGGTTGATAATTCTAAGAAAAATCTTTGTTATCTCGAAGTTGTTGGTGAAATGTTATTTCGAGCTGTGTTAAAGAAAGATGATAAGTTAATAAGATATAAACATGGCAGCTTAAAATTTGAGATAGTAGCTTGGATTACTCCTGTTACAGCATGGAAAATACCTCCTGTAGAAAGAATCAGTGAGGATAAATTTACCCAACTCTGGCAAGAGGCAGTTGATCCCGTATGAAAAAGGTTTTTGCCTTAGTTGACTGCAATAGTTTTTATGTATCCTGCGAACGGGTATTTCATCCTGCCTTTAAAAATAAGCCGGTAGTTGTTTTATCCAATAATGATGGTTGCGCTATTTCACGTTCCCAGGAAGCCAAAGACG
>Ga0265338_10010936_pt1 | contig 10549 bp, 8 predicted proteins | sample 42126metaG_FD_193579 | JGI IMG/M metagenome (GOLD analysis project Ga0265338, IMG submission 193579) | Rhizosphere microbial communities from Carex aquatilis grown in University of Washington, Seatle, WA, United States - 4-21-26 metaG | ecosystem: Host-associated > Plants > Roots > Rhizosphere >... | reverse complement strand
ACCGCCCGCAGCAGCAATACGGTGGAGCAGACGCTGTATGAGCAGCTCTTCGTGCCGGACTATCACTCGCCGGACGCCCGCGCCGCCCAGATGCGCCTTTTGGCCGAGCGCTTTTCCCGCAGTCTGCTGTCGTTTCTGGCGCCGCTGGTGGCGCTCCTCGGCGTCGCCCTCACCAACCGGGCCACCAACTGGTTCGCGCTGCCGCTTTCCTGCTTGGGCCTGATGGCGGTCAATCTTCTCTGCGAATGGGTGATCACCAGCGTGGCGCCGGTCAGCGTCGCGGGCGCCCTGTTGCCGGTGCTCATTCTTTACGGCGGCGTCGCCTATGGCGCTTTCACCCTCATCGTGCGGCGCCATGCCGAGTTCGTGCGCCCGCAACTGGCGCGCTCATGAGCGAGCCTACCCGTCCGGGCGCCCGGCCGATCTATCTGGCCCCTTTCGGGCTTTATTCCCGCTACATGCTGGGCGCCTATCTGCGCCACACGGTGATGGTGTCCGCGGCGCTGATGACGGTGGCGTTGGCGATTGATCTGTTGCCGCAAGTGGCGCTGTTCAATGGCGGTCCGCTGCAAGTGATTTTCTCGCTGGCGCGGCTGGCCGTCTTGCGCTTGCCCGATCTGCTGCCGCCTTTTGTCCCGTTCGCGGCCTTTCTGGGTGTGGTGTGGAGCGAGAGCGCCTTCACCGAATCCCGCGAGCGCCTGCTGATCTGGAATAGCGGCCGCTCGCCGCTTTTCTGTCTGATTCCGGCACTATTTGCCGGCCTTCTGATCGGTGCGTGTCTGTTTGGCCTGGATGTGTTTGCCAGGCCCGCCGCCATCCACGTGCAGATGGACGAACGGCTGGGGCGGGAAGGCCTTCGCCTGGACCGCAGCCAGTCGGGCGGCATGCACTGGATCGCCCTGCCGGACGGGCTGCTGCGCGCGGAAATCGAATATGGTCCGCCGCTGAAATTGCACGACGCCACCATCTACCGGCTGGATAGCGAAGGCCATTTGGCGGAAGTGGACACCGCCGCCATCGCCCAGCCCATGGGCAACGATCTGTGGCATCTGACCAGCGGCCGCTACTGGCGCGCCAATTCCGCCGACCGGGGCGATGTGCTTTCGACCGGCGGGACGCCCAGCGAAAAAGAGACGACCTTCGAGAGCCGCACCATTGCCATGAGCCTGAATGACCTGTGGCTGCGCAATCTCGGCTTGTCGCCGCAATATCTGTATCTGAAGGATCTGCGCACCCTGGCGCACGCCCAGATCATGTCCCAGGATCTGAGCGGTTATAAAACCCGGCTGCAAATCGATTTCGGCGAGGCGGTGTTCACCGTTCTGATGGCCCTGATGGGTGCGGCGCTGTCGTTGCATTATTTCGCCTATGCCACGCGCTGGTTCGCGCTGGTGGCGGTGTTGTTGACGGGCTATCTGGCCCATTTTTCCTCCAAGGCGTTCATCCTGATGGGCGAGTTCGGCTACATCGCGCCTTTCTGGGCCGGCTGGCTGGCGCCGTTGCTGCTACTGGCGGGTTTAACGCGGGTATTGATGGTTCTACAGAAGAAGCGCGGCCTGGGCGTGCGCCTGCAGGATACCCCGCACTTTTGATTGATGAACCCCTCCGCCCTTTGCCCGCTCTCGCGGGCACGGGCACCTCCCCTTCCTGCGTGCTTACGGACGCGAAGGGGAGGCGGGTTCAGAGTCTATTGCTACTTCTGGATAAGATGCTCGTGGATCGCCTTGCCGCTGGCGATGTCGGTGCCAAAAATGTCCAGGTCCGGCACGCTGGGCATCAGTCCGCCTTCCACGACGTGTAAATAGACATAGGCGACCTTCACCTTGTGGCTGCCGATCTGCATCAGCGCCTGTGGTTTGTGCTCGCTGTCCAGAGAAACGGTCATTTTGCGCTCGGGCAGCGCCGCGATGGCAAACGTCACGGGCTGGCCGGCTTTGGTTCGGTCCAGCTTGACGCCATAGGCGGTCATGCGCTCGATGAAGTTCAGTGGCTGTTTGCTGCCATCGATGTTGAACTTGCGCCAGAAGGCCTCCACCGGCGTGGATGAATCCAGATTGCCCTTGGCGTCCAGCTTGGCGGCATAGATCACGGTGTTGGAATTGGGCGAACGCTGGACATAGAAAAGCTGGCCCGGCTCGTCGGGGGTCTTGAATTCCGGCCGCAGCTTGGGGATCTCGCCGCTCTCACTGACCTGGCTGGTGAAGTCACGCGCCCAGGCCGGCGTCACCACGAGCGCAGCTATGGGAAGCGCCGACAGCAGCGCCAGAACCCAAACAAGCTTTTTCATGATTGCGCCAACTCGCGAAGATGTTCCGCCACCAGCGCCTCGGCCTTCTTGGTGTCCTGCACCACACCGCCCAGGGTGAAGAAGGGATGGATCATGCCGGGGAAGCAGACATAGTGGGTGGGAACGCCAGCTTCCTTCAGTCGGTTGGCATAAGCCTCGTTCTCATCCACCAGAGGATCGAATTCCGCCGAAATGATCAGCGCCGGCGGCAAGCCGCTGAGGTCGCGCCGCAACATAGGAGACGCCATCGGATCCTTGCGGTCGGCGTGATCGGGAATGTAATTGTCCATGAACCAATTGAGCGCCGCCGTGGTCAGCATGTAGCCGCTGGCGTTGCGTTCGTAAGAGGGATAGGGGCGGCTCTGATCGGTCATGGGATAGATCAGAACCTGCAACGCCACATCGAGATCTTCGGAGTCCAGCGCGATCTGCGCCACCACCGCGGCCAGATTGCCGCCGGCGCTGTCGCCGCCCACCGCGATCTTTGTCCGGTCGATGTTGAGCAATTCCGCATTCTCCGATGCCCAGCGCGTGGCGGCATAGGCATCGAAGACCGCGCCGGGAAACTGCGTCTCCGGCGCCAGGCGGTAATGTACCGACAGCACCGCGTAACCGCTCTGCGCCGCCAGCCGGCGGCAGGTGGTGTCGTATAGCGCCAAGGTTCCCAGCATGAAGCCGCCGCCATGGAAATACACCAACAAGGGACAGGGCTTTTTGTCTTTGGTCGGACGATAAAAGCGCGCCGGGATGGGGCCGTAGTCGCTGGGGACGGAAAGCTCATAGGTAATGGCCATGGCCGGTTTTTCGGGCAACAGGGTCAGGCGCTGGCGCTCATAGGCGACGCGCAACTCGTCCGGTGAAAGATTGGTCGGCAGGTCGCCGGCCCGCTGAATGGCTAATGCGGCATCAGGATGAAGAGGCATGGGCGCGACTTTACGGGAAGCGATGGGCCTGTGCTAGGCTTTGACTACTGGGAGGGGCGCGGGAAAACCCGGCCATGACAAAATGATCATAGATGATGCGGCCGGCGCCGCGCCGCTCAACCGCGGCCGTATCTTTGTCTTGGCCCTGATGGCCCTCTTCACGGCGGGCGCCGCGGTGTCGCTGCGGGCCGCCACAGCCGTGCACATGCGAACCGATTATCTCGACGCGCTGGACAAGGCGCGGGCCGGGGAAATGATCGGCACCGTGCTGGGCGCGGCCTTTGCCGGTTTCGCCATCACCCTGTTTCTGGTTAGCACCGTTCTGGCGCGCGTGGGTTTCGGCCGCGCGCTGGTGGCGGCTGCCACCTTGCTGTTTTTGGGCTTTGTCATCGTCGGCCATGCCGGCTCGTTGGGCGTTTCGCCCTACAACGGTCTTCTCATCGGCATGGTGGTGCAGGGGTTGGGCTGGGGCCTGGTGGAGACGGTGATCAATCCGCTCACCAGCGCGCTTTATCCGGAAGACCGAGTCAGCCGGCTTTCCATCCTGCATGCCTGGTACCCGGCCGGTGTCGTGGTTGGTTCTCTGATCGGCATATTCGGCGACCAGGCCGGTCTTTCCTGGCGGCTGATGTATGTGCCGCTGGGACTGCTCTGCATCGTCTTCGGTGTGATGGCGCTGAAGGAAAGATTGCCGGACGTCGGCCTCTCCACCGACGCGCCGGTGACGCCGGGCGAGATGATCCGCGCCACCTTGCACAGCCCCACCATCTTCCTCTGGGTGGTGCTCATGATGTTCACGGCCTCCACAGAATTTGCGCCCGGCCAATGGGTGGATGTGTCGCTGTCCCAGATCGTGGGCATGCGCGGCATCCTGCTGCTCGCTTATGTCAGTGGATTGATGTTCGTGATGCGCCATTTCGCGGGGCCGCTGGTCAAACGGCTGAGCAATGTCGGTCTGCTGATTTTTTCCGCCGCCTTCGCCACCGTGGGGCTTTATGGTCTCAGCCTGGCGCACGATCCGGCCAGCGCGCTGATCGCCGCCACAGGCTGGGGCTTTGGTGTCTGTTACTTCTGGCCGACGATGCTGGCGACCGTTGCCGAACGCTATCCGCGCAGCGGCACCATGGTGTTCGGGCTGATGGGCTCAGCCGGTGCGCTTTCCACCTATGTGGTGCTGCCGGCCCTGGGCGCGATCTATGACCGCGCCAAACTCGCCGCCGCCCATGGCGATGCCCAGCTTGCGGCCAACGCGCAGGGCCAGGAGCTGCACGACATCCTGACCGCAGCGGCAGCGGCCTCCTTCCGGGCCGTGGCGCTGATCCCGCTTTGCCTGATCGTGATCTTCAGCCTTATCGCCGTGGCCGACCGGATGCGGAAACCAAAATAGCGGCGGAATTTCAGGTACTTAATCGCCCGGTCCTGTAGTAACCTTAAGAAAAGGCGAATCGGGCGAAACTGGCCCGCTGACTGCCGGGGAAGAATGTGAGGAAAAGCTGGGCCCTGCTTCTGGCGCTGCCGCTTGGGTCTTGCGTCGAGGCCCCGCCCACCACGCCATCGCAGACCGAGATCGCGCCCCAGAGCCTGGGTTTGAGCGCGCAAGCCGCGCCGCGTCCCGAGGCAGAGTGGTGGAAGGCGTTCAACGATCCGCAGCTCGACAGGCTGGTGACCAAGCTCCTGGCCGGCAATCCCACCTTGCAGGCGGCGCTGGCGCGCATCCGCGCGGCGCAGGCCGAACTCTCCGTGGCGCGCACCGGCACCTATCCCAATCTCAATATCGATGCGAGCGAGACCAGAGAGCTTCTCAGCAACGACTATCTCTATCCGCGCCCCTTTGGTGGTTCGTGGCAATGGGTGGGTGACGCACAGGCGCGGCTGCGCTGGTCGCTGGATTTCTGGGGCAAGCAGGCGTCGCTGATCGAGCGCGCCCGTTCCGCCAGTGAAGCCGCGGCGCTGGACGCGGGCGCAGCGAAGCTGGCGCTGGCGGGCCAGTTCGCGCAGTCCTATGTGGATCTGCTGCTGGCTTTCGAAAATATCGACATCGCCCAGCAGACGGTGACGGAGCGGCAGGCGATTCTGGATCTGACCCAGAGCCGCGTCACGGCAGGCCTTGAGAATGAAGCTTCCCTGGAACAGGCCAAGGCGCTTCTGGCGACATCCCGCATGGAATTGCGGCGCGCCGAAGCGGCGCGCGATCTGGGCATTCATGCCATCGCGGCCCTGATCGGTGAGGGCGCCAATGTCTATGGCGATATCGTCCGTCCCTCCGCCGCGGTGGAAAACGCGCTGCCGCTGCCCAAACATCTGCCCGCCGATCTCCTGGCGCGGCGGCCTGACATTCTGGCGGCCCATGCCCGCATCAGTGCCGCCCTGCACGGGCGTGACGCGGCGCATGCCGATTTTTATCCCAATATCGATCTGGCGGCCGCGATTGGTTTTCAGTCCGTCGGTCTGGACAAGATGTTCAGCGGCGATGCTCTGGTGATGAGCGCGGGACCGGCGATCCATCTGCCGGTGTTCGACGCCGGCCGCGTCCGCGCCCAATATGCGTTCGCCACGGCCGATCTGGATGCGGCGGTAGCCGACTATAACGGGGCGGTGGTGGCGGCTGTGCATCAGACCGCCGATGCTTTAACGGAAGTGGCCAGTCTTGCCGATCAGCGCCAGCAACAGCAGTTGGCGGTGGACAGTGCCACGCGCGCTTTTGACCTGGCCCGGGAACGCTACCGCCTGGGCCTGTCGGAACAGATACCCATGCTGACCGCCGAAGCCACCCTGCTTTCCGCCCGTCAGCAGATGGCCGTTCTGGTCACCCGCGCAGCCAGCCAGCGCATTGCCTTGCTGCTGGCGGTGGGGGGTGGTTTTGATCCTGTTCTGGATACAAGGGCGCCGGCCCTGGAGGTCAAGCGATGAGCGATGTCACCGCAGCACGCGCCCAGAAAGCCGAGTTGCGCCGCAAGGGCTTTCTCTGGTTCGGCCTGGTCGTGGTGATCGCGGCGCTGGTCTATGCCGCCTGGTGGTGGTTGACCGCCCGTTACAACGAAACCACCGATGACGCCTATGTCGCCGGCAATATCGTCGCCATCACCAGCCGCGAGAATGCTACCGTCACCGCGCTTTATGCCGACAATACGCAAGCCGTCCATCGCGGCCAGCTTCTGATCGAGATGGATCCGTCGGTCGCCGATGTGGCGATGCGGGCGGCGGCGGCCAATCTGGCGCGGGTGGTGCGCGGCGTGCACGGCAATTTCGCCAGCGCCGATTCCTATTCCGCGCAGTTGCGCCAGGCCGAAGTGGCGCTGGCCCAGGCACGCGCCGACTATCAGCGGCGGCAGGGCGCGCTGGCGGGTGCGGTGTCAGGGGAAGAACTTGGCCATGCCCGCGATGCCGTGGCCGCGGCGGAAGCGGCGGTCAATTCGGCGCAAGGCGGCCTCGCCCAAGCGCGCGCCACCATCGCCGGCGTGGACATCGCCCACAATCCCGATGTGCTGACGGCCGAAGCGCAATTGCGCGCCGCGGCCATTACCTTGGCGCATATGAAGATCGTGGCGCCGGTGGACGGTGTGATCGCCCAGCGCACCGTGCAGGTGGGCCAGCGGGTGAATGCTGGCGCGCCGCTGATGGCGGTGGTGCCGCTCTCCGATGTGTGGGTGGACGCCAATTTCAAGGAAGTGCAACTGGCCCGCATGCGCATCGGCCAGCCGGTCAGGGTCACCACCGACATTTACGGCAGCAAGGTCGCCTATCACGGCCGCGTCGCCGGTCTGGGCGCGGGCTCCGGCTCGGCCTTTGCGTTGCTGCCGGCGCAGAATGCATCCGGCAACTGGATCAAGATCGTCCAGCGCGTGCCGGTGCGCATCGCGCTGGATGAGGGCGAACTGACAGCCAATCCCCTGCGTGTCGGGCTTTCCGTCACCGCCGAGGTGGACGTGCATGACCAGTCCGGCCCGCGCGTCGCCAGCACGCCGGTCACCGGCGTGATGCGGGGCGAGACAGGCGAAGACACGACTGCCCGGGTGGACGCCATGGTGGCGCGCATCCTGCGGGAAAACGGCGTCCGGTGAGCACGGCCGAACAGGCGCCTCTGCGTGGTGCGGCGCTGGCCGTCACCGCCTTTGCGCTGGCCATGGGCACTTTCACCCAGGTGCTGGACACCACCATCGCCAATGTCTCGCTGCCCACCATCGCGGGCGATCTGGGCGCTTCCACCGAACAGTCCACCTGGATCATCACCTCCTTCGTGGTGGCCAATGGCATCTGCGTGCCCATCACCGGCTGGCTGATGGAGCGCTACGGCGTGGTGCGGGTCTTCGCTCTCTCCATGCTGGGTTTCACCCTGGCTTCGTTTTTGTGCGGCATCGCCTGGAGCCTTCAATCGCTGATCGCCTTCCGCATCCTGCAGGGCGCGCTGTCGGGACCGGTGATACCGGGTTCCCAGGCGCTGATGCTGTCCATTTTTCCCCGCCAGCGCCGCGCCACCGCATTGGCGATCTGGTCCATCACCACCCTGGTTGCGCCGATCTGCGGTCCCATCCTCGGCGGCTATATCTCCGACTCCTGGCACTGGGGCTGGATCTTCCTGATCAATGTGCCGGTGGGATTGATGGTGGTGGCGCTGGCTTGGGCCTATCTGGGCGCCCGCGACACCCAAACGCGCAAACTTCCCATCGACACGGTGGGACTTGGGCTTCTGATGATATGGGCGGGCGCTCTGCAAGTGATGCTGGACACTGGCAAGAACGAGGACTGGTTCGAATCCAGCCGGATCGTCTGGCTGGCGATCATTTCCCTGCTGGGTTTCGGCGCCTTCCTGTTGTGGGAACTGACCGAAGAACATCCGGTCGTGGATCTTTCCCTCTTTCGCAACCGCAATTTCGCGGTGGGGACAATCGTCTTCTGCCTGGGTAACGGCATCTTCCTGGCCAACATGCTGCTGATCCCGTTATGGCTGCAGACCCAGCTGGGCTACACGGCGACCTGGGCGGGCCTGGTTTCCGCGCCCACTGGGGCCGTGGCGGTGCTGGTGACGCCGCTGATCGCCAGGATGATGGCCCGTTATGACGCGCGGCTGATCGCCACCATCGCCTTTGCCGCCTCCGCCGTTTCCTATTGGCTGCGCGCGGGCCTGACCGCCGATGCCAGCTTCATGGCCATTGCCGTGCCGCTGATGGTGCAGGGGATTTCGTCCGGCTCCTTCTTTATCGCCACCGTCAGCATCCTGCTCGATGACGTGCCGCAAGAGCGCGTGCCCGCCGCGGCGGGCCTGTCCAATTTCGCCCGCATTGTCGCGGCGGGTTTTTCGGTTTCCCTGGTCACCACCTTCTGGGACAGACGGGAGGCTTTCCATCAGAGCCGGCTGGCGGAAATGACATCGGGCTTCACGCCCGCGTTCAACCAGGTCCTGTCGCTGCTTCAGGACCTCGGCCTATCGGACCTCTCCGCCAAGGCCGCGGTCAGCCGCAATATGGTGGGACAGGCCTATCTTCTGGCCTCGGTGGACATGTTCACCGTGTCGGCCTGGCTGTGCGTTCTGGGGATCGTGCTGGTTTGGTTCTGTCACCGGGCACAGCCGCATGGCCCGCCGGCGGCGGTCGACTAAAAAAGCAGCCGCCGGCGGCGGTCGAGTAGAATTTACAGGTAGCGGGCGCCGATCGCTTTGCGGTCGATCTTGAGATTGGGCCGCAACATGCCGTTTTCCTTGGTGAACGGCTCGGTCGCGAAGATCACTTCCACGAATTGCGCCGCTTTTTTTGCGGCCGGCAGGCTGTTGGCGAACTTGCGCACACGGGCCTTGGCATCCTCGCTGCCCGGCGGTGTCAGGTCCACCACACAGGTCAGATGATTGGCTTCGGGCTTCAGGAAGATCACCGCATGCGATATGTCGGGGCTGTTGTTGAGTTCCTGCTCGATCACTTCGGGATGCACTTTCAGGCCGCCGGCGGTGACCAGCAACTCCTTCTTGCGCCCCAGCAGGAACAGGTTGCCATCCTCATCCAGCCGGCCCATATCGCCGGTGGCGACGCGGCCGGGGGCAATGAAAGTGCGCTCGTTTTCACCCTCTGCGCATTGGAAATAGCGCAGGGTCATCAGCGTCTCACGCTCGACGATAATTTCGTTCTCAGGGGTGAATGCCAGCTTGATGCCGGGAAGCACTTTTCCGACCGAGCCATATTCCCTGGAAGCGGCGGGGCGGTAGGTGATCGAGCCGGCCTCGACCATGCCGTAGGATTCGCACAGGGGAAGCTGCATGCGTTCGAAGAACTTGCCTATATGGCGCCGTATGGGCGCCATGCCGGTGATCAGAAGCCGGATGCGGTTGCCGAACTGCTTATAGAAATCACGAAAAATCAGCTTCGCCAGCGGCCGGCGCAGAAAGCGCGGCGCGAAGGAGAGGGTGTTGCCCAGCACCGTCCACAGCACTTTTTTCCAGCCGGGATACTTTTCGTAATCGGCATGGATCATCTGGTAGAGCACCGGTGGGGCGATCAGCACGGTGGGATTGAGCGCCGGCATGGCGACAAAAAGCTGCGTGTAGTCGGTGATGATGATGTCGAAGTCATACCACAGCGCCATGTAGCACATGTTGCGCTGCTGGAAGTTGGACATGGGCAGGAACAGCAGGAGCCGGTCCTTGCTCGTCATGCCGATGGCTTCGAAGACGGGCGGCACGGTGATCTCCACGCCCTTACGGCTTATCACCAGGCCTTTGAGGCCGCCGGCAGAGCCGGACGAAAAGACCAGGCTGTGCTGATCGTCTTCATCGGGGTCATCGTTCGGTGGCCGATCCAGGACCTTTATCCCGTCATTGTCGGCATCCAGAAAGGCGACATGCGCCGGCTTCTGCGGAAACAGCCGCGCGTCGCGCCTGGAAATCAGCAGCAGCGCGATATTGTATTTATCGAGCAGTGCGTCATCGACCTTGTCGGCGAAATCATCGGTGAAGGGCATGGAAATGGCGCCCAGCTCGATCAGCGCCAGGTCATGCACCATCCAGTGATAGGAATTGGGCGCATAGATGCCGACTCGCATGCCGCGCCGGACCCCCCAGGCGCGCATGGTATCAGTCGCGCGCACAACATCGTGATGCAGGGCGGAATGGGCATGCTGGGCGATTTTGCCGCGTTCAAAGGTATAGGTTACCCCCTTCTTTCCCGGAAGGGCGGCGACCAGCCTGCCAAGTTCCATACAACCCCCACATGACCGCCGAACGCTCTCTCCACCTTCGTCCGGCGGCAGTCTGAAAACCCTACTTTAGAGAGATGACCTTGTCATCAGCAACCGGAAGTAGGAAATCCTCGCGGCACGTTAATGCTTTTTGGCAACGGGCGGGTCGTTCGCGGGA
>Ga0265338_10010935_pt1 | contig 10550 bp, 7 predicted proteins | sample 42126metaG_FD_193579 | JGI IMG/M metagenome (GOLD analysis project Ga0265338, IMG submission 193579) | Rhizosphere microbial communities from Carex aquatilis grown in University of Washington, Seatle, WA, United States - 4-21-26 metaG | ecosystem: Host-associated > Plants > Roots > Rhizosphere >... | reverse complement strand
CGAGCTTTGCCTCAGCGTCCTTAATGGAAGTGATGTTTTGGGAAATCCCAAATGTGCCGATTATTTTGCCGGTCTCGTCGCGCCAGGGCAGTTTGCTCGTCATGGCCCAGGTCACGCGGCCATCGCTATGAGTTTCTCTCTCCACCTTGCCCAGGATTGGTTTCCCGGTTCGAATGATCCGTTGCTCATCCTCAAAGAATGGCCGCGCGTCTTGTTCGGTGACAAAATCGAAGTCGGTTTTTCCTCGAATCAATTCAGGGTCAGCGAGGTTATAGAGCCGCGCGCACGATCGGCTAAAGCGAACGAAGCGGGACTGGAGATCTTTGAAATAGATGAGTTCTGGCGAGTTGTCCAACAGGGTTTTAAGCAGGTCCCGTTCGTAGGCGAGTGCGATTTCAGCTTTTTTGCGGGCCGTGACATCCCAAAAAATAACCTGTAACCCGCTGGGCTTTTGGTCGACATCGTAAAGGGGAGTCTTGATCACCTGGACGTGCACCTGCCCGTCATTAGAACTTCGATGCTCTTCTTCCGTTTCGAACGGCTTGCCGCTTGAAATCACCAGTTGATCATCGACACGGTATTTCGCAGCCAATTCGGCAGGAAAGAAATCAAAATCAGTTTTGCCAAGAATCTCGTCTTTAGATTTTCCCACCGTGCGGCAGAAAAACCCGTTGACGAAGGTGAACCTCCCATCGAGGTCTTTGCGGAGCACATTTTGCGGAAGGGTTTCGACCAACGAAACCATGAACCGCTCGGAAACCGCGAGAGCTTGCTCAGTATGTTTGTGGTGGAGAACCTCCCGATGGAGTTCCTCCGTGCGCTGTTGCAACTCACCCGTACGCTCTTTGACGCGCAGCTCGAGCAAATCCTTCGCCTTCTGCAATTGGGCATCCCGATTCTGAATTTCAGCGAGCATCTCATTGAAACTGTCCACCAGAACCCCGAGCTCGTCCTGGGTTTGGCGGACGGCCCGGCGAGAATAGTTCTGTTCGCGGGCGACACTGCGCGCGGTTTCCACCAGGTCCAGGATCGGGAGGGATACCACGCGCTGCAGCCGGTTGGAAAGGCCGTAAGCCACGAGTCCAGCGGCGAAGAATACGCCGAGCCCTATAACTGCGTACTCCTCCATCCGCGTATAAAGCCCTTGCAGCTCGCTCTCGACAAAAACGGTGCCGACCACTTCTCCCTTGTGCACGATCGGGTGGAACATGACGAGCGCCTTGGAGGTAAACTTGTAGCCCGCAGGTTGCACCGGAGGAGGTGAAAAACGCTCGCTATCGTTAGGACGATCGAACACGGCGAATACCTGGCCGTCCTTGGTGTAGACCACGGCGCCTCGAATGTACGAGTCGGCCCCAAGCGCATTGAGAGTCTCCTGTACGCCCTTCGGGTCGTTGAAATCCAACCCGGCTGACGAGTTGTTGCCGATGATTTGTGCGTGCGTAGCCAGGTCTCCCACCATATCCCGGCGGAAAGTAATGTAATCAAAGACGGTGAAAGCCAGGCAGGCCAAAAGAAGTGCCGCCCCGCTGGTGATCATGATGATCAGCGTCTGCTTTCGCTTGATCGATGTGGTTCGGAAAAGTTCCATGGTTGCTTATTTTCCGATGACATTGTCCGCCACGCCGAGAAGCTTGGAGCTGATCTCGAGTTTCGCCTGCCGCGCTGCCTTCAGGTTGATCTCCAGCCGCACTTTGCCATCCTTTTTCACGAACCCGATCATCCCGCCTTGGCCCGCGAATTGTTCCACCTCGCTGACTGTCAAAACTGGCGTGTTTCGCACCTGGTCGAGGATCTCCCCCATCCGCTTCTTCTCTGATATGCCGATAAAAAGAATTTGGCATTTGTTCAGATTCTCGATTTTGTCAAGCTGCCGAATCAGAATGGGATGCTCGGAGACCAACTTCCCTTCGATCGTCTTCTGGAGCGGCTCCAGGCAGGGGCCGCCGCCGACAATGCCAATGGTGATCGGCGAGTTTGTTGCGCCAAAAGTGTTTGCAGGCCATTCCACATATTTGGCGAAGTTAAATAAAAACAGCGCTTTAACCTGATACTCGGAGAGCGGCGATTGCGCCTCGGCCGGTAGTCCAAGTCTCATCAGGCAACCCCACAGCAATAATAGCCGGCCAATCCTCAGCGCCCGGCTGGCCCGAAAGCAGCGACCGCCTCTGGCTGGTTGGCTTTGAGATTGAGGTGAGTTGCCCATGGGCTCAGTTTTTGAATCAAAAGCGCCAGGCCAGCCTGGCGACAACTCCGCGAGGTATTTCCGTTAGCAGAGATGTCTTCGAACTGGGGAATTCAAGATGCCCGTCATCCACGAGGTTCTGTCCCCAAATCCCCAGCTCCAGCGATGCTGTTGCGTGCCAAACCAACCCCAAGTCCAACCGCACATACGAGGGAATTCGGATTAGGCCCGTCCCGTATTGGGCCTCAATTTGATCCACATAGAACGCGGCACCGCTCAGCTCGAGATGGGCGGGAAGATCCAGGGTCGACCGGAGTTGGAACTGTTGCTCGGGTGAACTCTGCAGGCCAGGTGAGGTATTGTTGAAGTGAACGTCAAGCCAGGAATAGCCGGCGATTAGGCGCCAATCCTCAGTGACATTCCAGTGTGCTGAAACTTCTGCACCATACGTGTGCCCCTCGGCAAGGTTCTCGTTAACACTGGGAATTACCAGGTGCGGCACAGGTGCGGCCTCGAATTCGGGAGTGCCGACCATTTGAAGGATCAAATCGTCATACTTGTTGTAAAATGCGGCCAGGTCCCATGCCAACCTTTTGGCTACCTCGATCCGGTAACCTAGCTCGTAGGCCAATAACTGCTCGGATTGCAAATCCGTGTTTCCAAAAACCGGAAACAGAATGGCCGGCGTCGCCCCGGATGGCGGCTGCTCACCAAAATTCACTTGTTCCGAGCGCTCAGAGCGGGAAGGTGTCCGGACGGCGCGCGAAACCGAAGCCCAGAGAGCCTGTTCTTCGTTCGGGGTCCAAAGCAAACGCGCGCTGGGTTCAACCTCCAGGCCCGTGTAGTCGTTATGTTCGAATTTCGAGCCGAGAGTGATCTTCAAACGCTCCTCAATTAAGCTGACTTCGTCCTGCAAAAACGAACTGAAGATCTGCTGGTCTTGCGACTCTGGGTTGAACGACAGGTAGGAACTGGGCCGGAGTTCGTCGGAAATGTGACGGTAGCCCAAACCCCAAAGGATATCGTTGCGGGAGCCGAAGGCAAAACTGTGCTGAGCGTCAAGGTCGACTGTATCTGCGGAATATCGCACCCCCAGTTGCTCCGGGCTGAAATGATCGAAATATGCCTGGGCGGTTAAGGCCGAAGTATCCGAAACCTCGCGTGTCCACCGACCCAGGATGTTTCCGCCGGAGTCATGATTAACTACGTCGCTGTTCTGAAGATACGGCGCGAATAAGCTGGGGAATTTCTGGCTTTCATTGACCCGATGCTCGTAATAGTCCCCTTGAAGGGTCAGCCGGTCGTCGAGAGAAGGTTCCCAATCCAGGCGGAAGCCGCCTTGAATTCCACGCCATGGGTCATGGGCATCCGCGCCGGTACTATCGACGAGCTCGTCCCGATTGAAGTACTTAACGTACGCGCGGTAATAGAGGTTGGTGGCGAGCTGGCCGCCATACTGGATCGTCGTCGAAGGCTGATCTACCGTGCCCACGGAGGTAGAGATTAGACCACCCTGTGTATCCTTCGCGCTCTTGGTGATAATGTTGATTACGCCATTGACCGCGTTGGCGCCCCAAAGGCTTCCACCCGGCCCGCGGATCACCTCAATCCGGTCGAGATCTTCCATCACAACATCCTGCATGCCCCAAATGACCCCTCCAAATCCAGTGGTGTAAACCGACCGCCCATCCACCAGCACCAATAGTTTGTTAGCGAACTCGGCATTGAATCCACGCACGCTCACCGCCCACTCGTGTGAGTTAACCTCTGCCACATCCATGCCCGGCACCAGGCGCAAAGCATCAGGGATCGACGTAATGCCGAATCGGCGAATATCATCTTGCGTGACAACTGTGACGGCTGCGGGTGAATCCTCGAGCCGAGTCTCTTTCTTACTTACCGAGGTGACCTTGATATTCACCAGGTCTTCCAATGACAACTCATCGGCAGGTTTGGCGGGCGGCGGATCCGACTCGGCAGCGGAAACAAAGACGTTCGGAAGGACGCAAAACAGAAGGGCTGCCGCCGCAATCACCAATCTGCGCAAATAGCCACTTGAAGTGACCTGGTTACGAGGCGCGACTCGTCGGTGAGACGCCGGTGCCCCCAGGGGTAAGCTGATCAGGCGCGGCAAAAGAGCCCCTGCCCGGAAAAGGGCATAGCTCAACCTTCTGTGCGCACTCATAGGATTGTTATCGGCAGAAGGCCCAAATACTTGAAGAGAATTTTGTATAAAGCCTTAACCTCGAAGGTTTTCAACACATCTTCTTGGTGCAATGCCAGAAAGAGCTTGCACGCCTGCGTCATCAGACGATGCAACTGCCGATTGCCATTGCGGCGCCCGTGCCTGGCCAGGGACCGGAAGCCACCGTACATGTGATTTGGCTGTGAGGGCATGAAGCCTATCCCCTTCTTGGCAGCCGAGCAGGGACTTCCGCAACTATCCGCCAGCTTCGACCTGCTCGAGGAGGACCCGAGGCGCTGATTCTTTTGACGTCTGGAACGATTCATTTTATTGGTTCCTCTGCAGCGGGAGTTCGAGGGTGAAGACAGCCCCGCGACCGGATCCTTCGCTATAAGCCGTGAGAGAGCCACCGAGTTCTTGGGCGGTTAACGCCCCACTATGCAGTCCGAAACCATGCCCGTCCTTTTTGGTGGTGAATCCGTGCTCAAAAATCCGGCCCAAGTTTTCGGCAGAAATGCCAACACCATTATCGGCGACAGAGATCTTCACGCGGCCGGCATCGTTGCGCACGGTCACTTTCACTTCTCTGCGGGGAATGGCGGCTTCTTCACAAGCGCTTTTGGCATTGCGGACCAGGTTAACGAGGATTTGGAGGACCTTGTGTTTGTCGATGGTTAAGGGCGGCACCTGATCAAAATCGCGGACCACCTGAACCTCATGCCTGCTCAAGGAAACTGCGTTGAGACGGATAGTATCTTCAACGAGCTCAGAGACCTGAACTATCTCGGTGACTCCGGAAATCCGGGCGCCGTTCTGTTGGATGGAGACGATTTCTTTGATGTGGGCGAGATTTTTTTGCAGGGAATCCAATTCCCTGGTTTGAGCAACCTGCTCACTGGCGAGCCTTTCCGCAAGCTGGCCAAGGAAATCAATGATGCGCTGGCCTTTGGGGTCGACGGTCAGAAACGTTGGCAGGTCATCCTGGTGAGCGCGCATCAACTCAGCGATCCGGGCCACATCTGAGAGCCGAGATTTCTTGAGGTTGTCGCGAAGAAGCGTGATGGAAACATTAACGCTGTTGAGCACGTTGCCGACATTGTGCAAGACACCCGTCGCCACCTCACTCGTCGCGGCGATGCGCGACGCCTCCGAGAGTTGATGGCGGACGTTCTCCAACTCCGCATTCAATTTCGCGATCATGGGCATTTAGTGATTCCTGTTGATGGGCTAGTAAAAAGTGAGGCCCATCGCAGCCGAAAGGATGAACCGACGGGGGCGCACGCTGCATTGTCAATGGCGGTGTGAAGGAGCATATCAGGCTCGCATTTTCTTCAGAGCCCGGTGGAACTGATCGAAGCCGGCGACTTTGTCAAAAAAACCGTGGGCACCAAGTTCCAAGCATTTGTTTCGGTAAGGCTCTTCACCGAGTTGAGAAAAGACTAACACCTTGCAGGCCGAACCCCGCTGCTGGAGTGTTTCCAACACTTCCAATCCGTTCATGTTGGGCATGTGAATGTCCAGTATAACGACATCGGGGTACAGTTCTGCGATCGCCGCCAGGGCCTCGGAGCCGTCTTTGGCTTCGCCGACGATTTTGAACTGTGGCAAGGCAGCGAATAGCCGATGCAGCATTTGCCGCACAGGCCTGGAATCATCAGCCACCAAAACCCGCAAGGCCTTTTTTTGGCGCCGTCCCTGGCGTAGACTTGATTTCAATCACCTTTGAGAGGGGCAGGAACCAGACCAGTCGCATTGCCAAGTTTCTGATTGGCGTGTCAGTCCGCGTCCTACAAGGGTGAAACCCTTGTCGTTTGACGTTATGCCGAATAAGGAGTTAGCTTGAGACCATGGCTCAGCGTGCGTTAGACGCCACCGGATCAGACCCGCATTTAAGCACGAACGGCTCGCGCACACACCGACATTGGAACCAAAACGCCAAGGTGAATTCCATTTGAAGCCGGTCGATGCGCACGTGCACATCGTGGGCAACGGGTCGGGCAACACCGGTTGCTGGCTTCGGGTTAGTCCCTGGCGCCGGCCGATGGCCGCGCTGATGCTGCGGCATGTTGGTTTGCCGTCCGCCGCGCTTCAGGGCGACCTGGATGGGTTATACGTCCAGAGATTATTGGAATTAGTGCGAGGTTCTTCACTCGGCGGAGTAGTGATCCTTGCTCAGGAGCAAGTCCATGACGACCAGGGCCGACCCGTTCCCCAGGCCGGATCGTTTTATGTCCCCAATAAATACGTGCTGGAGCTGGCCAGAAAGCATTCGGAATTTCTGCCGGCAGTTTCAATCCACCCCGCGCGACCCGATGCGCTGGAAGAATTAGATCGCTGCCTGGCCGGCGGAGCGGTGCTGATGAAATGCCTTCCCAACTGCCAGAATATCGACTGCTCCAACAAGCGCTTTACAAGGTTTTGGGAGAAAATGGCCGAGGCTCAACTGCCGCTGCTGGCTCACACCGGCGGAGAGCACACTTTGCCCATTGTCCGGCCGGAATTCAGCGATCCACGCATTTTGACTTTGCCGCTCGAATGCGGGGTGAAGGTGATCGCCGCCCATTGCGCGACCAAAAGTGGCCTGACGGATCCCGAGTACTTCGACCTTTTTGTTGAAATGACTCAAAGGTTCCCAAACTTGTACGGCGATAACAGCGCTTTTACGGTCCCCATTCGCGGCCGGCATGTACCCGAGTGCACTCGCGAACCGCTCGTCCAACGAATTGTCTACGGCAGTGATTTCCCCGTCCCGGTCTACGGACATTTCCCCTGGTTGCGTGGTTTTGTCGATTGGCAAACGTTCAGACGCTGGGAACGTCATCCCAATGTGCTGGAACGCGATTTCCAACTCAAAAAGGCCATGGGGTTCCCGGCGGAGACCTTCACTCGGATTTGGAGCTTGCTTCGGCTTCCTGCCATTTGCCGAGCGCCGGCTTAGATGCCCTGGATTTCACCGACAACCAGGCAAACGTCAGAAACCCAGATTTTGAGCCGCGAGTGGGAAGCGGTACGAGTGAGGTGTTACCCGTGCTGCGCCGGCCAAAGCCGCGACTCCAAACAAAAAAAACCGGGCTAGTCAGTCAGGGGGTGACCGAAGAGCCCGGGGAATTTTCGAATTAAGTACAACAGTAGGATTACGGAGAACATCGGCCCGAGTCTGTACCAAAACTCCGGCCGAAATCGTATGAACGGGCTGACAAAGAACAATTTAACCAATGCCCGCAAAAAATCTTAGGCGTAATCTACTCTTAATAAATCATCGACTCTTATATTTGTCAACCCCAGCGCAACAAGTATTAACTAAAGTTGACTTTACAATAAGTAGACTACTTCTCATATCAGTGCTTACATTCCTTCTGACAGCGCATCTGCCAAATCTATTCAATTTTTCCGCTGAATATTTCTCTACTGCCCTCTATTGTGTCGCCAATGAATGTCTTGGATGAACTTAACTGGCGCGGGTTAGTCGCCGATTGCACTGAACCGCAGGAGCTGGCGAAGCGGGTAAGCACCGGGCCCATCACAGTGTATGCCGGGTTCGATCCGACCGCCGACAGCCTGCACATAGGCAATTTAGTTCCTTTGTTGGGCTTGCGCCGCTTTCAACTTCTAGGTCATCACCCCATCGCGCTGGCCGGCGGCGCCACTGGTTCGATTGGCGATCCGAGCGGCAAAACCCAGGAGCGCCAGTTGCTCACGCAAGAGGTGCTTGCTCACAATATAGCTCGAATAAAGGAACAGCTCAAACGGCTGCTCGATTTCACTTCGGCCGCCAACCCGGCGCGCTTGCTCGATAACGCCAGTTGGACCAGGCCGGTCAGCTACCTGGATTTTTTGCGCGAGATTGGCAAACATTTCTCGGTCAACCAAATGATCGCCAAAGAAAGCGTCCGCGCGCGCATGGAAGACCGGGAGGCTGGGATCAGTTACACCGAATTCAGTTACATGTTGCTCCAGGCTTTCGATTTCTTCGTATTGTGTCGCGACCACGGTTGTGAACTGCAGATCGGGGGAAGCGATCAGTGGGGCAACATCACTGCCGGAATCGATCTCACACGCAAAAAACTGGCCCGAACCGTCTTCGGCCTGACGCTGCCTTTGATCACTAATGCGGATGGCAGCAAGTTCGGCAAGACGGCTGCCGGAGCCGTGTGGCTCGACCCGGCCAAAACCAGCGTCTACAAATTTTACCAGTACTGGATCCGGACGGACGATCGGGACGTTCTGCGCTACCTGAAGTTCTTCACGTTTTTGAGCCAGGAAGAAATCGGCGCCTTGGAACAACAGCATACGGCAAATCCCGGCGCGCGCATTGCCCACCAGGCTCTTGCGAAAGCTGCCACCGAGCTTGTGCACGGCCCCGAGGCAACTAGCGAAGCAATGCTCGCCAGCGAAATCCTCTTCGGAGGTGAGTTATCCGGTGTTGCGGAGAGCACCTTCAGCGAGATCGTTGGAGAAGTGCCAACCAAAGAAATGGCGCGCAGCCAATTGAATGAAGCGGGAATGCTCCTGTTGGATGTCCTGGTTCTCAGCGGGTTAAGTTCCTCGAAGGGCCAGGCGAGAAAAGACATCGAGGGCGGCGGCGTCTATATCAACAATATCCGCGAGCCGAGCCCTCAGCGTCCAGTCAAAGCCGATGACCTGCTCTTTGGGAAACATCTCCTCCTGCGTAAAGGCAAGCGGAACTATGTCGTCCTGACCGCCAAGTAAGCATCGCAAACCCATCCTGCCCTCGAGCCCGCCATCCCCGAGCGTCCGTTGACACTGATCCGTGCAGCTGTTAACTTTCGCCTTCTTTAAGGCGCCGAATGGATTACAAGAACACATTAAACCTGCCGCGAACAGATTTCCCAATGAAGGCCGACCTGGTCGCGCGCGAACCAGAGCGGTTGAAAAAGTGGGCAGCCTCAAAACTGTATGAACGGATTCAGGCGCAGCGCGCCGGCGGTGAAAAATTTGTTCTGCATGACGGGCCCCCGTTCGCAAATGGGGATGTCCATATTGGCAACGCCCTGAACAAAATCCTGAAGGACATCGTCGTTAAGTACAAGTCTCTGCGCGGATTCGACGCCCCGTATATTCCGGGATGGGATTGTCATGGGTTGCCTATCGAGTTCAAGGTGGGTCAAGAGATGCGCAAGGCGGGGGATACCGCGGCGGATGCCGTCACGATCCGAAAGGCCTGCGAAGGTTACGCTCGAAAATACATCGATATCCAGCGGGAGCAGTTTAAACGGCTGGGCGTTCTTGGGGATTGGGAAAACCCGTATCTGACCCTCAACAAAGCTTACGAGGCGGACGAACTGCGGCTCTTCGCGGATATCGTCGAGCAAGGTTTTGTTTATCGAGGCAAAAAACCGGTGTACTGGAGCATTCCTTGCCGCACGGCGCTCGCGGAGGCGGAGGTCGAGTACCGCGACCACGTCAGTCAGAGCATCTATGTAAAATTCCCCGTGCTGGGCCATCCCGGAACTTCAGTGGTGATTTGGACGACCACTCCATGGACCCTGCCGGCCAACCTCGCGGTGGCATATAATTCGACGTTCAGCTACTCACTTGTCCAGGTAGGCGATGAGCAGTTAATCCTTTCAGCCTTGCTGCTGCCTGCCGTCGCCGCTAAGTGCGGCTGGGAGGGTTATCAAATTGTTCGGAGCCTGGACGGAGGACATCTCAGTCAGCTCGAATACCAGCATCCATTTTGCAAGCGCACGGGAAAACTGTATGCCGGCGATAGCTTCGTGGATAACTCCACCGGGACCGGCTTCGTTCATGTCGCACCCGGCCATGGCTTGGATGACTATCATCTCGGATTGGATCATCACTTACCGATTTATTCGCCGGTAGATGATGATGGACGTTTCGTGCATACAGACGACCTGCCAATCGATCAACAAATGCCGGCGGAAATGCTGGGCAAATCGATCCTCGAGAAGCACGGCCGCAGCGAAGCCAACGAAGTGGTGTTGCACGAGCTTCGTTTGCGAAAAGCCCTGGTTCATCAAGAGAACTATCATCACAGTTATCCGCATTGCTGGCGCAGCAAAACGCCAATCATTTTCCGCGCCATGGACCAATGGTTTATCGAAGTCGACCATGCCAAGTTCCGGGAGCGCGCGGTTGCCGAGATTGACCGAGTCAAATGGGTGCCGGACTGGGGCAAAAATCGGATTGAAGCCGCCG
>Ga0265338_10010934_pt1 | contig 10551 bp, 7 predicted proteins | sample 42126metaG_FD_193579 | JGI IMG/M metagenome (GOLD analysis project Ga0265338, IMG submission 193579) | Rhizosphere microbial communities from Carex aquatilis grown in University of Washington, Seatle, WA, United States - 4-21-26 metaG | ecosystem: Host-associated > Plants > Roots > Rhizosphere >... | reverse complement strand
TTCAATTCCCACCCAGCTATTCTCCAATTCACATTGATGTCTTGGTAATGTGTCAGTTGGTTTTCCTGATATAAAGCACTCTCCACAGTATGCGTGGTAATATTCAATAGTATCGACGTGATTTTTGTGCAAAGAATCGACGTTATGTAATGCCCATTTTTCTAAACTTATCTTTTGGGCGACTGCAAAATGTATGTTGAGTATGATAGGAAGGAAAAGTAACAACCAGAATTTCATTTAAGATCAACTAAAGTGGTAAGACACTTTCATCATACACCGGGTTGGCTCCCCGCTTCCCAGCTACAAAGGCCCCTATCTTGCAGGCCGTTTCCAATATCTGCGGCATCGGCTGCCCTTTTAGCAACCCGTTAACAAACGCCGCTAAAAAGGAGTCGCCGGCGCCTACGGTATCTACAACTTCTACTTTGCAGCCGGGGTTTTCATAAAACTCGTAATCGTGCCATACAATAGCGCCGTCACCGCCGCGGGTAACACAAATGGTTTGGGCATGGTATTTTGAGCGGAATTCTAAAATACCTTCTTTGAGGTTTTCAGGCGTACCGCCGATCAGCAATGCCGCCTCATCCTCGTTCATCTTAATCACATTAGCGCCGGCGGCCAGTGTTTCAATAGTTGAAAGTGTATAATGCGGCGGGCGCAGATTTACATCGAATACTTTTAAAGCGGTGGTTTCATTCAGCAAATTCAGCAAGGTATCGCGCGTGGTGCTTTCGCGGCAGGCCAGGCTGCCGTAAACAATTGCGGTTGCCTCTTTTGCCGCTTCATCCAGATTATTATCGTGCTGGATATTATCCCAGGACACAGGTTGAGGAATGATGTAGGTAGCATGGCCGTCTTTATCCAGCTGCACGGTTACTTCGCAGGTGGGCAGCTCGGTATCCAGTTGGACCAGGTCGCTGTACAGGCCATTGGTTTTTAAAAAATCAACCAGGCCATGGCCCGATTCATCGTCGCCAACACGGCTGGCAAATAAAACATTTGCGCCCTGTTGTACCAGGTGCCTTGCCACATTCATCGGGGCGCCGCCGGCAACTTTTTCGTCGCCAAAAGCATCCCATAGTATTTCGCCGAAGCAGAGAATGTTGTTCATTTTTAGGTAAAAGCTGAAAGGCTAAAGGTAAAAGGTTTTTTGGGATTTTTAATTTAAATTGCAGGATGAGGAAGGAGGATTTTTATTGTGGTTCTGGATTATAAATCCTAATTAGCATGCCATAGAGACGCGATGCATCGCGTCTCTACCCCGTATACAGCCTTATATAATTATTAATAAAAAACGATCGATCTACATATGAAAAAATTGACCGGAAAAGATTTACGAAGTTTTTAAAACTTCGTAAATCTGACCTGCTCGCTAAATAGCATTGTAACTTAACCATCCTCCCATGCGTCTTATCTTTACGATGAAGATATTTTATGCCTGCCTGTTTTCATTATTATTCCTGTCTGCCCGGTTAACTACTGCGCAAATTGCACATCCTTTATTAACCAACAATCCTTTAAAAAGTCACCTGGATTCCGCTGTTCAAAAAGGAGCGGCCGCTTATATGAAAAATGCAGGGGCGGTTGGGCTGATGATCGGTGTTTGTAAAGATGGGCGTAATTATTTGTATAGCTATGGCGAATCCATAAAAGGCACTGGCCGCTTACCTGAATACGACCAGCTATTTAACCTGGGATCGGTCGCCAAAACCTTTGTTGGAACCATGCTTGCCGAAGCGGTGGTGGAAAAGAAGGTTAAACTAATCGATGATATCCGGCTTTATCTGCCCGGCGAATACCCCAACCTGCAATACCAGGGGCACCCGGTACGTTTGGTTGATATAGCAAGCCATACCTCCGGCATGCCAAATGCTGCAAGGGACTTCCCTGCTTCGGTAATGGATAGTGTTAAAAAGCTTCCCCTGCCCGGGCAACTGAATTTTTTCCTTAGCTATAACCAGGATTCGCTGCTAAAGGATCTGCACCATTTTAAAATTGACACTATTCCGGGCACCAAATACCGTTACAATGGCAATGCGATGGAAGTATTAATCCTGTTACTGGAGCGCATCTATAAACAGCCGTATGAGGTACTTGTAACACATTATCTTAAAACCCATCTCGGTATGTATGATACCCGCACCAGGATCCCTTTAGCACAACTCCCGCGCTTCATACAGGGATACGATGCCGCCGGAAACGCTATAAAATGGTACGATTTGAAAACTTACCCAAGCGCGGATATCAATACCAACCTGTTTTACCCCGGTGGCCCCAGCATGAACTCCACCATGAATGATATGATGAAATACCTGCAGGCACAGTTAACTGAGGACGATCCTGCCATTAAGTTAAGCCACCAGCTGGTATGGGGCAGTAACCCTAAAGATTTTGCCATCGGTTTAAACTGGATGTACGACCTGGAGGATGGCGTTAAAGATTATTACCACAGCGGCCATACAGGGATCGGCTTTAATACCTTATGTGAATTTTATCCCACCGAGCAATTTGGTTTTATGATTGTTGTTAACGATAATATCAGCCAGGATAAAGTATCTCGACTGGAAAATGAGCTGCACAGGGCAGTGCAATAATGGAGAAGATCTTATAACAGAATATGGATGGAAATTAATTAAGGATGGGCAGCCTTGAGACGATGCGTTTTGGTTTATTTTGGCTAAAGCCAACGGCAATGAATATTTTATTTGTTCCTATATTGATCAGCTATTGTTTTGTCGTGCATTTCATCTGCATATTCAGTGATCTTTGCTGAAATGTCTTTTTGGCTATTATCAAAATCGAATGCTACTATTAAAACTGAGATGGCAAAATGCTGATAGTTTTTACCCTTTTCTTCGTCACCATTGGCTCGATATTGTTTTCCAAAATCAAAAGCGCGTGTGCCAACGTCTCTCAAATCCAATGCAGTGTTGGTCCGAAATTCTTTGGATGTATCGAGTTTTAAGGCTTTTTCGATCGCCTCACGGCCATCCCTAACCTGGCCCAGGTTGACTTTGCACATCCCCAACTCAAGGAAATTTGCGGAGGTAGCGGTATCCTTTTTATTTGCTTTTTCAAACCAATCAATTGCTTCTTTAAATTGACCGTCTAAATAAAAACTGTGTGCCAATGCGCTTCGGGCAATTTTATGATTTGAATCGATTTTCAGCGTTTCTTCAAATTTCGCAATGGCTTTTTTATTTAACTGCGCTGATTTCTCAAAGTCACCCTTTTCCTGCGCTGCTGCTGCATCAAGCGAAAAAGCCACTCCTTCGTTAAATACCGTAAAGGCCTTATCGTTTTTTGGTTGACAGGAAGTAAGAAAGCAAAACACCACGACTGCAATTATGCGAATGGTTGATTGTTTCATGGATAGCGCCAATTTGATCGATTGAAATTCTTAATGTTATACGCCCAATAACAATCTTGTTGGGTCTTCCAGCAATTGTTTTACCCTTACCAAAAAGCTTACCGATTCGCGGCCGTCAATGATGCGGTGATCATAAGATAACGCTACATACATCATCGGGCGGATAACTACCTGCCCGTTTACAGCCACAGGGCGCTCAATGATATTGTGCATACCTAAGATAGCCGACTGCGGCGAATTAATGATAGGGGTTGACATCATCGAACCAAAAACACCGCCATTGGTGATGGTGAAGGTACCGCCGGTCATTTCTTCGAGGGTTAATTTATTATCGCGGGCTTTTACGGCCAGGGCTGCGACGGCTTTTTCAATACCGGCCAGGCTGAGGCTTTCGGCGTTGCGGATCACCGGAACTACCAAGCCCTTTGGCGCAGATACAGCGATGGAAATATCAGCGAAATTACTGTAAACTACTTCTTCGCCTTCTATACGTGCGCCTACTGCCGGCCATTCCTTAAGCGCTTCGCAAACCGCTTTGGTGAAGAACGACATAAAGCCTAAGCCAACGCCATGTTTTTCTTTGAATTTATCTTTGTATTTGGCACGCAGCTCCATGATTGGCGCCATATCCACTTCGTTAAAAGTGGTGAGCATGGCGGTCTCATTTTTAACCGCAACCAAACGTTTGGCTACCGTTTTGCGCAATGACGACATTTTTTCGCGGCGATCCGTTCTTGAACCTGGTGCCGCCGTTTCAACCTTAACGGCCGGGGCAGCAGGCTTAGCAGCGGGTTCAGCGATCTGGCTTTGGGCTGCTTTATTTATTTGCGGGTTTTCGGACACCTTTTCGGCAAGCAGGGCATCTTCCTTAGTGATCCTGCCACCAACGCCGGTTCCGCTTAATGCTTTTGCATCAACACCTTTTTCGGCTAATATTTTAGCTGCGGCGGGTGATGGGGTACCGGATGCATAAGTCGAAGTAGTGGCCGTTGCAGCCGAAGTAGCGGCCGTTTCCTTAGTGCTACTGCTACTTTCTACTGCTACTTTACCTGATCCTTCAATGGTGCAAACTACGGCGCCAATAGGCAACGTATCACCTTCTTTGGCAATGGTTTTTAATATACCTGCTTTTTCGGCGGTCAGTTCAAAGGTCGCTTTATCTGATTCAAGTTCAGCGATGGGCTCATCCATGGCAACTGCATCACCGTCTTTTTTTATCCAGCGGGACAAAGTTACTTCTGTAATTGATTCACCAACGGTGGGTACTTTTACCTGTAATGAAGCGGCCGGAGCTGAGCCGTTGGTCGCCGGAACAGCATTTGCCGGTGGGGGAGCAGGCGCATTTGCCACTACAGCCGGTTGCGGCTGCGCGGCGGGCGTGCTTTCTTTTATAACGGTACCGTTGCTGCCGCCATCTTCAATGGTTGCGACAGTTGCCCCGATGGGCAGGGTATCGCCTTCCGTTGCAACTATCTTTAAAATTCCTGCTTTTTCGGCGGTAAGTTCAAATGTTGCCTTGTCTGATTCCAGCTCGGCAATTACTTCATCCATTTTAACCTCGTCGCCGTCCTTTTTTTTCCAGCTCGACAAGGTTACTTCGGTAATAGATTCGCCAACCGGCGGAACTTTGATCGTTAAACTCATTGTTTAATTTTTGTAGTTTTAAACGTAGAGACGCAATACTTTGCGTCTCCGGTATACAATTTACAGAGACGCAAAGTATTGCGTCTCTACGGTTACATTAAATTAATCCGCACCGGCTGTCGCCATTTTTGCAGCGGTTTCTTTCACTGCTGTTTTTACCTGTTTACCCGGTGGCGCTTCAAATGCTTTCGACACAATTAATAATTGCTGTGCCGCATGTTGTTTTGCAAAACCGGTAGCCGTGCTGCTGCCTTCGTTACGCGAAATTACATTCAGGTTTATTAATTTATCGTTATGGAACTTGCGGCAAATATATGGCCAGGCGCCCATATTTTCAGGCTCTTCCTGTACCCAGATAAACTCGGTCGCTTTATTGTATTTGGCTTTTACTTTTAAGATCTGCACCAGCGGCGTAGGGTATAATTGCTCAATACGGATAATGGCTACATCCTTACGCTTATCAGCCTGTTGTTTTTCAAGCAAGTCGTAATATATTTTACCGGTACACAGCAGTACACGTTTTACTTTTTTAGCATCGGCATATTCATCGTCGATCAGCTCATGAAATTTACCATGGGTAAACTCTTCCAGTTTTGATACACATTTGGGGCTGCGCAGCAGGCTCTTGGGCGTAAATATGATCAATGGTTTGCGGAAATCGCGCAGCATTTGCCGCCTTAAAATATGGAAAAGGTTTGCCGGGGTAGTGCAGTTGGCCACCTGGATATTGCTATCGGCACAAAGCTCCAAAAAGCGTTCAACACGTGCTGAAGAGTGTTCGGGGCCCTGACCTTCATAACCATGCGGCAATAACATTACCAAACCGTTACCCCGTTGCCATTTGGTTTCAGCGCTGGCGATGTATTGGTCGACAATAATTTGGGCGCCGTTAAAAAAGTCGCCGAATTGTGCTTCCCATATCGTTAACGCGTTAGGGTTTGCCATGGCATAACCATATTCAAATCCTAAAACACCATATTCAGACAATAGTGAATTAAAAATGCTGAATTGCGCCTGGGCGCCGATGGTATCCAACGGTGTATATTCGTCTTCCGAGTCAACCAAAGTTAAAACCGCGTGGCGGTGCGAAAAAGTACCGCGCTTAACATCCTCACCGCTTATCCTCACAGGGTGGCCGTCTTTTAACAGGGAGCCATAAGCTAAAAGCTCGCCCATTGCCCAGTCAAAAATATGAGTTTGAGTCACCATTTTATTGCGCTCTTCAAAAAGCTTTTCAATTTTTTTGAAAAACTCTTTTCCTTCGGGCAAAGTGGTTATTTTTTTACCTATTTCCAGCAGCTCTTCTTCAGGCACGGCAGTTTCCACCAGCGCAAAAAACTCCCTGGTGCTGGCTATGTGCATACCCTGCCAAACGCCTTCAAACATTTGCACTGTTTCGGTGATCCTGTCTTCTGATTTTGATTCGTCGAGATCTTTCTGTAAAAGCGCCCGGAAGTTTTTTTCAAGCTCATGCGCGTAATTTGCATCAATGCTGCCCTCTTCCTGGAGCTTTTGTTTATAGATCTCCAGCGGATTAGGGTGCGCTTCTATCGCCTTGTATAATACGGGCTGGGTAAATTTAGGCTCATCAGCCTCATTATGCCCATACCTGCGGTAGCATAAAAGGTCGATAAATACATCTTCGTGAAATACCTGCCTGTACTCCATGGCCAGGTTTACCACATAAGCCATCGCTTCAACATCATCACCGTTTACGTGAAAAACCGGCGATAAAACTGTTTTGGCAACATCGGTACAATAAGTACTTGAGCGGGCGTCTTTGTAATTGGTGGTAAAACCGATCTGGTTATTGATAACGATATGGATCGTTCCGCCGGTGCGGTAACCATCCAGTTTTTCCATTTGCAAAACCTCATACACGATACCCTGCCCGGCAACCGAAGCATCGCCATGAATTAATATCGGCGCTATTTTTGAGTGGTCGCCATTATATTTAAAATCGATCTTTGAGCGGGTGAGGCCTTCCACAACCGGGTCAACCGCCTCAAGGTGCGAAGGGTTGGGACAAAGGCTTAAGTGTACTTTTTTGCCGCCCTGTGTTACCACATCTGTTGAATAACCGAGGTGATATTTTACGTCGCCGCCGAAAGGAGTTTCTTCGTCAAAATTTTTGCCTTCAAATTCCGAAAAAACCTCCTTATAGGGTTTTTCCATGATATTTGTGAGCACATTCAGCCTGCCCCGGTGGGCCATGCCGATGATAAACTCTTCGATACCCAATTCTGATCCGTTTTGGATTACCGAATCAAGGGCAGGGATCACCGCTTCGGCGCCTTCGAGCGAGAAACGTTTTTGCCCTAAGAATTTTGTGCCTAAAAAGTTTTCAAAAACAACTGCTTCATTCAGTTTATTCAGGATCAGTTTCTTTTCTTCAACCGTATAGGATGGCGTATTACGCTTGCTTTCCATCCGGTCCTCAAACCATTTGATCTTAATAGGATTGCGGATATACCTGTATTCGGCGCCAATCGACTCGCAATAAGTTTCTTCGAGCAGCTGGCGGATGTCCCGTAAGGTTGCAGGGCCCAAACCCACCTGCACACCGGCATTAAAAACGGTATCCAGGTCAGCATCGCTCAAACCAAAAGTTTCCAGCTCTTTGCCGGGGAAGTATTTGCGACGCTCGCGTACGGGATTTGTTTTAGTGAAGAGATGGCCGCGTGAGCGGTATCCATCTATCATATTGAGCACATTTATTTCTTTGAAAAAGTGATCTGAAGCTTCTGCCGGTATGGTTGAAACCGGGGCGGCGGGTGTATCTTTTCCAAAATCGAAACCTTCGAAAAATTTTTGCCATCCAAAGTCTACTGATTCAGGCTCTTGTTTGTATGCCTCGTATAAAGAATTTATGTAGGCAGCGTTTCCGCTATTAATATAATTGAGACGATCCATGCGAAACCAATCTTTAAAACGGTACAAAAGTAAGCATATCGCCTTGTAAACTTTTAATTTAATTTGTAAAATGTTGTTTTATAGGTAAACAGCTGAATGAATGGAACAAGTTTTACCGCGACATGATATAAATGCCAGGTATTGAGAAAAAACGAATGCAGAAATGTTATTTATGGAAAAGCTTATGAACGAAATCACGCAGGTAAGACACCCCTTCCAAAAGAATAGCAAGGACGCCGATAATGACTGTATATTGCTCGAACGGGTTCATAATCATAATGATGATTAGACGTAAATATACCAAAAAGGTTACATTTTACCTGATTTATTTTATTTTGATTTTAGCGATTGAAATTCCCTAATATAATATAGATAGTTAATTGAAAATAGGAGAGTTATTGCAACTCCCCTTTTGAGAGGGGCTGCGCTGGCGTGTGATGTGGCGGGGGTGTGTTTGCAGGCATACTCTTCAACACACCCCTCCACCCCTCTCAAGAGGGGAATCGCACAGGCCCGGCTTTAAAATTCGCCTTTTTCGCTATTTTTGTATCGCTAAAGACGTTAATTCTAATTTTTTTCTCAATGCTCTCAGCGCCTTCTTAGTAGCCTTAAAACATCAATAAACAAACTATTTTTGCCGAAACACGAGGACTTTATTTTGGACTTTTGTGCTTATATTGAAACGGCAGTTGCAGCTACTTTCGGACTTTTTTTAACTTAATTGAGGAAGCCAGGTGTCGATAAAATCGTTATTGGTTACCATGTCGGCGGCGGGTCTTGTGGCGATCGCATAACGGCTTTCCCGCGCATCGTTCACGCCGGCAATAAAGGCCCAGTTACCCCAGTTGCTGGCGGGCGAGTAATCAACCAGTTTTTCTTCAAAATAAGCGGCCCCTTTGGTCCAGTCAACTTTCAGGTCATGTATCAGGAAACCGGCAACAATTTGCCTTCCGTAATTATTAATATAACCAGTAGCATTCAGCTCGTGCATCACAGCGTCGATAAGGGGCACACCGGTTTCGCCATTTTTCCAACTATCGAAAAGATCTTCCTCTTTATCAGTATGTAAAACGAGCGTTTCACTATTGTTTTTCGCGGCAATAAATTTTTGTCCGTGCTTTTTAAACATGAACCTGAAATAATCCCGCCATAGCAGATCGAGTAGCAGCGAATTGTATTGGTTTGAATGCGTAGCCTGGTGCTGTTTGGTCACTTCCCAATAAACATGCCGTAGTGAGATACATCCCAAAGCTATCCAGGGCGACAGTTTTGATGAAAACGAATTGATAGAGGGGGTGCGCGCCCCTTTACCTGCAGTAAATTGCCCGCTGTTTAAAAAAAACGCTTCCAGCTGGTTTAAAGCAACCGTTTCGCCACCTGAAAATAAGTGCGGCGCACGCGGATCGTCCAAAGGCTCATCCAAACCTAATTCGCTCAGAGTAGGCAATTTGCCTGCATTGCTTATCGGTGGAATTTGGATAGCATCGGGCGTCGCGATGCAGGGGCGAACAATACTATCACGCTCAATTTTCTTTTTGAATATGGCGAAGCTATCAGGGATATCTTTTATGGGAAAAGGGAGATCTTCTTTATGGTATAGGGTATGGCCGATAAAGTGTCTCAAATTCAGCTTCATTTTCCATAGCGCAGTTTCAACCTCTTCGGATATGTCCGTCTCTTCGTGTGCTACTTCACGGTGGTGGTAAACCTCGTTAATATGGTATTCTTCGGCAAGCTGAGGCAAGATTTCGGCAGGGTTGCCCGTACGGATCAATAACTCGCCGCCGAGGTTTTGCAGGTTTTTTCTCAGATCGGCAACTGATTCCAAAAGGAAGCGGGCACGTAAACTTCCTGTTTTTGAATTGCCTGAAGGGTTTATACGAAAATAATAGGGATCAAAACAATATACCGGCAATATCTTGTCTGCTTTACGCATCGCCTCTAATAATATCTCATTATCGTGGATCCGTAAATCATTCCTGAACCAAACCAATATAGTTTTTTCGCTCATTGTTAAAAAGGGTACAATAGCATTGCAATCCGCAAATTTGCAATTTATTTAATTGCTATGCACAATGTGCAATAAATATTTGACACGGTTAAAACATTTTAAACTAAAAAAATAAAAAATTACAACCAACAAAAAACCGGGCGGGGATTTAATTTGTTATTTTGCTATGGCTTTATTCCGTTATGTTTTCCTTACAAATGACCGGTCAGCGATTATAGGATAACTATCGCCAAGAGCTATTATCAATGCGGGCGATAATGCGATAACAGGTATGAGCTAACATGCCTCTCTCAAAAAAAATTATTTTACAATGCGACATTATATCTTTATATTTGGTAAAATTGTCGCCAATGAAAGTCATTGAGAAGAAACCAAAACAAAGCGCTGAACTAAGCTTTATCAGTTTGCTGGGTGGAAAAAGTATCATAACCAATCCCATTCGTAACGATCTTGATATTATTACTTTAAGTAACGAAGGAATAACCAAAGCCTCATTGGATGCATTGATCAATCACTTAGGTATTTCGAAGAAAGCATTTTCAGAGAACATTTTGGATGCGTCTGTTAAAACGCTTGAACGCAAAAAGAGCACCGATAAATTAAGTAAGCATAC
>Ga0265338_10010933_pt1 | contig 10551 bp, 11 predicted proteins | sample 42126metaG_FD_193579 | JGI IMG/M metagenome (GOLD analysis project Ga0265338, IMG submission 193579) | Rhizosphere microbial communities from Carex aquatilis grown in University of Washington, Seatle, WA, United States - 4-21-26 metaG | ecosystem: Host-associated > Plants > Roots > Rhizosphere... | reverse complement strand
GCGGATCGTGATGGAGGGCGGCAACGAGCTCGTCGACCGGCTCGAGGCCGAAGGCTACGACCGCATCCGCGAAGAGGTGGCCAGCCGTGCCTGACGCGCCGCCGGCCAACGCGCCGGCGCCGGCGCCGGCGCGCAAGCCGGGCTCCCCGCCGCCGGCGACGCTGAACGCTGCGCTCGCCGGTCGCGGCGCCGGAGGCGCTCCGCTCGCCGAGCTGCGTGCCCGCGCGCGTGACGCCTATGACGCGCTCGAGCTGCCCCGCTGGCGACGGTCCGGCTTCTGGCAGACCTCCTTCCAGGAGCTCGACCTCGCTGCGCTGGCCCCGATCGAGCGAGCACCCGATCCGGCGTTGCCGTCGATTCTCGACTCGGCCGACAGCGCCGGCGTCCTGGTGCAGCGCGACGCCTCTGTCGTGCACGTGGCGCTCGACCGCGAGCTCGCCGAGCAGGGCGTGATCCTCTGCTCGCTCGAGCAGGCCGCCGACGAGCACGCGGAGCTTTTCGAGCGCTACTACCTGCGGCGGTTGCCGCTTGACCGTCACAAGCTCGAAGCGGCGAGCGCCGCCTTCTGGAGCGGCGGCGCGTTCCTGTACGTGCCGCCGGGGCTGCGCGTCGAGAAGCCGTTCCAGATCGTCTACGAGATCGCCGAGTCCGGCAGCGCCCAGTACGCGCACACGCTTGCGATCGGCGACCACGGCAGCGACCTGCGCCTGCGCCACTACGGCGTCGCAGCCGCCGAGATCGCCTCCGACGCGCTGCACGCCGGCCAGTTCGAGCTCTATCTCGAGGACGGCGCCCGCTGCCGCCTTGCCCAGCTCACCGATTGGGGCGAGGGCGCCGTCAGCGACTGCTCGACCTCCGTCGTCGAGGTGGGCCGTGACGCCTACTGCCACTGGCTGCCGGCGCTGCTCGGCGGTCACCTGATCCGCCACCACTACGAGCTGGCGGTCGCCGGAGCGGGCGGCGACATGGCGTTTCGCGGCCTGCTGTTCAGTGAGGGCGAGGAGCACCTCGACGTGTTCGCCGTCGACCTGCACGAGACCGGTCCCTCCGGCGGTGACGTGCACTGGCGCGGCGCCGCGACCGGCTCGAGCCGCGCCAGCTTCGAAGGGCTGATCCAGATCAACCCCGGAGCGCAGCAGACCCATACCTACCTGCAGTTCCACTCGATGATGCTCTCCGACGCCGCGAAGCTCGACGCCATTCCATCGGTGCTGGTCAGCGCGGACGACGTATCCGCATCCCACGGCGGAACCGTCGGCGAGCTCGACGAGACGCTGATCTTCTACATGCAGACGCGCGGGCTGTCGCGACCGCAGGCGGTGCGTGTGATCGTCGAAGGATTCTTCGAGCCACTGATCGTCCAGCTCGACGACGCCGCGCTCGAGCACCAGATCCGTGAGCGGATCGGCGCCAAGCTCGCAGCCGCGCAGGACGACATCGAGCGCTACGCGCTGGCCCGCTGATGGTCAGCGCCGCGAGCGAGACCGCCCTGGACGTCCGCGCCGATTTCCCGATCCTCAGCCGCCGCCTGGACGGGGGCCGGCTGGTCTACCTGGATTCGTCCTCGACGTCGCAGAAGCCGGCGGCGGTGCTCGATGCGCTCGACGACTTCTACCGCAACCACAACGCGAACATCCACCGCGGCGTCTACAAGCTGGCACAGGAGGCCGACGCCCTGTTCGAGGGCGCGCGCGAGCGGATCGCCGCGTTCCTGAACTGGCCCGTCGCCGCCACGATCTTCACCCGCAACGTCACCGAGGCGATCAACCTGGTCGCCTACTCCTGGGCCCGCCCCAACCTGCGTCCCGGCGACGCGGTGCTGATCAGTGAGATGGAGCACCACTCCAACATCGTTCCCTGGCAGCTGGCGACGGCCGCCACGGGCGCGGAACTGCGCTACCTGGAGGTCGCAGACGACGGCACGCTGTCGCTCGACCAGCTCGACGCGCAGCTCGCCCGCGGCGATGTGGCGCTCGTCGCGCTGACACACGTCTCCAACGTGCTCGGCACGATCAACCCGGTCGCCGAGGTGGTCCGGCGCGCCCACGCCGCCGGCGCGCTCGCGTTGATCGACGGCGCTCAGGCGGTGCCGCAGATGGAGGTCGACGTCGCGGCGATCGGCGCCGACTTCTACGCCTGGACGGGGCACAAGGCGCTCGGCCCGACCGGCGTCGGCGTGCTGCACGCCCGCGCCGAGCTGCTCGAGCAGATGCCGCCGTTCCTCTCCGGCGGCGACATGATCGCTACCGTCGAGCGCCAGCACTCGACCTGGAACGCGCTGCCCTGGAAGTTCGAGGCGGGGACCTCGATGATCGCTGAGGTGATCGGGCTCGGCGCCGCGATCGACTACCTCGACGCGCTCGGCATGGCGAACGTGCGCGCCCACGAACACGGACTCACCGCCTACGCGCTCGAACGCCTCGGCGCGACCGACGGCGTCAGCCTGTTCGGACCGCCGAGCGCCGGCGACCGCGGCGGCGTCATCTCGTTCGCGCTGGAGGGCATCCACCCGCACGACGTCGCCGAGCTGCTCAGCCGCTCGAACGTCTGCATCCGCGCCAGCCACCACTGCGCCCAACCGCTGATGCGCCGCCTCGGTGTGGTGGCAACGGCGCGCGCGAGCTTCGGCCCCTACAACGTCGCCGCCGACGTCGACGCTCTGCTCGACGCGATCGCAGGCGCGCAGGAGGTGTTCGCCGGCTGATGGACGACCTCTACCGCGACTTCATCCTCGAGCACTACAAGCGTCCGCGCAACTTCGGCGAGCTGCCCGAGCACGACCATGACGCGCACGAGGTCAACCCGCTGTGCGGCGATGAGCTCGGCGTGCAGATCGTGATCGCGGACGGGCGGATCGCCGACCTGCGCTTCCAGGGCCACGGCTGCGCGATCTCCCAGGCCGCCGCGTCGATGGCGTCGGAGGAGCTGATCGGCATGGAGGTCGACGAGGCCGCGACGCTCGACGCCGGCTGGATGCTCGAGCTGCTCGGCATCCCGGTCTCCGCCACCCGCCGCAAGTGCGCGCTGCTGTCGCTGAAGGTGGTGCGCCACGCCCTCACCGGCGACGGCAGCTGGCCAAGCGACCCTGGCGCCTGATCCCGACCGCTATACTCGGCTTTATGGCAACAACCGCCCCACGCATTCCCGGCCCCAGCCCGATCGTCGAAACCGACGACGGCCAGCTGGTGGCCGTCCGCGGCGTCTCACGCGAGGTGATCCGAGAGCTCTCCCGGATCAAGGACGAGCCCGACTGGATGGCGCAGAAGCGGCTTGACTCCTTCGAGATCTTCGAGCGCAAGCCGATGCCGAAATGGGGCTGCGACCTGTCGGAGCTCAACTTCGACGAGCTGGTTCTCTACTCGCCGCCGACCACCGGCCGTTTCAACTCCTGGGACGACGTCCCGCAGGACATGAAGGACACCTACGAGGCGCTCGGGATCCCTCAGGCCGAGCGCGAGCATCTCGCCGGCGTCGTCGGCGTGTGGCGCCAGGAACCGGTGTATGAGGGTCTCAAGGAGGAGTACGCCAAGCTCGGCATCCTCTTCTGCTCGATGGACACCGCGGTCCGCGAATACCCGGACCTGGTCCAGAAGTACTTCATGCGCAAGTGCGTGCCGCCGCAGGACAACAAGTTCTCGGCCCTGCACGGCGCCGTCTGGTCGGGTGGAGCGTTCGTCTACATCCCGCCGGGAGTCAAGTGCGACCTTCCCCTGCAGGCCTACTTCCGCATGGAGGGCGCCGGCGAGGGCACCTTCGAGCACACGCTGATCATCGCCGACGAGGGCTCCGAGGTGAACTACATCGAGGGCTGCACCGCGCAGACCTACAGCGTCAACTCGATGCACTCCGCCGTCGTCGAGATCTTCGTGCACGAAGGCGCCAAGGCCCGCTACACGACGGTTCAGAACTGGTCCAAGGACGTCTACAACCTGAACACCAAGCGCGCCATCGTCGACGCCCACGGCACGGTGGAGTGGGTCGGCGGCTCGATGGGCGCCAAGTTCGTGATGCTCTACCCCGGCTCGTTCCTGACCGGCGAGGGCGCCCGCGCCGACCACCTCAACGTGGGTGTCGCCGGCAAGGGCGTGCACAAGGACACCGGCGCGAAGGTCGTGCACCTCGCCCCGAACACCACCTCCAACATCCTCGCCAAGTCGATCTCCAAGGACGGCGGGGTCATGGGCTACCGCGGACTCGTGCGGATGGGCCCGAAGTCCCAGGGATCGAAGTCGCGCGTCCAGTGCGACGGCCTGATGATGGACGGCATCTCCCGCTCGGACACCTGGCCCGACATCCAGATCCAGAACCCCAACGTCACGGTCGCCCACGAGGCGACGGTCGGGCGGATCTCCGAGGACCAGCTGTTCTACATGGGCTCGCGCGGCTTCTCCGAGGACGAGGCCGCCGCCATGATCGTCAACGGCTTCATCGAGCCCGTCACGAAGGAGCTCCCGATGGAGTACGCCGTCGAGCTGAACCGCCTGATCCAGCTCGAAATGGTCGGTTCCATCGGCTGATTTGATGGACTCCGGGGGGATCCCCCTCCGTCTATCGTGACTCGCCGTGCGGCCGCCGATCGACAGCATTCAGGCGCCGCCGTTCCCTCGAGACGCCGAATGGATCAATTCACCGGCGCTGGAGATGGCAGCGCTGGCGGGCCGGGTGGTGCTGATCGAGTTCTGGGACTTCTGCCGGCCCAACTCGCTGCACACGCTGCCCTACCTGAAGGCCTGGCACGAGCGCTACGCCCCCGCCGGCCTGGTCGTCGTCTCGGTCCACGCGCCGGGCTTTCGCACGAGCGCCAACGAGGCCTTCGCCCGCGCCGCCGTGGGGCGGCTGGGGATCGAGCATCCGGTGCTGCTCGACACCAACTTCGCGCTGTGGCACGAGTACGAGAACGCGGGCTGGCCGGGGCGCTACCTGTGGAACGCGGACGGCATGCTCGCCGACTACCACTACGGCGAGGGCGACTACGGGCGCTGCGAGGCCGCGATCTGCGAGCTGCTCGGCCTCCCCTGCGAGCCGCTCGAGCCGCTGCGACCCGAGGATGACCCCGACGCGACGCTCGTCGTGCCCTCCGAGGACCGCCTCACCGAGCCGTTCTCCGGACCTTATGAGGCGGGCGCCGTGTGGGCCGTGCTGGACCCGCGCGGGCGCGACGGGGCGATCGTCACCGTAAACGGCGGCCTGGTCGCCGTCGCGCACCCGGGCGCTCACCTGCTCGTCCGCCACGAACGCCACGCGCACGGCGAGCTGGAGCTCGAACTTGGCGCGGATGTTCGCTGCGACGCTGTCTGCTTCACGCCGGGACTCGCCGCGACACAGGACTAACCAGGGATCTGGCGCGGCGCGATCGCAAGCTCGTCCGGCGGCCCGGGCTCACCCGGGCGAAGATCGAGCTGCAGCCACTCCACGTCGTGCCAGGCGCCCGCCTTCCAGCCGACACGCCGGTAGGTGCCGACCGGCGTGAAACCCACCGCGCGGTGCAGGCCGTTGCTCGCGGCGTTGGGCTGCGTGACACCGGCGATCAGTGTCCAGATGCCGATCTCCCGCAGCTGCTCGAACAGCTCCGCATAGAGTGCGCGCCCGACGCCCGAGCGGTGGTGGCCGGAATCGATGTACACCGCTACGTTCGCGGCCCAGCGGTAGGCCGCGCGCTCGTGATGCCGCGCCCCGTACGCGTAGCCGAACACGGTGCCCGCCTCCTCGGCGAGCACCCAGGCGAGCGCCGCGCGCATCCGTCCGGCCATCTCCTCCGCCGTCGGCGGCCGCTCTTCAAACGTCGCGACCGAGTCGGTGACGTAAGGGGCATACACGGCCGCGCATGCGGCGGCGTCGCGCTCGGGATCGCCGTTTCGGATGAGCATCGTCGCGAGACGATAGAGCCCCGGGGCCCTCGGCGACCGTTCTGCCCTGCGGCAAACCCACGATGCAGGGCCGGCCCGCCGGCGGTAGCGTGCATTGGGTGCTCATCTCGACGATGAACGACCTTCCCGGCCATGAGATCGACGAGGTCTTCGGTGAGGTGTTCGGCCTGACTGTTCGCTCGCGCAACCTCGGCTCGGTCATCGGCGCCTCGCTCAAGTCGCTGATCGGCGGCGAGCTGAAGGGCATGACAAAGATGCTCGCAACGGGCCGCCAGGACGCCACCGACCGCTTGATCGCCGAGGCCGAGGCCAAGGGCGCCAACGCCGTCGTCGCGTTCCGCTTCGACACCTCCGAGCTCGGCTCGATGTGGACCGAGATCTGCGCTTACGGCACCGCCGTGAGCGCGCGCAAAGCCTGAGCGCTGCGCGCCGTCACCGGGACGGCCCGCCGCCGCGGTCGCGGCACGCTGAAGGCGCGCCCGCGGCGCCGAAACACCGATTAGGCTCAGCGGATGGCGCTTGTGCGCAGGTCGCTGGGCTCCGCTCGCCTCGCGCTGGCGGCCGGTTGCCTCGCGCTGGCGGCCGTGATCGCCGTGCGCCAGATTCGCGACGCGATCGCCACGCCCGAGAAGGGACTGGACTTCGGCCCGATCCGTGACGCGGCGATGGCGCTGGTGCACGGCACGTCGGTCTACTCGAATCACCGCTTCGTCTACCCGCCGACGGCAGCCGTCGCGCTGCTCCCGGCGTCGATCGGCGGGCGTGGCGGCGCGATCGACGCCTGGCTGATCGCGTGCACAGCCGGCGTCGCGGTGGCGGGCATGCTGTCAATGGCGCCCTGGCGCCGCGGGATCTGGCCGTTGCTTGCTGCGTTCGCGGCCGTGCTGATGCTGAAGAGCGACCTGCTGACCGACAGCCTCTGGATCGGCAACATCTCGCTCCTGCTGGCGCCGGTCGCGGTCGCGGTGCTGCTCGCGTTCGAGTCCGGTCGCTGGCGGGCCGGCAGCGCGCTGCTCGTGGCGTCGCTGCTGATCAAGCCGCTGCTGGTCCCGCTGGTTCTGCTGCCGCTGTTGCGAGGACAGTGGCGTCCGCTTCTGCAGGCGGCGGTCGCGGGCGCCCTGCTGCTCGCCGCGGCGATCCTGCTCGTTCCCGGCGGCGGGCATTTCTTCGCCGTGCTGCGTTTCCTCGAGAGCGGCGGCACGCTGCACGGCCAGGCGGCGGTCTACAACGTCTCCATCCGGGGCCTCGCGGAGCGCCTGGGCGCCGTGGCCTGGGGCTCGGTCGCGCGCGCCCTGGTGCTCGTCGTTGCTGTCGCGCTCGCCTACCGTTTCGCGCGCCGGCCGCTTCGGTCCGGCGGGCTGGCCGCGATGGGAGCGTTGCTCATGCTCGCCCTGCTGCTGGCCGGATCCCTCTCCGAGGACCACTATCTGCTCGTCGCCGCCCCATGCGTGCTGACCGCGCTCGCGCTGAGCGCCGGGCCGCGGTCCAGCGGCGCCGCGCACCATGCCGGCTCGCGGTTGACGCGCCTCGGCCGCGCGCCGTTCGCGCTACCCGGCCTCGCGCTGTTCGCGTTCGCCGGCCTCACGCTGTTCGCGTTCCCGGCACGCTACGTCGGCAATCCAGCCACGTCCCCGGCCGGCCTCCAGGTGCGTTTCGTACTGGCGGAGCTGCTGCTCGCCGCCGCCGCCGCCGTCCTGGTCGCCCGCTCGACCGGCGATCAGCACGCTCCGCCGATGCGACGCCCGGCCACCGCCCGGCACCCACCGGGTTGAGCGCACAGGCGGTGGCAGCTCTGCGCGCTGAGTGGCGGGTGCGGCGCGCCGCCGCAGCCGAAAGCAGCCGGCGCGCCCCGCCCACCCGGTCCGCTCCGGGTCAGCCCTCGATCACGTTGTGCACGTGCGCCACCATCGGCTCGCCCGGATCGACGCCGAGCCCGCCCATGATCGGCAGCAGCGCCGCGCCGAACGCCTCGAAGCTCTCCTGCGACTCCCAGATGTCGAACACGTGGATCATTCCGCCGACGTCGAGACCCACGTGAAGGGTGCGCCCCTGCGGCGCTCCGGCTCCGGCGGCTTCGAGCTGGCTGAGCGCCTCGTCGTACTTCTCCGGCGTGAACCCGTTGGGCCTGAAGTAGAAGCCAAGTGCCATTCGGTCCCATCCTCTCCGCGACTGGCGCGGTCGTTTGCCAAGGTCTGCGGGCGCGACTGTAGCCGCCCGTCGTCGTGCGCGCTAGTGGCTCGCCGTCAACTGGGCGGCGCTACGGTCTCCCAGCAGGCGCAGCAGCCGCGGCGGCTCACCGCCGGCGTAGTCGACCACAACCGCGGCGCCCGGCCAGTACGGGCTCTGCGGTCCGTGCGAGAAGGTCGGGCTGAACACCCAGCAGCCGCAGTTGTGCAGCCGCGTGCCGTTCGGCGTCAGCCACTCGGCCGGCTCGTCGCCCTCGAGCATCCCGGCCCGGTGGGTGTGTCCGAAGATCACGTGGCGCGCGTCGACTCCGAGCCGCTCGATGACGACGCTGATCGCGCGCAGACCCGCCCGCCGTAGCTCCGCCGTCGAGAGCTCGGTGCGGAGCGGGCCGAGACCGGCGGCGTTGGCGCCACGAACGAGCCAGGGGAACGCGAGCGGAAACGCGCGCGCCCGAAGCGCGCCGGCGCGGGCGGAGCGCAGGGCGTTCCACGCCTTCACGGTGCGCCCACCGTCGATTGCCTCCGACGGGCGCCCGCTGCGAGCAGCGGCGTCCGCCCAGGCGTAGACGGGCGCGATCAGCGCCTCGTAGTCGTCGACGGAGCGGACGTCGTCCCAGCGGCGGTCGCCGGCCAGCGCCAGGCGTCCACTCATAGCCACCGCCAGGCGCTCGATCGTCGGCACCGTCATGTGCACGTCGAGTTGATGTCCGTGCAGCGCGTAGGTGCCCTCACCGAGCCACAGGCCCGGGTAGGCGATCTCGACGGGTGCGGGAGCGAGCATCTCGGCCACCGCCTGGGCGACGAACGATGCCTCGGCGGGAGCGAAGCGCTGCTCGAGGCCGAGCGGGCCGCTGCGGCGCTCCAGCCAGGATCCGGCGAGCGAGTGGTCGTGGTTGCCGGGGACCAGGACGACCCGCCGCTCGCCGAGGTGCTCGCCGAGCGCTTCGAGCACGGTCCGCGCACGACCCAGCACCGAGCGCGCGTCGCCGTGGCGCAACTCGAGCGTGTCCCCGAGCAGGACCAGCCGGTCGACGCCATCGAGCGCGGCGAACAGCTCCTCGAGCACGCCCTCGCGGCGCAGCACATCGCTGCCCGCCCGCGTCCCGAGATGCAGGTCGGAGACGACGAGCGTGCGGGCCACTACCGCGCGGCGGCGACGCCGCGAATCGCCTTGGGCAGCATGAACCGGACGTCTTCGCGCGTGACCTCGAGCTCCGAGATGTCGCTCACGCCGCGGGCCCGGAAAACCTCGAGGAGCTCCTGCACGAGCTCCTCGGGTGCGCTGGCGCCGGAGGAGATGCCGAGCGTCCGCACGCCCTCCAGCCACGACTCGTCGAGCTCGCGCGAGTTGTCGATGAGATGCGCCTGCGCGCCGTAATCGCGCGCCACCTCGACAAGGCGCAGCGAGTTGGAGGAGTTGCGCGAGCCGATCACGAGCACCAGCTCGCACTCGACGGCGAGCTTGCGCACCGCGGCCTGGCGGTTGGTCGTGGCGTAGCAGATGTCGTCGGTGCGCGGGCCGACGATCTCGGGGAAACGCTCGCGCAGACGATCGATTATGCCCTTCGTCTCGTCCACCGATAGCGTCGTCTGCGAGATGTAGGCGACCCTCTTGGGGTCTGGCAGCTCGAGCTCGTCGACGTCCTGCTCGGTCTGGACGAGGACCATGTTGTCCGGGGCCTCCCCCATCGTGCCCTCGACCTCCTCGTGCCCGTCGTGGCCGACGAGCACGACCATGTAGCCGTCGGCGGCGAACCGCCGCGCCTCGACGTGCACCTTGGTCACCAGCGGACATGTCGCGTCGATCGTTCGCAGCTGGCGCTTGATCGCGTTCTCGTGCACGACCGGCGCAACGCCGTGGGCGGAGAACACCGTGATCGAGCCCTCCGGCACCTCGGTCTCGCTCTCGACGAAGATCGCGCCGCGCGCGCGCAGCTGCTCGACAACGTGCTTGTTGTGCACGATCTCCTTGCGCACGTAGACCGGCGGGCCGTAGCGCGCAAGCGCGCGCTCGACAGTCTGAACCGCCCGGTCGACCCCGGCGCAGTAGCCGCGGGGGGCCGCCAGCAGGATCTTCTCGACAGTGTTGGTCACGACCGCCATCCCTTGATTCTACGGCGGCCGAGCGCCCGCCTCGCCGCGGCGGCCCCGAATGAGCTAACCATCGAGCATGACGGTACTCCCGCCGCGGCGCGGCTGCGCCACGGCGGCGCGTGGTCGCGCGACTACGCTGTGGGTCGATGCCGCAACAGCACCTCGACCGCCTGACCGCGCTCGACGCGTCCTTTCTGCACCAGGAGGGCCCCGAGTCGCACATGCACATCGGCGCGCTGACCGTTTTCGGCGGTCCGCCGTTGCGCTTCGACGACCTGCTGGCGCTGATCGGCTCGCGTCTGCACCTGGTGCCTCGCTATCGCCAGCGGCTTGCGCGCACGCCGCTTGACCGCGGTCGGCCGGTGTGGATCGACGATCGGTCGTTTCGGCTCGAATACCACGTG
>Ga0265338_10010932_pt1 | contig 10551 bp, 10 predicted proteins | sample 42126metaG_FD_193579 | JGI IMG/M metagenome (GOLD analysis project Ga0265338, IMG submission 193579) | Rhizosphere microbial communities from Carex aquatilis grown in University of Washington, Seatle, WA, United States - 4-21-26 metaG | ecosystem: Host-associated > Plants > Roots > Rhizosphere... | reverse complement strand
CGACCATTGCGCCGCCGGACGCACCCGCGGACAGCGCCGTCGCGGTGCCCAATGACCCGTTCGGGATATTCGCGTTCCGGCTGCGCTCCGCCGGCACGAGCGCTCGCTACCTGGCCTACAGGGCCAACGGGTCGGCGGGGATGCGGCGAGCCGATCGCGTCGCCTGCGAGGGCGCGATCGCGGACTTCCTGTCGCAGCTACTGCGCTGAGAGCATCGTCACGCGGCGCGTGACCGTCTGCAGCGCGGGCATCTGGTGCGAGTAGTAATCGGCGATTTCCTGGATCTCGGCGCCAGTGATGCCATTGACGAAGTTCGGCATGATTGGATTCTTGCGATCGCCCTTCTGGTATTCGACCAGCGCGCGCGCGATGTAGTCATCATGCTGACCGGCCAGCGTCGGGTAGTCGCCCGTGATGCCGACGCCATTCGCGCCGTGGCAGGAGACGCACAGCTGCGCGACGCGCGCCGGGGCCGTACCGACCGGCGCCGACGTGGCCGGGAGCGGAAGGCTGCTGAAATAGGCCGCGACATCCTGCATGTCCTGGTCCGAGAGCGAGGACGCCTGGACGTGCATCGTGCCGTGGGATCGCTCGCCGCTCTTGTATTCCTTGAGCGCCGCGACGATGTACTCGGGGTGCTGGCCCAGCAGCTTGGGCACGCTGTAGGTCGGATAGACGTTCTTGTAGTCCTCGATGCCATGACAGCCGAGGCAGGTGTACGCAAGTTCCTTGCCGCGCGCCGCATCGCCGGCCGCATGCGCCACGGTGCTGGCGCCGAACGTGCAGCCGATCAACGCCAATTGCAGGGCCAAAACACGCCTGAATGTCATACCGACTCCGGCCTGAACTGTTGAATAATGCGCCCCCGACCAGGGGCCAGATGAGCCTGGAAAGTGTACGGTCTGCAAAGCGCTTTTGCCACTCCATGATTGCGCTGATCCAGCGGGTCAGCGGCGCCAGCGTACGCGTCGGAGACGAGCTGATCGGCGAGATCGGTCCCGGGTTGCTCGCGCTGATCGGCATGGTCCGCGGTGACGATACGGCCCATGCAGAACGGCTGCTGCAGCGGGTGCTCGACTACCGCGTGTTCCCCGACGCAGCCGGGCGCATGAACCTGTCGCTGCGCGACGTGCAGGGCGGACTGCTGCTCGTACCGCAATTCACCCTCGCGGCCGAGACCGGACACGGCAACCGGCCGGGCTTCAGCCGCGCAGCCGCCCCTGCTGAGGCGGCAGCCCTGTACGGCCAACTGCTGCAGCGCGCGCACGCGATTTACGGACGGGTAGCCAGCGGGCGCTTTGGCGCCCATATGCAGGTGTCCCTGATCAACGACGGTCCGGTCACTTTCTGGCTGCAGTCAGCGGGATCCGTGAAGCAGGCCTGATTCCTTGAGGCTGGACAGTTACTTGTGCGCCGCCAAATAGCCTATCATGGCTGGTGTGGGCGCCTACCGGGTGCTGTCCACTTTAATGGAGCAGTCCATGGATCTGTTCAGTCCCAAACACCTGTTGATGATCGTGATCATCGTGCTGCTCGTGTTCGGCACCAAAAAGCTGCGCACCCTCGGTTCGGACCTCGGCTCGGCTGTGCGCGGATTCAAGAAAGCGATGAGCGACGGCGAGACTGAGGAGCAAGCCCGGCAGATCGAGGGTCCGGCCGGCAAGGACGCCGAGTTTCCCGAGGTCGCTGCCAAGGCGCCGGCCGCGGCTGCGGCCGAAAGCAAGAGTGCGGCTCCGCACGCCTGACGGTTCCTGCGGATCCGCGGCGCCCCATGTTCGGAGTCGATTTTTCCGAAATCGCCCTGATCTCCCTGATTGCGCTCGTCGTACTGGGACCGGCGAAGCTGCCGCAGGTCGTCCAGACGATCGGCAAGTGGGTGGGCCGCGCACGCGTGATGGCGCGCCAGTTCCGGGAGCAGCTGGAACAGGAAGCGAACGAAATCAAGCGCGCAACCGATACCCGTTCCAACCCACCGGCGCCGGCCGCGGCAGCAACGGCTGCCCCAGCAGCAACGGCTGCCCCAGCAGCAGCGGAGCCGGTAGCGGCAGCGGAGCCGGTAGCGGCAGCGGAGCCGGCAACGGCGTCGCAGGTCGTGGGTGGGCCGGAGGCGTCGCAACCGGCAGTCGCGCTACCCATAGGGACCACGCCGAGTTCTGCCACACCGGCATCGGAGCCGGCGTTACACGCGATGACGTTTGCGCACGGCGCGGCCGGAACGGATGTGTGGCCGCCGGCCCCCGAACCCCACGATCACCCGGCTCCGCTGCCGGCGGAACCGCATGAGCGAGGAGCATGATCCGCTGCCCGAAGGCACGCTGATCTCGCATCTGCTGGAGCTGCGGGACCGCCTGCTGCGCTCGTTCGTGGCGGTGCTGATCGCCTTCATTCCCTGCGCCTACTACTCGAACGCGCTGTTCGATTTCCTCTCGACGCCGCTGGTGTCGAAGCTGCCACCGGGCCAGAAGCTGATTGCAACCACGGTGACGGCCACCTTCACCGCACCGCTCAAGCTGGCGTTCGCCGCAGGCCTGCTGATCGCGATGCCGTACGTGCTGTTCCAGATCTGGTCGTTCGTCGCCCCCGGGCTGTACCGCAAGGAAAAGCGCTTCGCGGTCCCGCTGCTGGTCACCGCCATCCTGCTGTTTTACGTCGGCGTCGCGTTCTCATACTTCTTCGTGTTCCCGATGGTGTTCCGATTTTTCGTTGCGACGACACCTCACAACGTGCAGCTGATGGCGGACGTCAACAACTACATCCAGTTCGCATTGACCCTGTTCGTGGCATTCGGCGTCGCATTCGAGACCCCGGTGGCAGTGGTACTGCTCGTGCTGACCAATCTCATGTCGCTGCAGAAGCTGCGCGCGTCACGCGGTTACGTGCTGATCCTGGTATTCATCATCGCGGCCATCCTGACCCCGCCGGACGTGATGTCCCAGACCTCGATGGCGGTGCCGATGTACCTTCTCTATGAGGGCGGCATCCTCTTCGCCGCGGTACTGGTGCGCGGTCGCGCCCCGGAGCCCGCAAGCGAACAGAGCTCGGCGTGAGGTCCGCGACCGCGGGCGCAGGTGCGCCCGGGCCTGCTTTCTTGGGCCATCCGGCAGGCCTCGCCACGCTGTTCTTCACCGAGATGTGGGAGCGCCTCAGCTTCTACGGGATGCGCGCGCTGCTGGTGCTGTTCCTCGTGGACGGCGTCGCGCATGGCGGACTGGGACTCGATGACCGCACTGCGAGTGCAATCTACGGGCTGTATGTCGGGGCGACCTACATCGCAGCGCTCCCGGGAGGCTGGATCGCGGACCGGCTGATCGGCAGCCAGCGCGCGGTGCTGGCGGGCGGAGCGCTGATCACCTGCGGCCATGTGCTGCTCTGGCTGTCGCCCACCAGTTCCCTGTTCTTCACCGGCCTGTTCCTGATCGTGCTCGGCACCGGGCTGCTCAAACCGAACGCGAGCGCGCTCGTGGCCCAGCTGTACCCGCAAGGCGGTGCGGCTCGCGATGCCGGATTCACGATCTATTACGTTGGCATCAACATCGGCGCGACGCTCGGGCCGCTCATCGCCGGATTCGTCGCGCAACGCTACGGGTGGCCCTACGGATTCCTGACGGCCGCGCTCGGCATGGCGGCCGGCTTGCTGCAGTTTCTGTGGTGGAGGCCACTGCTGGGGAGTGCCGGGGCGCGGCCGGCGCAAGCGGAACCGGGGTTGGCAGGCCGGCTGCTGCTGCCGGGTGCAGCGCTACTGGCGTCAATGGTGGGACTGCTGATCGCGAGCGGGCTGCTGCGCGTAGCGGCCGTGCAGCTGCAGGTGTTAGCCACCTCGGGCATTCTTATCGTTGCAGTCGGTTACTTCGCATACCTGCTGTTCGGCGCGGGACTGGATCGGCGCGCGCGCGCCCGCATACTCGCGCTGCTCGTGCTGTTCACCGCCTCGACCCTGTTCTGGGCCGGCGACGAGCAGGCGGGCTCGTCGCTGAACCTGTTCGCTGCGCGCTATACGGACCTGCACTGGTTGGGTCTTACGCTTCCGGCCAGTGCGTTCCAGTCCCTGAACCCGATCTATATCGTGGCCTTCGGCCCGCTGTTCGGGATGCTGTGGGTAGGTCTCGCGCGACGTGGCATGGACCCATCGACGCCGGTCAAGTTCATGCTCGGACTGCTCGGCATCGCCGCCGGATTCCTGGTGATGGCGGCGGCGGCCCGGCTGGTCGCTGCCGGTCACCAGGTCGGCATCGGGTGGCTGGCGGCCACGTACCTGCTGCATACCTGGGGTGAGCTGGCCCTAAGTCCCGTGGGCATGAGCGCCACGACCCGGCTCGTGCCGGATCGCTACGTGGGCCAGGGCCTCGGACTCTGGTTCGTGAGCCTGTCGCTCGGCAACCTGCTCGCGAGCCGGATTGCCGGCAATTTCGATCCGGCACATCGCGAGGCGATGCCGGGGGAATTCATGCACCTCGTCTGGTTCGGGACGCTGTGTGCGGCCGGGCTCGCACTCAGCCTGCCGCTCATGCGCCGCTGGATGCAGCCGGCCCGCTAGCTTGCGGCCCGCGGCCACCTAGCAGCCAGGCGTAGAGTGCAGCCAGTGCCGCGACGAACACGAATCCTCCGATCCAGACCGCGGCATTCGCGAAACTGTCCCCGACCAGCGCGAGCGGCACGGCGTTTCCAGAGAACACGACGACTGCAGCGAGCAGCACGCCGATCAGGCTCTCGCCGACGATCAGCCCGGAGGCCAGCAGCACACCGAGCTGGCGCGTGGCCGCGGGATTCGGTGTCGCTGCTGCGCGCCGCTCGAACGCCCAGCCCGCGATCGCACCGACTGTGATCATCAGCGTCGTCGAAGTCGGCAGATAGATGCCGAGCCCTACGGCCAGCGGTGGCAGGTGCAGCCGCGAACTGCGGCGCAGCAGTTCGTCGATCACGATGACGCCGGCACCAATCAGCGCTCCGGCGCCAATCAGGTTCCAGTTCAGGTTGCCCTGGATCACGCCCTGTGCGAGTGCCGAAATCAGCGCCGCCTGAGGCGCCGGCAGCGCACGCGCCGGATCCACGCCGGGAGCCCCGGCGAAGCCGTAGGCGTGGTTCAGCAGATCGAGGATCGGCGGGATGACGGCAGCTCCCGCCACCACGCCGACGACCAGCGCGACCTGCTGCCGCCACGGCGTCGCATCCACGAGCTGCCCGGTCTTCAGGTCCTGCAGGTTGTCATTGGAGATCGTCGCCGCCGCGAATACGACCGCGGTGACCAGCAGGGCGAACGCGACCAGCGCCGGTGCGGCCGCTGCAGGCAGCACCGGCTTGATGGCAAACACCAGCAGCAGCGCGACGCCGATCACGACCAGGATGCCGATGCCGGAGAGCGGACTGTTGGAGGAACCGATCAGTCCCGCCATGTAACCGCAGACCGTCGCCACGAAGAAACTCATCAGCACGACGTACACGATTCCACCCGCGACCAGCAGCGGCGCCTGCTCGCCGAGACCGCTCTGAGTGCTGAATGCGCCGAACAGCCATCCGATCGGGACCAGGCACGCTAGCGTCACGAGGCCGACCAGTCCGATTGGGATATCGCGTTCCGTGCGCGGCAGCGAGCCGGCCTGGCCGGCGCTTCGCAGCCTCGCGGCCAGCATCGCCGAGCGCAGCCCTCCCAGCACCGGCCGCACCAGTTTGAGCAGCGTCCAGACGGCGGCGGTACCGATCGCGCCGGCGCCGAGGAAGCGCACCTGATGGCTCCAAACCGCCTGTGCGGCCTGCGCGGCCGCGCCGCTCCCCGGGTGCATCGAGGTCAGCCACGGCACGGCTCCGGCCCAGCCGATCAGCGCACCCACCAGCATTGCGATCCCGACCGCCAGGCCGACCAGATGTCCGACGGCGAAGAGGGCGAACGAAAGGCTGAAATCGAAGCCCGAAACGGCCCCGCGCGTCCCGACGCGAAAGTAACGCACGACGTCGCCGGCAAACAGCTGTGTCGCGACTACCGCAGCAAATGCGGCCGACACCACGCTGCCTATGACGATCGCCCGCAGGCCAGCGTGGCTCGCCGCGAGGTCAGCAGATGAGGATTGCTGCCCGGCGTGGGCACCGACCTTGAGCACCTCGGCGCAGGCGACGCCTTCCGGATACGGCAGGTCGGACTCCGTGACGAGTGCACGGCGCAGCGGGATCGAGTACATGACACCAAGTACTCCGCCGACGGCGCAGATCGTGAAGCTGAACGCATACGGGAACCCGCTCCACCATCCGATCATGATCAGCCCGGGCAATACGAAGATGATCGAAGACAGCGTGCCGGCGGCCGAGGCCACCGTCTGCACGATGTTGTTCTCCTGGATCGTCGATCCGGCGAATCCGCGAAGTATCGCCATCGAGATCACGGCGGCGGGTATGGAGGTCGCGAAAGTCAGTCCCGCCTTCAGACCGAAGTAGGCATTGGCCGCGGTGAAGACCAGTGTGATCCCGATCCCGAGCGCGAGGCCACGCCAGCTCAGCTCGCGGCGGGCGGGCATGGAATGCTGCGCCGGGTCCATCGTGCGCGACTCGCCTTGAGCCTGCGCCTAGAGCTGCCGCGAGCGTGCAGCCGCGGCAGCCGAGGGCTCGAGCATGACCTTGAGCCGCCGCAACGCGCGCTCCCAGCCACCTCGCAGACGCAGGTACATCGCGTCCCAGTTCTGGCTCTCCGGAATGCCGGATCCGAGCAGCCGCAGCACCGTGACCGGGCCGGCCGTTGGCTCCCGCGCCGTGAGCTCGTCGCGATCGAGCAGGAAATCATCGACGATGACCGCCTCCTCCGCCGACAGCTCCGGTACCGGCAGGTAGATCAGGCGCAGCCGGCGCGGTGGGGCGAACACGTCGATATGCGCCTCGCGGCTCAGGTCCTGATCCGGGCGCGACCAGAAGCTGCCGCCCTCGCGCGCATCCACGCGCGTGGCCGGCGTATACCAGCGCGCGAGCAGCGCAGGCTCGATCAGCGAGCGCCAGACGGTGTCGATATCGACGCGGATGTCGATACGGTGCGCGTAGCCGCGGGTGCGGTCTGCCATGTCTCTAGTCCTTGCGCGTATTGCGCTCGCGCAGTGCGACCGCCAGCAGGGGCAGCAAAGACGCTGCGACCACCATGAGGGTCACGAGTCCGAAGTTCTGCTTGACCCATGGCAGGTTGCCAAACGCGTAGCCACCGAGCAGGAACAGTGCAACCCACAGCAGCGCACCGCCGAAATTGAAGGCCTGGAAGCGCAGGTACGGCATATGGCCGATGCCGGCGACGAACGGCGTGAAGGTGCGGACGATCGGCGTGAAACGCGAGAGCAGCACCGTGATGCCTCCGTGACGCTCGAAATACGCTTCTGTGCGCCGCAGGTATTCGAGCCGGAAGTAGCGGTTGCGTCCATTGAAAGCCCGCTGCCCGAGCGAGCGGCCCAATGCATAGTTCAGTGTGTTACCGGCGACGGCGGCCAGGACCAGCAGCGCGTACACGCCGCCTAGCGGGAGCTTGCCGCTGCCGCCCACGGCAGCGAGCGCGCCGAAGCCGAACAGCAGCGAATCCCCCGGCAGGAACGGCGTGACCACCAGTCCCGTCTCGGCGAAAATGATCGCGAACAGCATCGCGTAGATCCAGGCATCGTAGCGCGTCACCAGCTCGACCAGGTGGCGGTCGAGATGCAGCATGAAGTCCAGGATCACTGTGCGCGGGCCTGGCCGGCGGCGCGCGTCGCGAGCGCCCCCGGATGTGCCGACAGCGCCTGCAGCGCGCGGGCGACTTGCACGTCGCGCTGTGCCAACGTCGGCGCTGCGGCCGTTTCGGTCTCGTCCATCTGCGCCGGCGGCTGCTCGGGACCGTCGAGCAGCACGTCCGGCTCGATGCCGACACCGTTGATCGAGGCGCCCGAAGGCGTGAAATAGCGCGACGTCGTGATCTTGAGCGCCTGGTCACCCTCGAGCGGCATGATGGTCTGCACCGATCCCTTGCCGTAGGTGCGCCGGCCGACCAGCGTCGCGCGCGCGTTGTCGTGCAGGGCCGCGGCGAGGATCTCCGAGGCCGACGCGGATCCACCGTTCACGAGTACCACCAGGCTTGCGCCCGCGGTGATGTCTCCAGGCATCGCCTCCATCCTGAACCTGGCGGCGGCGGTACGCCCATCGGCACTCACGATCGTACCGTGGTCGAGGAAATCGTCTGCGATCTGCACCGCGGCGTCGAGCACGCCGCCCGGGTTGTTGCGCAGGTCGATCACGAATCCCTTCAGCCGTTCGGGTTCCGCATGCTCGAGCTGGTCGACGGACTGCTCGAGCTCCGTGGCCGTGGCCTCCGTGAAGCTCGTGATGCGCAGATAGCCATAGCCGGTAGCGAGCAGCTCTGCGGCCACGCTGTGCAGTTGCATCTGGGCACGCTTGACCTTGAACTCGAGCAGCCCCACGGAACCTTCGCGTCGCACCGCCAATCGCAGCACACTGCCTTCCGGGCCGCGCATGCGCGAGATCGCCGCGTCGACATTGGCCGCATCCACCGCCTGATCGTCGATCCGGACGATCACGTCCCCAGTCATGATCCCGGCACGGGCCGCCGGCGAACCAGGCATGCGGCGCACGATACTCACGCCTTCCTTGCCGGCCGCGACTTCGACGCCGATGCCGGCGTAGCTGCCCGTGGTATTGACCTTCATCTCGTCGAATTCATCGGGACTCAGGAAGCTCGAGTGCTCATCGAGTCCCTCGACCATGCCGCGGATCGCGTTCTGCATCAGCACGTGATCGTCGACCGGGTCGACGTAGTTCTCGCGCACGCGCTGCATTACCTCGGCGAGCAGCTGCGCATCGCTCCAGGGCAGGGGTTCCACGTGACGGCCGTGCGCGCCGCCTCCGGCCGGCACCGGCGTCGCAGCGCGCTCGGCGAGCACGCGGTCGGCCACCGACAGCGACAGGCCGATCAGCACTCCGAGCGCCATGGCGAGCATCAGCCGGGAAGGTTTGGCCATGCGTTGAATACTACAGGGGTGTCCGGCCGGCGCCAAAGTCGTGACCGGACCGGCCGACTCGCGCCAGTAGATCTAGCCCGCGCGCGCCTGCTCTTCGGCCGGATCCGTGGCCCCTTCTTCGGGCCACACACCACTCGGACTCGAGGCCGCCGCGTACAGCGGCAGCTCGGCCAGCAGATCGATCAGCGGCACCGGCCTGGCGATCGCGAAGCCCTGGCCGTAGTCGACGCCGAGAGCCGTGATCCGCGTGCGGATTTCCTCGGTCTCGATGTATTCCGCGACGGTCGTCAGCGACATCGCGTGCGCGAGCTGGGCGATGGCCTGCACCATGGATTCGGCGCGCGGATCCTTGAGCACGTCGCGCACGAAACTGCCGTCGATCTTGAGCATCCCTATCGGCAGGGTGCGCAGATAGGCGAGCGAACTCAGGCCGGTACCGAAGTCGTCGAGCGCTATGTTGCAGCCCAGCTTGCGCAGCCGGCGCATCAGTGCCTCGGCCCGGACAAGGTTGCCGATCGCAGCGCTCTCGGTCAGCTCGAAGCACAGCGAGGATGGCGGCAATCCGCTCTCTTCTATCAGGCGTGCCACGTGCTCGGTGAACTCCGCGTCCTGCAGCGACTGCCCCGAGAAGTTGATCGTGAACACGATCGAGCTCTGACGCAGCAGCTCCGCATGGGGCTGCAGCATCTCGATCGCATGCCCGATGACCCAGCGGTCGATGGTGGGCATGAGCTGGTAGCGGTTGGCCGCCGACATGAAGTGATCGGGCCCGACGATCTCGCCGTTCTCGGCCAGCATCCGCAGCAGGATCTCGAAATGCGGTGCGCCGTTGTGTCCGCCCAGCGGCACGATCATCTGCGCATTCAGATGCAGGCGGTTCTCCGTGATCGCGCTGCGCAGATCGCTGACCAGATTGATGTCGGTGAATCGCCGCACGATGCTTTCGTCGGCTTCCTGGTAGACCTCGACGCGGTTGCGGCCACGATCGTTCGCGGCCTTGCAGGCCGTCTCGGCCGCCGCGAACGCATGCACGAATTCCTTTGAGCGCGGCTCGACTGACGATACCCCGATGCTGATCGAGACCGGCATCTTGCCGTCGCCGATGCCGGCACCGACCGATTCGGCGCCGATGCGCAGCGACTCGGCGAATTTCGCGGCATCTCCCAAGCCGGCCGGCAGCAGGATCGCGAACCGGTCGCCCGAGATGCGGGCGGCGAGCGCACGCGGCGGAATGCGCTCGCGGATCAGTTCGCCGAGCAGGCCGATTACCCGATCGCCCATGTGCATGCCGAAATTCTCGTTGATCACATGCAGGCGGTTGATGTCGATGGACAACGCGCTCCACCAGCTCTGAGTGCTCTCGCGCTCCTCGAGCACGGCACGTACGCGCTCCTCGAACGCGGGGCGCGTCAGCAGCCCGGTCAGCGCGTCGTAGCTATGGGCGATGATCGAGGCGACGCGGCGCGCGAGCAGCTCTGTCAGGCGCGCATGGTGCGGCGTGAATTCGGGAGCCGTGTCCGCCCGGAACAGCGCCAGCACTCCCATGCAGCGACCGTCGGAACGCGGGATCGGGCATGCCAGC
>Ga0265338_10010930_pt1 | contig 10552 bp, 13 predicted proteins | sample 42126metaG_FD_193579 | JGI IMG/M metagenome (GOLD analysis project Ga0265338, IMG submission 193579) | Rhizosphere microbial communities from Carex aquatilis grown in University of Washington, Seatle, WA, United States - 4-21-26 metaG | ecosystem: Host-associated > Plants > Roots > Rhizosphere... | reverse complement strand
CCCGGCAAAGTGATAGGCCGGCGCGAAGACCATTTTCCGGTTTCCGGCCGTGGTGAACCACAGCTTGAGCGATCCGCGATTGATATCCGTCGGCGTGGCCGTGGCATCGATGTGCCGGCTCCGGCCACCTTTGCCGCTCGTGGTGGCGGTCCCGATGATCGCCTCGACGTTTCCCTGATTGATCCCGGCCAATGACTGGTCCGAAACGACGATGGCCAGCCGGCCCTTTTCGTTTTTTAAGAAGTAGGGAAACACCCGGATTTTGTAGTCACCCGAGTAAACGCCGTTCGTGCGCTGAAGCGCACCGATGATCAGGGTGGCCCGGCCGGCAGCAACCGGCACGGAACTGGGATCGATCATGAGAATACGCTCGCCCGGCGCGGAGTTTGTCGAAATGGGTGTCGCATGGCTGTCGCCCCACCCGGCGGCGAGCATTGCCAGTAGAACAGTGATTCGCTTCATAACACTTTAAATTTTGGATTCAGCGGAGGTATCAGCTCACCACCCCGCGCGCCCTTTTCGTTCGGCAGTTGGGCAATGATGGTGGTGCCTTTGCCCGGGACGGACTCGATGCCAAAATGGCCACCGACCATTTCCAGGCGTTCTCGCATGCCCAGCAATCCCAGGCGTTTGCTTCCCTTCCCGTACAGCACGCGATCCACCTGGAAGGATTTGCCATCATCCTTTATTTTCATACAAATGCCTTCCGGCAGTTTTTGAATGCTCACTTCCACATGGCTGGCTTGCGCATGGCGGGCGACATTGGTCAGCGCCTCCTGCGCGACGCGAAAAAGAACCGTCCGCTTGGCAATGTCGAGTTGTTCCACTTTCGCAAAGACCCTCAGGTGAACCAGGATGCGCGTCCGTTGGGAAAAGATTTTAGCAAACGAATGCAGGGCGGGAATCAGACCGAGGTCATCCAGCACCGCCGGGCGCAATTCGCGGGCGAACTGATGCACGATGTCCACCGATTTTTCCACCAATCGCTGCGTGCGGGCGATGTTGCGGTCCAGGCCCTTGGTATTATGCGCGGCCTCCTTGGCCAGGGACGCCAGCCGGACATTGATGCCGGTCAGGGTCTGGGCAATGACATCATGCAGTTCCCGGCTGATCTCGCGGCGTTCCTCCTCCTGGGTGAGCAGAATCTGGCGGGACAACTGCCGCAACCGTTCCTGCATGTGGCGCGAATGATCCAACAAATGGCGCTGGTGTTGCTCGCTTTTCTTGAGGGCCTGCTCGACCGCCTGCCGCCGTTCAATGGCCTTTTCCAATTTCCGGTTCGAGGCGGCCAGCATCTCGACGCGGCGCCGCGATTCCGCCGCGGCCTTGTGTTCCGTGATGTCGTAAAAACAATTGATCGCCCCCGTGATGGCTCCCTGCTGGTTTTTCAGCGAACGGATATTTACGATACAGGTCAGCCGCGAGCCGTCGGGCCGTTCAAGAATCACTTCCGTGTCATGCACCGCTTCTTTTTTTCCGCTCAACACATCGGCCATGGGACATTGTGCGCGGCTGATAAACCTGCCGTCGGGACGGAACAGCTTGAACGAGCCGCAAAACCGCTCCTTGCCTTCGCCCGAAGCCGGCTTGCGACCCCAAAGTTCCACGGCACGGTTGTTGAAATCCTGAATCGCACCCGAGGCATCACAGGAATAAACGGCCACCGGGCCTAATTCGAACAGGATGCGATAGCGTTCTTCGCTCGCCCGCAACGCCGCTTCCGCTGCCTTGCGTTCCGTGATGTCTCGAATATTGCATTGAATGACGGACCGGCCGTCTTCCCGATAAAGATTGGCCACCACTTCGACTTGCTGCTGCTGGCCGTGCCGGCTTTCGAGCGGTAAATCTTCGTAGCGGATTTCGTGCTTCCGTTTAAGTTTCCGGAACATTTCCTGGCTCGCGGCCTGGTCTTTGAGCAGGCCGATTTGAAACAGTTCCTTCCCGACCAATTGGCCGCGAGTGTAGCCCAGCAAACTCGTCATGAATGGATTGGCGTCGGTAATTTTACGCGTGCCGGGATCGAGGAGCAGCACCCCGTCGTTTGCCGTTTCAAAGAGACGACGGTAGCGGATTTCACTCGCGCGAAATTCAGCCAGGCCCTCCAGCCGCGCCTCGGCTGTCGTGAGCCGGTATTCCGATTTTGATTTCGTCTTGATGGTCATGCGAACAACGCGTGCGTCAAAGAGATCATGACAATTCGCTTCACGCCTGCTGGCGGATGCCCAAATTACGGGCGACCCGCCGCACGGACTTCGCCGATTTTAGCACCAGTCGCTGCGTGCTGGCGATTTCATTCTTGAGACCCTTGGTGTTGCTCCGGGCCTCCTGTTTTAAAGTAAGCAGCCGGACATTGATGCCCAGCAGGGTCTGCGCGATTTCATCCTGGAGCTCGCGGCTGATTTTCTTGCGTTCATCCTCCTGTGCCACCAGCACCTGGTGCGTGAGTTGCCGCAACCCTTCCTGCAGTTGCAGGGATTCCTGCAACAGCTTGCCGTAATGTTCGCCGCTGACCTTGAGGGCGGCTTCCACGCTCTTGCGCCGGACGATGCCGCGCTGCAACTGGCGGTTGGTGGCGGCCAGTTCCGCCGTGCGCCGGCCCAGGGTCTCGTTCAACCGGTTCAGCTGCATCTTGCTCTGCCGCGAGGCGCGGTGCGTCTCGACGATCGGGATGATGGCCTCGGTAAAAAATAATTCCGCGCGTTTGATGAACCCGTTCTTATGTTCGGATAATTCCAGCGCGGTGACTGCCCCCTCGTGAATCCGGGCCAGCTCCAGCGTCTCCAGCCCCAGCCCGACCGCCTGGCGTCCCAATCTTAACGCCGGTTGCAAACTCGCGCGGGGACCCTGCCCCACGTGTTTTCGCAACGCCGTCACATATCGTTGTGACAACCGGATTAGTTTTTGTTTCATGTTGTCATGCTGGCTTCGGCCGGACGTCCGGAATGCTTGATCTCACCATGGCATGCCTGGAATCCGGAATAACTATCAGGTGGTTGCCTCAATCTGTATATGGGGTGAATTCCCCATCACACCCGCGCGCACTGATTTGATTTGTGACGGCGGCATCCATTTCAGGGGGCGCCACCAATCCTTCACGGTAGGGTTACACCCCATGGCAAAGGATCGGTAAGGCCGGTAATTTGGGCCAAGTTGTTAAACGCCAGCACACGTTGGCCGTGACCAAATGCACACGTCAAATCGGGAAGAATTTATGAAAAGCAAAAATGTTCGAATGCTGCTGTCGCTGACGCTGATAAGCCTGATCGTCATTTTAAATGTTCCGGGGCAAACTCTAAAACCGGTCCAGCCCCCGGTGCAATCGACACAACCGGTCCCGACACCACCTCCGCCGGGTAAACCTGTGCCGGTAATGCCCGAGCCGGTTCAGCCGGGACAACCCATTCAATCGGTACAGCCGTTTCAACCGATTCAACCCGGACAATCGGGTCCCAATAATCCGCCCATGTTCACAAACCGTGTGCCGATGTTCTCGAACCCCACGCCCATGTTCACGAACCGTACGCTGATGTATACAAACCGCACGCCCATGTTCACGAACCCTGCTCCCATGGTTCACTAATTCGGTATGACTAAATACGCCATCGTCCTTCTCCCAATCCGGAAAAATCAATTATGAAAGATCCCGTCTATAAACTCATCGAACTCACCGGCACCTCCACCACTTCCATCGAGGACGCGGTTGCAGGGGCCATTAAGCGGGCGCACAAAACCATCAAGAACCTGTGCTGGTTTCAGGTGGTTGAAACGCGCGGGAACATCGACAAGGGGAAAGTACATCACTGGCAGGTGACCATCAAGGTCGGCTTCGCCGTGGAAGCGTGAGCGCCGCCGGCCCTGAAAGCCTGCGGACTATTTTAAAGTATTTATGACCAAAAAGAACACGACGGCAGGATTAAAGATCACCCGCGAGCAGATGATTCAGTTGTTGAACGCGGATCTGGCGGGAGAATACCAGGCGATCATCGCCTACACCGTGTACAGCCAGGTGCTGAAGGGCGCCGCGTACACCGACATTGCGCGGGAATTGGAACTGCATGCGGGCGAAGAATTGCAGCACGCCATAAAAATTGCCAGGCAGATTGATTATCTGGGCGGCATGCCGGGCGTGACGCCCAAGCTGGTCAAAACTTCAAATGACCCGGTCGAAATGTTGCGCGCGGATCTGGAGAACGAGCGGACAACGGTGGGGCGTTATCGCGAGCGCATCCGTCAGGCTGAGGCGATGGGCGAATTTGCGCTGAGCGAGACCTTGCGCGCGATCATCGTGCAGGAGCAGGAGCATGAAATCGATTTGAGCGCGGCATTGGACATCAACGTGCCTCCCGCCAAAGCGCCGGCAAATCAAAAAAATGGTCACGACCGGGTAAAGGACCACCATGCCTCAAGGCGATAAATCCAGTTACCCTGACAAACAGAAGCGTCAGGCGGCCCACATCGAAGCCGGTTACGAGAAAAAAGGTGTCGGCGTGAAAACCGCGGAAGCGCGGGCCTGGGCCACGGTGAACAAACTTACCGGCGGCGGCAAAGAAAGCGGGACCGGGAGAAACCGGAAATAATTTAAAATCATGCCGGTCTTGAATCCCAGGCAGGTCAAGTTTCACCTAAAAACCATTCCGGACTGGTCGAAACATGCGCAAACCATTTGCCGGACCTTCAAGTTTGAGGGGTTCCTGATGAGCATAGCTTTTGTGCGTCGAATCGCCAAACGAGCTCAAAAAATCAATCATCATCCGGATATTGACATTCGATTTGACCAGGTGACCTTGACGCTCACCACGCATGATGAGGGAGGAATCACTGAAAAAGATTTTACCCTGGCCGGGCAGTGCGATGTGGTCTTCTCCAGATTTTTAGAGTTGTGATCAATGCAAATCCACGAACTCCTCAGCGTCCAAAAACATAGAAACGATCATGAATATAAAGAAGGCAGCGACAGATCATCCCATCCAACCAGTTCTCGCGGAACGGTGGAGTCCCTACGGTTTTGACCACCGCCCGGTGCCAGAGGCCGACCTCCGTTCGTTGTTTGAGGCGGCACGCTGGGCGGCATCCTCGTACAATGAACAGCCTTGGAACTATCTGTTGGCCACCAGGGAAGATTCCCAGGAGTTCGGACGGCTCCTCTCCTGTCTCGTGGAGGCAAACCAGGCGTGGGCCAAGGCCGCCCCGGTGCTGGTCTTGGGCGTCGTCAATTTGCGATTTGCGAAGAACAACGAGAATAATCGGGCCGCCGTTCACGACCTGGGTCTGGCGGCCGGAAATCTGGTATTGGAGGCAACGGCGCGAGGTCTCTCGGTACATCAAATGATCGGCATACTCCCCGACAAGGCGCGGGAGATTTACCAGATACCGGAGCATTTCGAGGCGTGGACGGCCATCGCCATCGGGTACAAAGCCGACCCGGCCCGGCTGCCGGAGGCCCTGCAGGAGCGTGACCTGACGCTTCGGCAGCGAAAGCCCTTGAGCAAGTTCGTGTTCACGGGTCATTGGGGGCAAGCGTCACCGCTCGTGCTGAAAAATGATCCTGACACCGCGGGCAAGAGCCCAATCTGATTTGAAAACCAATCCACAACCGCCCATCCAGCCGGTTTCTGAAAGATTCCCCGCGCTTGAGGAACAGGAGGTGATTCTCACGCTTCCCGCTACGGAAGCGAGGAAAGTGAATGTGGCCGGCAATTTCAATGGCTGGCGCCCGGAGGCCACCCCGTTGAAAAACATCGGCGCCGGAGAATGGGTTGTCCGTTTGATGCTCAGGTCCGGCCTGTATGAATATCGCTTTGTCGTGGATGGCTGGTGGAGCGAGGACCCCCGGGCCTCGCAACGTGTGGCCAATCCGTATGGCAGCTTCAATTCGGTTCTTCTGGTGCCGCTGGAAGTGAGGACATCCATTCTATGAATAAAAAGATCATCCCCCGGTGTTGGCGCGACCGGCGTGTCAGCAAAGGCGAGCGGACGGCACTGGCCAGGGGATGATCGTGTGAAGGAACACCGGGTATCAGGCCGGTCGGCGTGGCGCAGCGAAGATTCTATGCAGGGCGAAGTGGGTCGGGAGAAAGGCGACGAGCCACAATCCGCCAAACCACAGCGCAACATAAAGATTTTGGTTGACCCAGGTTTGCGGCTGCTGGTCATTGAATCCGTAAACATAATTAATATTGACGGGGAGGTTGGGGTTGGCCGGATGGGCGCCGGCGGGCGGGGTAAAAAAATAGCAGACGAGCAACAATCCGGCAGCCAGGATGGTCCAGGCAGCCAGAGCGCGTTGGTCAAAGCCCAGGCGGACCAGAAGCCAGACGAGCAGCAAGGGCAGCCAGCCATGAAACAGTGAAAGTCCGCGCGTGAAGAGTGGAAGCTGGTGGTCAAACATATAACTGGTCAGGTTCAGAAAGTGAAACCCCAGAAAATTGCTGCCAAAGTCCACGAGCCAGAGAGATTGGGGAAGCAAAATGCCCACGGCACACATGCTGATGAGCAGGGAGCTTTCCAACCACATGCCGGCCACCGTGAGAATCAGGGCGGCGTCACAGAACCATAAAAAATTCGTGGGTCCATACGTGTGCAGATAAATCGGAACCAGTACGGCGAGAAATGCGGTCGCCGCGACTTTGGCGGACAGGGGAATTTTATGTTTATGCCGGTTCAAACCGCACGCCGCATCGTGAAAGCCCTGGCCTTGGTGATTGACTGCCTGATGGTGTACGAATGGATTCATTTGCTGGAAACGAAGTGCGTGCTGCGTTTCTGGAATAGTATGTCCGGATGAGTTCCGGCTGGCTCCGGCGGGGCCGGATTGCAACCGGGCGGCCGTGGCTCAATCCGAAGACAAACTAACGCACGATGACGGCGTCATGATGTTCATATCTCGCGTGCCCGCCACGCCCGCCCTCCGGGAAAATAGATCCGGTGGTGGTGAGGAGGGAGCCCGGGCCGGTCAAAAACCGGATTCCTTTCATAATTGGGTTCATATCGCTTTCTGGAGTCACGTTATGCGACGGGCGGGAACTTCTCTATGGGGTATAACCCTACGTCCGATATTTACGGGGTTGAATTTTTCAGTGGCGTCTCCGGTTTGGGATCGGGTGGCCGCATGGGTGTAAGCGCCGCCAGAATGGCCTTTTGCACCATCGGATTGGAAAGATTTCCCAAGTGACCGCCTTGCGGGAAGACCGTCAAATGTTCCGGGACAAATGTGGCGTGGAGCCAGGCCAGGTCGTTGTCCGTCAGGAGAAAATCGTTTTGATTGACGATGACGCGGATGTTGGGGTTGGCGCGCAGACCGGCGTCATACGTCCGTAGATCACCGGCGTTTTCCAGCGTTTCCGCTGTCGGCGAGGCCATGCCCCGGGCCTGATAATACGGAATCGCGAACTTCTCAAAATAATCCTGGTAGGAATACTGAAGGATTTCCTGATACAACGGCTCGCGCCTGAATTTCCAAAGCGGGTGATGCAGGACTCCCTGATTATTCCGCCGCTGACTGCTGTAAATAATATCCCGCAGCATGAATCGAAACGTCATGCCGATGAGAAACTTGGACTCGATGGCGCTGAACGGCAGGGAGGATCGCGGTGTGAGGGAGAGTTTGCTCAAGGCAGCCACCTTCAAAAAAGTGTTTTCGATGTCGTCGGCTCGTTCCGCATCCGGCCAGCTCAAGGGTGCCCGGTAAAATTCGTCTAGCTTGGAAATCCCATACGCCAATCGAATGGGTGTATTGATGGCGACGACCCGGTCAAATTTAATCAACGGCAACTGATTTGTGACGGTGTCAATTCTCACTTCTTTCACGCCTTGTTTCCCTTGTAAAAAACGCGAAACCGACCCCTTCGTCCTGACGGAATAATGATTGGTGGGTCCGGTGGCCGCGATGAACAAGGATTGGAATGCGCCCATGGAATAACCCATCAATGCCCGGTTGCCCAAGCGGTCCGGATACAAGGCATGCAAGCGGTGATCAATTTCGGTGAGAGCGACGTGCAAGTCGTGGCCATCCACCGGCAGATAAGCCGGCATCGCCGCCGTCGAAGCGTGTTCCATGAACTCGGAGTTGAACGGGCTGCTGACGCACACGGCGGAGAAGCCATTTTTGTAAACCAGCTCGGCCAGCGCCAGGGAGGGTTCGGCCAGACGATGCGAACCGAGCCCCGGAACGATGTAAACCACGTTCGCCTTCCCCGGCTGCAACCAAAACGTAAATTTTAATTTCCGGCCCGTTGCCGAAATCAAAACCGACCGGGTTTTGCCCCGGTCCGGGAATTCAGGATCTTTGAAGGTGAAGAAGACGGATTCGAGAGTTTCCAGCGAGGCTGCGTCCTGTTTTCCTTTCACCTGGAAATCCGCCACCCGGTTCTCTCTCACGAATGTCCAGGCGTACTGAATCTCAGAATACGGATCCATTTCGGCCTTGCTAAAGCGCACATATTCGTCCACCGAGTCAGCGAGATCATTATACATGACTGCGTAGGCGCAATAAGTGTATGGGCCGAGATAAGTCAGCGGATTGTTCGCGACGAATTGGTAGGGTGCAATGTACAACAATGGATTGGCCGCCGTGTCGGCGATCAGGCCGATGGTATCCCGTTCATTGCTCGGTCCATAAATCGGCAGCATCAAAAAGCATTCCGGCTGCCAGCCCCACTTGCCGAACGTCTGGCCAAAATCCGCGTCCGATTTCGGAATATTCCATTTGCTCGCCACGTCCCAAAACCCGGCCACCCCGACGGTGGTGTTGCAACCAAAGCGGTAAGATTCATCACGCGCGCCGCTCCACTTGCCCTGGAGCAGATTATTGATCAATCGTCCCGGATAAGTGAGGTTCCGGCCAAAATTTCCAATTCCGGTCCGGACCGGTTTCGCAACGACAAACCGATAAACCCGGCTGGTCGGTTTGATGACCCCGGTCATCAGCGCCTTGTTGAAGCCCCACAGCACCCGGTTCAACGGTTCAATGGGGTCAGGGACGGATGTGGGGAGAACCACCGTTTCCGCCGCCGTGCGACTTCCACCTTCATTGAACTTCGGCGCGGCAAGTTGACGCGACACGTCTGCCGCCGGCGAATTGGTGGGATCCACGGCGGTCTCCTGCCCCTGGGTGAACCGCGGGAGGCACAACGACAGGGCCACCAGAGCCAACAGGTGAATGCTCCGGCGGGATTCGATTCTCATTACGCGAAATGACTTCGGGTTATGGCGGAAAGGGAGGCAGTTTACACGGGTTTGCGGCTGAAACTGGTGCGGTCGTCCGCTTCGAGCCAGTCGAACGTGGTATTCATCTGCGGGTTCAGCCCCAGCCGGGAGCAATCCTCGATGAAATAGGCCCGCTTTTCCGGATTCTTCATCAGGCTGCCGGCTTCCACTTCGTCGGACCAGGCTTTGATTTCAACGGGTGTTTTCGCCGTGCCGTTGGCCTGGAGCCAGACACCGACGTCTTCATAATCCTTTGAAGTCTGAACGGCGGCTTTGAATTGTTCGCCCGTGATGCCCTTGAAACCAAAGAGCAGGTTGTCCAGCGGACAATCGTAATGATATTCGCCCGGCGTTCCCGCCAGGCTGGCGCGGCATTTATCAATGGCGCGGCTGGCGATGGCAAACCCGGCGATCCGCACCCGCGGGCTGTGCGGGGCTTGTTTGGTCAGATCCCGGGTGATGATGGGAGTGTTCATGTCTTAAATTTTCCTGGTTGGGTTTGGGGTGCCTCTGATGGCCGTTTTCGTTTTTGGCATCGGCAGGTCACTCTGGATTTTTTACGTCATGATTCAATTCGCCGACGGGTCGTTCGCTTCATCGCCATGATTCTCGCGCCATTGGTTCTTGGGATCCTCCAAAAGGGTGAGTTGACCCGGCGTCAGCAACGGCTTGATTTGATTGACGGCGGCCGTCCGGTAGGGCTGAAGACCGGCCCAGACATCCTGTAACTGCTTGCGCGCGGCCTGAATTTGTGCCGTGTCCTTCGATTCGCGCGCCTGGCGGTTCGCTTCCAGGGCCGCATTAATCCGGGGTTGATTGGCCACCTGGTACTGTTCGCTCGTATTGGCAAAGTCGTCCTCAATGGGCTTCAATTCGGCGGTCTGCTCTTCGGTGAGATGCATCTGCTCTCTGAGACCAGCCGGCAGGATCAATCGTTCGCCCTCAAACGGTCTTTGGAATTTCCCGATTTGAGTGTCGGTGGAGGCGTTGTTTTGTGCCAGCAATACGGGCGCGGCCAGCAGCAGGGTGCTGCTGATGACCAGCAGGGTGAGTTTGGTTTTCATGTGTTTCATTTTTTTCTCGGTTTGGTTTGCGGGGTGAAGATGGTTTTTTATTTTGTGGCTTGGGAATGGGCTTCCACAAACCAAAGCCACTTGTCGATGCCGCGGGAGATTTCGGTGAATAGATCCGCGGTGTCGGCATCGTCCAGTTCGTCCGCCTCATTGATCGTGCGGCGGGCTTCCTGTCCGAAGGTGGAAAGCGCGCGGGCAACGGCCTCGACATGGGCCATGCCATCCGCGATGGTGAGCGGATACTCTTCCAGTTGCGAACGTGACGCGGCCACGCG
>Ga0265338_10010929_pt1 | contig 10553 bp, 11 predicted proteins | sample 42126metaG_FD_193579 | JGI IMG/M metagenome (GOLD analysis project Ga0265338, IMG submission 193579) | Rhizosphere microbial communities from Carex aquatilis grown in University of Washington, Seatle, WA, United States - 4-21-26 metaG | ecosystem: Host-associated > Plants > Roots > Rhizosphere... | reverse complement strand
TTTCGAGATACGCCTTGATCAGCAGGATCGAGCCGATGGCGATGAAGATGTCCTCGCCGAAGAACACGCCGATGTTCTCCGCCGCCGCCGCATGGGCGCGCAGCCGGAAGCGCTGCGCCGCCGTGAGTTCGCCGCCCTGCGCCTCGGCGGCGCCCTCCGCCATCGGCGCCAGCAGCGGACGCACCATCTGCACCTGGCCGCCGAACGACACGCCGGTCGCCGCCGCGAGCTGGCGCAGGAGGAAATAGGCGAGCAGCAGCCGCCCCGCCGTCGCGCCCTTCAGCCGCGCGATCAGCGTCCGTGCCCGCTCCTGCAAGCCATAGCGTTCGAGCAGGCCGATGACCGGCAGGGCGAGGAAGGCGATGCTGACGAGCCGGCTCTCGGCAAAGGCGTGCCCGAACCCGGCGATCATGGCATGCGGCGAAAGTCCCGCCGCCCAGCATGTCGCGGCGGCGGCCGCGGCGATCACCAAAAGCGGATTGAGCCGCGCGGCGAACCCGGCGACGACCACAGCAATGCCGAGAAGCGGCCACATCAGGCGCCCGCCGGCGCAGACATATTGCCGGACACGACGTCCGTGGCTTCAGTCATCGCACGATCCCGCTTCCGCGCACCGAGTTTGTGTCGCTTCGCGGCGTTTGTCACACGCGCCCAATCGCTCACGGCTCGATCAGCATAACGGAGGGGAAATAGCTGCTTACATGGCGCGGGTCGCGAGTCAGCAGCGACGCGCCTTCCACTGCGGCATGCGCCCCGATGAAGAAGTCGGGCAGCACGCCGGTCTTCGTGCCCCCGCGCTGGCGGTAGCGCTGGAATGCCTTGGCGGCAAGAAACAGTGCCTGACGGGGAATCGTACGATGCGACAAGGGCACCGCGGACAATGTCGCTTCGAAGGATTCGAACGTCGGATAGCGCGCCGACATTTCGGCATAGATGACATCGTTGATCACAACGACGTCATTTGCCGACGCATCGTCCAAGGCCTGCCGCGCGCGCCTGCCCCAGATCGGATCGTTCCGGACGACGTCCAGAAGAACGCTGGTATCGGCGATGATCACGGATCAATCGCCACGCAACAGCGCCATGATCTCGTCGGTGCTCATGGTATCCTTCAGCGTGCCGCGAATCTTTTCGAAAGGGCTCTTCGTACCCTTGCGAACCGGCGTCAGGACGACCTTGCCGTTCTCGACCGCCACATTCACTTTGCCGCCGGGCTTCAGCCCCACGGCGTCCCGAGCGCGCTTGGGTATCGTCACCTGCGCTTTGCGCGTCATGTTGGTCGTGGTCATGGGTATTACCGTCACTTGGCACGGTAATACTACATTTGCCGGCTGCGCACGCGCAATAGTGATCGCGTTATTTCGCGGCCCGCAGCTCGCGGATCGTCCGCTTTCCGTCCGCCGACGGCTGGTAGACATAAGTCATCTCCGACAGCGCGCGGTTGAAGTCGTCGGCGGTCAGAGGATGCGTCGGCTCGAAGGTGTCGCAGCCGACGCGCACGAGATGGGAAATCTGGTCGTAGAGGAAATCGCCGACCGCGCGCACTTCGCCCTTGTACCCCAGCCGCGTGCGCAGCATCCGCGCCCAGGAGAAGCCGCGGCCGTCGGCGAATTTCGGAAACTCGACCGCTACGACCAGCAGCCGCGCGAGATCGGGTCCAAGCCCCTCGGGCGTCTCGTCGGGTTTCAGGCGCACGCCGATCGGCGCATTGCGCGCCAGGAGCGTGTCGCGATCCTTGATGAAGCGCGCGAGGCTGACGATGGCACCGCCCGCCTCCGGCAGCGGCGCGTCGTCGGCGACATGGGTGAAGGCGTCGTCGATGGCGGCCGCGCGGCCGGCCTCAACCCGTATGAGCGGCATAAAGCTGTTCCCGATAGGCGACGTTCTTGAACGGCTCCATGCCGATGCGGCGATAGGTGTCGAGGAAGCGCTCGCCGCCCTTGCGCTCTTTCAGATAGAGGTCGACCACGCGTTCCACCGCGTCGGCGATCTCGTGCTCGCCGAAGCCCGGGCCCATGATGTCGCCGATGCTGGCGTCCTCCGCGCCGGAGCCGCCGAGCTGGAGCTGGTAGAACTCCACGCCCTTCTTGTCGACGCCGAGGATGCCGATATGGCCGGCATGGTGATGGCCGCAGGCATTGATGCAGCCGCTGATCTTGATCTTGAGCTCGCCGATATCGTGCTGGCGCGCGAGGTCGGCGAATTTCCTCGACAGGTCCTGTGCGATCGGGATCGAGCGCGCATTGGCGAGGTCGCAATAATCGAGGCCGGGGCAGGCGATGATGTCGGTGATGAGGCCCGCATTCGGCGTCGCCAGATCGAGCGCGGCCAGCCGCTTATGGATCGCCGGGAGGTCTTTCTTGCGCACATGCGGCAGAACGAGGTTCTGCTCGTGGCTGACGCGGATTTCGTCGATGCCGAACCGGTCCATCAGATCGGCGAGCGCGTCCATCTGCGCATCGGTCGCGTCGCCCGGCACGCCGCCGATGGGCTTCAGGGAGATCGTCGCGATGGCATAGCCCGGCGCGCGGTGAGGATGGGTGTTGGTCTTGACCCAGTTCTTGAAATCCGCGTCGCCTTTCGGCGTCTCGTCGGACAGCGCCTCGAATTTCGGCGGCGCGAAGTAAGCATCGATGCGGTCGAGTTCTTCCTTCGGCACTTGCAGCGTGCCGGCCTGCTTGATCTCCTCGAATTCGCGCATCACCTGACGGTGCATCTCTTCGGGGCCAAGCGCATTGGCGAGGATCTTCACCCGCGCCTTGTACTTGTTGTCGCGCCGGCCGGACTGGTTGTAGACGCGCATCACGCTTTCGAGGAAGGCGAGGATGTCCTCCTTCGCCACGAATTCGCCGACGACATAGCCGACATAGGGCGTGCGCCCCATGCCGCCGCCGACCAGCACGCGGTAGCCGGTCTCGCCCGCGGCGTTCTTCACGATCTCGACCGCCATGTCGTGGAATTTCAGCGCCGCGCGGTCGTGCGCCGATCCGCTCACCGCGATCTTGAACTTGCGCGGCAGGAAGACGAATTCGGGATGCAGCGAAGACCATTGCCGGACGATCTCGGCCAGCGGGCGCGGGTCCTCGATCTCGTCCGCGGCGGCGCCGGCGAAGTGATCGGCGGTGACGTTGCGGATGCAATTGCCGCTCGTCTGGATCGCGTGCATCTCGACGGTCGCGAGATCGGCCAGGATGTCGGGCACGTCGACAAGCTTCGGCCAGTTGAACTGGATGTTCTGCCGCGTCGTGAAATGGCCATAGCCCTTGTCGTATTTGCGCGCGATGTGGGCGAGCATGCGCATCTGCTTCGCGTTCAGCGTGCCATAGGGCACCGCGATGCGCAGCATATAGGCGTGCAGCTGCAGATAGAGGCCGTTCATCAGCCGCAGCGGCTTGAACTCGTCCTCGGTCAGCGCGCCGGAGAGCCGGCGCGCCACCTGGCCGCGGAACTGCGCCACGCGCTCAGCGACGAATTTCGCGTCGAACTCGTCATATCTATACATGGTCGCTAGCCTTCGGCGTATGCGACGCCTGCTTGCCGAGATCGAGGCGCACCGTGGGACCCGCGGCGCGGATGATCTCGCGTTCCTTGACCGGGCGGATGCCGCTTTCGGTGCGGCGCACGTCGAACAGATAAGGGGCCACGACCAAATTCCCGGTCACATATTTCTGCGCCGCCGCCAGGGCGGCCTCGGCCTGTTTGGGGTCGGCGAACACATCGCCCTCGGCCAGTTCCAACACCCAGTCGCCGCCCTTCCAATATAGAACGTCCCCGTCGACCAGACGGTTCGCGGTCAGCATCTGAGGGTCCTGGGACTTGGCCATGAGGGCTAGATCACATGCCGGACGGCAAACTTCAATGCTTCACAGGAATTTCGTGTGAATTTTGGAAAACAACAGAACCGTACTGTGGATACGACATTCTCGATGTATATACGCGTATACACGCGCACTATCTCTCGCTAGAATACGATGGAAGAAAGGACATCGCCATGCGCAGCAAAGTCTTCCGGTCCGGCAACAGCAATGCGGTCCGTCTGCCTGCTGAAATCGCCTATCCGGTGAACACGGAGGTGGAGATAACGCGGCTCGGCGATACCGTCACGATCCGCCCCGCCGCCGGCGGTCTGCGGGAAGCCGTCGAGATTCTCCGGAAAATGCCGCAGCCCGATACGATCGAGTTGCTGGAACGGACGGAAGTCCCCGAACGCGAATGGGACCGATAGCGTTTGCTCTACCTGCTCGACTCCAACACCGTCATTTACGCGCGCGACGGGTCGGCACCGGTGCTCGCGAAGTTCGCCGAGCTTGACGGGTCGATCTCGATATCGGCCATCGTTCTCGCCGAATTGCAGCGCGGATTTTTCAAGGCCGGGCCACAGGCCGAGCTGCGCAAGGCGAGGCTCGCAGAACTCGTCGCGCGCATTCCGGTCGTGGCGTTCGATGCGGAGGCGGCCCGGCACTATGGACGCATCATCGCCGAGGCTGGCTGGGCGCGAGGCAAGGACTTCGACCGCATGATCGCGGCTCACGCGCTCAGCCTCGGCGCGACGCTTGTCACCAACAACCAAGCCGACTTCGCCGGCATCCCCGGCCTCGCCACGGAGAACTGGGCCGCGGCCTAGCCGATTGCGCCGTGCCGCCGCTGCTGTCACTTTCGCGCGCGATGGCCGAAGAAGAGACCGGTTCCGAGAAAAAGGACGACGCCCAGGGCTTTGCCCAGGCCGCGCTCGCCCTCAACGCTGCCAGCCGTGCGCAAGCCGATGCGTTCCTCGCCGAACAGACCGAACTCACGCGGCTGCAGATCGAGCGCGAGCACAAGGAAGAACGCCTGCGCAACTGGTCGCTTTTCGTCTCCTATGCCAGCGCGGTGCTCAAGCTTTCCTTCGAATTCGTCGTCGCGCTGATCGTCATCGTGATCGGCGTGGCGGTCGGCGCCGCGCTGTGGACCGCGAGCCATGACAAGGGCCTCGTCATCGAGGCTTTCTCCGTGCCGCCCGATCTGGCGGGACGCGGCCTGACCGGCGAGGTCGTGGCCGGCAAGGTGCTCGACCGCCTCACCATGCTCCAGGTGCAGACCTCGTCGAACCGCGCCGCGTCGAGCTATGTCAACAATTGGGGCAGCGACATCAAGGTCCAGATTCCGGAGACCGGCGTCTCGATCGGCGAGCTCTACCGCTATCTCGCACAATGGCTGGGGCATGAGACGCACATCACCGGCGAGATCTATCGCGACGAGCACGGCCTCGCCGTCACGGCGCGCGTCGGCGGGTCGCCCGCCGCGACCGTGCACGGCTCCGATGCCGATCTCGACACGCTCATCCAGAAGGCCGCGGAGGGGGTCTATCGCACGACGCAGCCTTATCGCTTCGCCGTCTATCTCGACAATCATGGGCGGTCCAAGGAAGCGCTCGCGATCTATCGCGAGCTGATCGCCGGCACGTCGATCGACGACCGCGCCTGGGCCTATATCGGCCTCTCCGCGGAGAAGAGCGGCATCGGCGATCTGGACGGCTCCACGGCAATGCTGCAGCGCGCGATGGCGATCAAGCCGGACATTCCGCTGATCTACAGCAATATCGCCAACAATGAAGAGACGCTGCAGCACGACGAGCAGGCGCTTGTCGATGTCCGTAAGGTCATAGAGATGACCGCGCAGGGCAGCGGCGATGCCTCCATGGGCGCCCGCGACGTCCGCGTGCTGATGTTCCTGAACCGCGTCGCGCTGGCCCAGGCGCTGGGCGACGTCGCCGCCGCGCAGGCGATCAACCGCCAGGCCGAAGCGCTGGGCGACGACAATGGCAGCCTGCAACAGCAGCGCGCCACCGATATCGCCCTGTGCGCGGGGCTGTACGACCATGCGTGCTACGAGGCGGCGCTGGACGCGACGGCGGCGTTGAGCGGGCTGGTGGCGCCGCTCAACCGCGCGGCCAACATCATGCAGGCCGGAATATTCTTCGAGGACTTTGAAGAGGCGATCGCGCAGGGCGAATTCCTCGACGCGCAGCTCAAAAAGCTCGGCCCGGTCGGCCCGGTCTTCACCCTGCGTGCGGTCGCTCCGGATCTTGTGGCCGCCTATGCCGGGCGCGGCGACTTCGCGAAAGCCGAAGCCATAGCCGCGCCGATGCCGCTCGATTGCGTCGTGTGCCTGCGCGCCCGGGGGCGTCTCGCCGCGCTGGAGCACCGCTGGGGCGCAGCGGAATACTGGTTCGCGCGGGCGGCGCGCGCGACGCCGTCGACGCCGTTCCCGCTCGGCGATTGGGGCGAGATGCTCCTGTGGAAAGGCGATCCCGCCGCCGCGATCGTCAAGCTCCGCGGCGCCCTGGACCGCGGCCCGCATTTCTTTCCCGCGATGGAATTGTGGGGCGACGCGCTGATCGCGCTGAACCGCTCCGATCTCGCCATCGAGAAGTTCGCCGCCGCCGCAGTCTTCGCGCCGAACTGGGGCCGGCTGCATCTGAAATGGGGCGAGGCTCTGCTGTGGACCGGCGACCGCGCCGGCGCCGCCAAGCAATTCGCGCTGGCGGCCGGGCTGTTCCTGACGCCGAAGGAGATGGCGGAACTGAAGCGCGTGCGCGCGCTCTAGGCCGTTCGCCGCAGCGGCTCGCCGGCGCGTTCCTCGTACAGCAGCACCGCGGCCTGCAGGCTGACCAACAGGCGCAGGCCCAGGAGAATGGCGGCCTCGCGCCGCCCCTCATCGGTGAAGCGCAGGCGGTTGGCATCCTCCAGCACGACGAGGCCTTCCTGTTCCGCGGCGCGCAGCAGGCGCGCGACATGGGGGCGCGAGACGTTGAAGTCGCGCGCCAGCCGCGACAGCGAATAGGTCATGGACCCGCGCGGCGGATAGGCATCGTCCTCCGCCGCGCCCAGCATGAGCGCATGCAGGATCTGCGTGCCGGCATGGCGGTTCAGGAACACGCGCCAAAAGGCGTTGTCGGTGCTGCCGCTGAGGCTGGGCGCGAAGACGACCGCATGCAGCATGCGCACGATGTCGAAGACCGCGCGCGGCTCCTTCAGGGTTGCCATGATATGGGCGACATCGGGCTCGATGATCGCGACCGCCGACAGCGCCTGCCATTCGATCGCATGCCAGGCGCGCTGCAATTCGGGCGTCGGCACATAGAGCCCCGCGCGCCCGCCGCCCTCGGCCGGCACGACATATTTCAGGAAGCGCAGATAGAGCAGGATGGCGCGGGCGCGGCCCGGACTGATCAGCCCGCTTTCGCTGCACAGCGCCTTCAGCCTGGGCAGGGTCAGCCCGCCCGTCGCATGCAGATAGATGGCCATCATCGTGGCGCCGTGGCGCCCGACATCCTTGACCATGCCGTCCAGCGCCTTGTCCTGCGCCGCCAGCGCCAGCATGCCGCGCGACAGCGCCCGCGCCGCCTCTTCGAAGCGCGGATGTTCGACGAACGCGACGAAGCGCTCCCTTTCCGTGAGATTGGACTTGGCGCGCCAGCGCGCGAAAAGCCTGTCCGGCATCGTTACCCTCTTGGCCGCCAGCATCGGTCAAAAATGTTCGTTGTCGCCAGCCCCCGCCTAACCTAGCGTTTTTCCTGGGAAATTTCGCGAAGGCGGCGGCATGGCGGAGGATGATGACGCGCGCCCGTCGCCCTTCGGCGGCTCCGGCGGGGCATTTCTGGCGGCCACGTTGGGCACCGTGTCCGACAATCCGCGCGTCGATGCGCTGCTCGACCGGCAGGTGGCGCTCGCCGATCTTCAGATCGACGATTTGAAGAAGAAGGACTCGTTCGAGGTTTCGCATCTGCGGTTTCGCCGCTTCAGCGACTGGGCGAAATTCGCGCTGGAGGTTTCGGCCGGGCTGATCGCGCTGCTGATCGTCAGCGCTCTCGGTGCCATGGTTTGGCATGCCTCGCGCTCGCGCGATCTGGTGGTCGAGCCGTTCTCCGTTCCCGCCGATGTCGCGCAATCGGGCATGACGGGAAGTGTTCTGGCCGCGCGCGTGCTCGACCGGCTGGGCGCGATGCAGGCCGGCACCAGCTCGCTCGCCGAAGGCGCCGGCTCCTATCGCAGCGACGACCGCGACAAGGTCCGCGTCGAGATCCCCGACACGGGCATCTCCATCGGCGAGCTGGACCGTTTCCTGCGCCAATGGCTGGGCGACGACATCGCCGTCGGCGGCGATCTCGTGCACACGCCCAAGGGGCTGGCGCTCACGGTCCGCTACGGCGACCGGCCCGGCAGCACGGTAGTGGGCGCCGATCTCGACGCGCTGATCGACAAGGCGGCGGAGCGGCTCTACCGCGCCGCGCGTCCGTTGCGCTATGTGGACTATCTCACCGAGCGAAACCGCTTTGCGGAGGCCAAGGCGATCCTCGCGCCGATGACCGCGCGCGGCGGGACGCGGGAGCGCGCGCTTGCCTATCTCACCGCGGCAAGCCTGCATTTCACCGAAGGCGATGTTCCCGCCGAGATGGAGGCCGCCCTGGTCGCGGCGCGGCTCGATCCGTCCAACGCTGCGGCTTGGTACGCGGTCGATGCCGGCGCGTTCAACCTCAGCCACCGCCAATTGGCGCTCGATGCCGAGGAGACGGTGCTGTCGCTCATCGCCAACGGCAAGGCGAGCGATCTCAATCCCGACATGGCGGCGACGATGCCCATCGTGCTGGGCGCCGATCATGCCATCGACAAGGGCGATCCGTCGGGCGCCGTCGCGCTATGCCAGAACGCCCTGGGCATCCAGGATTGCGACACCAATTACCTGGCCGGATATGCATGCGACGCCCACGACATCGCCGAGGCGCGCCGCTATGTCGGCCTGCTTCCCGCCATCGATCCCGACGGCAAGCCGGATTACTCCGTGCCCGCCCTTGAGGCCTGCGTGGAACGCAAGGAAGGCGACTGGACGCGTGCGGTCGCGCTGGACCGCGCGGCGGACGCGCTCGCGGCGACGCGCGCCAATCTGAGCTGGTTCCGGAAGGTCGAGTTCTGGCCGCGCATGGCCAATGATCTGGCCCGGGCCGGCGACGTCGCGGAGGCTGAGGCGCTGATCGCCGGGACGGGGCTCGACTGCGACGACTGCGTCATCGCGCGCGGGCAGATCGCCATGGTGAAGCGCGACTGGGCGGCCGCGGAAAGCTGGTTCGCACTGGTGTCGGGGCGCACGCCGTCCATGCCCTTTGCCGACACCGCCTGGGGCGAGATGCTGCTCGCCAAGGGCGATCTGGGCGCGGCCATCGCGAAGTTCGCCAGCGCGCATGACAAAGGTCCGCGCTTCGCCGATCCGCTGGAGATGTGGGGCGAGGCGTTGATCCTCAAGAACTGCTCCGACCTGGCGCTCGCGAAATTCGCGGAAGCGGCAAAATACGCGCCCGATTGGGGCCGCCTGCATCTGAAATGGGGCGAGGCGCTGCTATGGTCGGGCGACAAGCCAGGCGCCGCCCGGCAATTCGACATCGCCGCATCGCTGTTTCTCGCCGCTCCGGATCGTGCCACGCTGGCGCGGCTGAGAGGGGGGCATGGCTGAGGAGAGCGAAGACCGCAATTCGGGCTGGTCCGGCGCGTCGGCCGGTGCCGCCTTGGCCGCGTCCGACCCGGCGCTGCGCGAGGAGCTGCGGGAATATCTCAAGCGCCAGTCCGAACTCGCCCTCGTCCAGATCGAGGAAGCGCGGCGCGAGGACGCCGTCCGCCATTGGGGCCTGCGCGTGCGCCACATCAGCGACGTGCTGAAGCTCGGCCTCGAACTCGCCTTCGCCTTCATCGTGATCGCCATCGCCATCGGCCTGGGCGTCGTGATCTGGCAGGCGGTGCACGCCGATGGTCTCGTGATCGACGCGATAAACGTGCCGGCGTCGCTGGCCGAGAAGGGCCTCTCCGGGCAGGTCGTCGCCAACAAGCTGCTCGACCGGCTGACCGTGATGCAGAGCGAGACGGATTCGAGCCGAGCCGCCTCGACCTTCGTCAATGACTGGACCCACGACATCACGGTGCAGATCCCCGACACCGGCGTGTCGCTCGGCCAGGTCGTGCGCTTCCTCGACAACTGGCTCGGCCATCAGACGCATCTCTCCGGCGATCTCTATCAGACGCCGTCCGGCATCGCGCTGACGCTGCGCATCGGGGCGCAGCCCGGCGCGACCTTCGACGACAAGACCGGCGATATCGACGCCATCGTGATGACGGCTGCGGAGGCGGTGTTCGCGCAGGCCCAGCCCTATCGCTACGCCACCTATCTCGAGGACAGGAGCCGGTTCGCCGAGGCGATCGCCGCGCACAAGGCGATGGTATCGTCGGCCCGGGCGGAAGACAGGGCCTGGGCCAATGTCGGCCTGGCGATCCTCGCCGAGACGCGCGGCGACGTCGCGGGCGCCCGCGCCTTCGTCCGCGCCGGCATGACGGAGAAGCCGGACCTTCCCAATTTCGCGCGCATCCTGAGCGATCTTGGCTCGATGCAGTCCCATGACGAGTAACAGCTTCGCTGGATGAACGTCCATCTGGCGCTCCTGCAGGGCGGCGGCGCGAAGGAATGGACTCCCGACCTCATTCCCGATGCCTTGCGCAGCGAAAAGGATACCGTGGCGTGGCTGCATGGCG
>Ga0265338_10010928_pt1 | contig 10553 bp, 11 predicted proteins | sample 42126metaG_FD_193579 | JGI IMG/M metagenome (GOLD analysis project Ga0265338, IMG submission 193579) | Rhizosphere microbial communities from Carex aquatilis grown in University of Washington, Seatle, WA, United States - 4-21-26 metaG | ecosystem: Host-associated > Plants > Roots > Rhizosphere... | reverse complement strand
CATCCGGCCTGGGACGAGACGAGCTGCCACGCCTGTTATTGCGCCGAGGAATTGGAAACGCTTGAAGGCATTATTCCGGGAATTGACGGTTCGGCCCGGGCCTATGCCGACGTTTCTGAAATCCGGGAACCGCATCCCGTCAAAGCCGGCCCGTGTGTGCGATTTGATGGGCTTGAAACGTTTGTCCGTTTGCGCACCAGGCTGGATGGTTGCCTCACCGGTTGCCGGCTGGCCAAAGACCGCGCCGCCGAGGCGCTGACCAAGGTCATGACGCGTGAAGCATTGGATTACCCGGTTTGATTTTGTAGGAGCCGAGGTAACGAGGCTCAAACTGAAAGAGAAAATTCGAGACTCCTTGCGTCGTCTCCTGCAATCAAAACGCGAATCGAATAAAACACGTTGCCATGTCAGGCCAACCAATCATCGAACGTCAGCGCATGGACGCGGACATTGTCTGTGTCGGGTTTGGCCCGGCGACGGCGGGTTTCCTTGCCACACTTTCAAAGCTACTCATCAATGCCGATGGTACTCCCGCTGTCAAAAGTGCCGCCGCACCGGGCATGGCGCCGCAGGTGTTGTGTTACGAGCGTGCCGATGACACCGGTTTTGGCGTTTCGGGTGTGGTCACAAAGGCGCGCGCATTGCGCGCCACGTTTCCCGATCTCGACCGGGCGCAGATTCCGATGGCCGCGCCCGTGGGTGAGGAGAAAGTGCTTTACCTGCTCGATCCGCATGGCATGAGCCGGCGTTCGATGACGTTGCGGGCGGTGGACAAATTGGTACGTGTTTTCAAGCGGATGCTGCCCGTCGAGCGCGACGCGCTGAAACTTCCCTGGACACCGGCATTTCTGCACAAGCAGGGTGGCCTGGTGCTTTCCATGGGCCAATTCATGCAATGGGTCGGCGCGCAGGTGCAAAACACCGGCACGGTTCAAGTCTGGCCCGGTACGCCCGTGTCGCAGGCGCTTATCGAAGGTAACAAGGTCGTCGGTGTTCGTTTGCTCGACCAAGGCGTGGACCGGAAGGGGCATCCCGCCGATGGCTTTACACCCGGCATGGACGTTCACGCCGCGCTCACAGTTGTTGGTGACGGGCCGGTCGGCCCGGTCGGTCAACAACTCGATGCGCATTTTGGCATGCCGGAAGGCCATTATAAACGCGATTGGGCGGTGGGCATGAAGTTCGTCGTGGATTTGCCCGAAGATACCGTGCTCAAACCCGGCACAGTGTTGCACACGTTTGGTTATCCCGAGCCGGAGATTTTTGGATTCCTTTATGTCCATCCCGACCGCGTGGCGTCGCTGGGCATTTTCGTGCCGTCGTGGTTCGACAGCCCGGTGCGTACGGTCTACCGCCATCTCCAACATTGGATGCTGCATCCATATCTGTGGCGCCTTCTCAAGGGCGGCAAACTCCGTTCCTGGGGCGCGAAGACACTCGGTGAATCCGGGCGCCGGGGCGAGCCGCATCTGGTTGGTGATGGCTACGCGCGTATTGGCGAAGGCAGCGGCAGTACCAACGTGCTCACCGGATCCGGGGTGGACGAAGCCTGGGCCACCGGCACACTGCTCGCCGAGGCCGTGCTCGAATTGTTCAAGGCGAAAAAACCGTTCACCAAACAAAACCTCGAAGAAACTTACGTGCAGCGCCGTCGCGCCAGTTGGGTTGAACAGGAAGCCCTCGTGGCCAAAAAATCCCGCGATGGTTTCCAGCACGGCATCGTGCGCGGCATGATGGGCATGGCGCTCGCGGGTTTGACAAATGGAAAACTCACGCTGGGCGGCGAACCGGTCCAGCCGTGGAAGCGCATTCCATCCCTTGAGGAGTATTACCGCGGCCGTGTATCGCGCAAGGAAATCACGAAACTTCGCGATGAGTGCAAGACAAAATCAGATCCGCTCCATGACGTGCTGATGGACAAGGCCGGCTGGCCGGCAATTCCATTTGACGGGAAATTACTTGTCTCACACCAGGACGCGTTACTCATGGGTGGCAAGGTGCAGGCCCCGACCGGTTACGCCGACCACGTCACGTTTCTTTACCCGGAACTCTGCGAGAAATGCGGTACAAAGATTTGCATTGAGATATGCAGCGGCCAGGCCATCACCGCCGGCGAAGGCGCCGTGCCGAATTTTGATCGCGAGAAATGTGTCCATTGTGGTGCCTGCCTGTGGAATTGCGCGCAGCCGCTGCCGTACGATTCCGAGCGTGGCAACATCGCCTTCCGCGCCGGAACCGGCGGGCTGCACTCGGCCGAAAATTGAACGAAATCCCATGAGCATTGCCCACCAAATAGTCGTTTGCGCCGGCATCGTGCCCGATCCGCTGCAAACGCTTGAACCTGTCGCGACGCCAACGGGATGGGCATTGAAGAATGAAATGATGCTGCCCGCCGTCCTCGACCCGTGGGCGGGCCACTCACTTTACGAGGCGGCGAACCTCGCGAAGAACGCGCCCGGCTCCAAAGTCTGGCTCGTCAGCCTCGGTCCGAAGGCAAAACTTCAGCAGGTGATGATGACTGTCGCGCAAAAAGTTCCGTTTGAACTCGTGGCGCTCGATGGCCCGGCCAGCGGATTCACCGAAGCGGCGGAAGTTGCCGCTGCGTTGGCGGAGGCCATCCATGCGATTCCCGGTCTCGACCAATCGAAGCTGCTCGTTTTCGGCGGCTGGGAATCGGCGTCGCGGGGTACGGGTGTGACGATGCAGATCGTTGGCGAAAGGCTGGGCATCATGGATCAATTTCAGGGGGTGGATGAACTCAAGGTGAACACCGATGGTTCGCTGGAGATTCTGGAACGGATTGAGGGTGGCAAACATCAAATTTCGAAATGTGCCGGCCCACCCGCATTGCTGGGCTGGGCGACGGGTAATCTGCCGGAACCGAAGAACAATCCCCAAGTCGGCATGGTGAACATGCGCACCGTGATGCCCGCATTGCAAAAGGCCACGCCAACGAAGCTCGCGGGTGAAGGATTAAGCTTTGCCAGTGTTTCGCTGCCGAAACAATTGCGCGAAACCAAAATCGTGAAGGATAAATCAGTGGACGACATCGCGAAGGAAATCGTCGAATGGATTGAAAAATAGAAAACCGGGAGGGACGGCATGTTGCCGTCCCAAATGTCACGGACGCCGACACGGCGTCCCTCCCAATAAAGTGATTATGGAAGACATCTTGTTACTGGTACACACGGAAGCCGACGGCTCGCTCGCCAAATCCACCCGCGAAGCGCTGCATGTAGCGGCTACCTTGCATAAATCGCTTGCCGGTTCAAAACTTGTAATCGGTTTGGTTGGCGAAAGTGTTCAGGCGGCGGCTGATTCCATCGCCGCCTGTCCCGCCACGAAATATTTTGGCGTTATCGGCAAGGACTTTGGCCAGTCGCGTTATGCCACTGACGCGGCGGCGGCGGAAGCGATTTGCAAAGCGGCCCAAGCCACACTCGTCGTTGCCCAGGCGACTTCAAGGTGGAACCGCGCATTGCCCGGCGTGGCGCAACGCCTCGGCGGAAGCGCTGACACGCATGTTGTCGGCGTATCGGTCAACGATGGCAAGATTGCGGTCAACCGCTGGTACTACCGCCAACGCATGGAAGCCGTACAGAACCGAGCGCAGCGACCGTGGGTCATACTCATCGATCCGGGCAGCCAGCCGGCGTGTCAATGCCAGGGCGGAACGGTCAGTGTGGAAAATGTTGCTATCCAATTATCCGTCGTCGGCCAACGTACGGCGGTGGTCGGTGTACGCGCGCCGGCGGCCGATGCCCAGACCATCCGGCCCGATGCCAGTGTGCTCTTCGTTACGGGTGCAGGTTGGACAAAAAAACAGGCTGACGGCCAGACGCACGTGCCGGAGGCGGAGAAGTTGATACTGGGTTTCCTGAAGCTTGCCCATGCTTCACTGGGCAGCAGCAAATCGCTGGTGGACCAGAGCGGGGAAGGGCAGGCGGTGTTATCGTTTCTGTCGCATATGAATCAAGTGGGCCAAACCGGTGCAACGCCTCGGCATCCTAAGGGGCTTTCCACTTGTTGCCATGGCGAGGAACCTCACACCGTCGGCTGGCGTTTCATCGCCGAGCGTCGCGCGATCAATCTCGATCCGAACTGCGGCTGGGCACGCGGCAAGGCTGACGTGCTTTACGTGGCCGATGCCTTCAAGGTGATCGTGAAGGTGAACGAATTGCTGGCAGCGAAGAAAAGCTGACTCGACCTTGTGCTGGATTCAAACCCAACGGCGCACTTCGTGCTTAAACGTTAGGTACGGTTCGCCGAACTTCGCTTCCAAATAATGCTCCTCACGCAGAATGACGCCGAAGTGCAGGATCAACACCAGTGGAATTGTAAACAGCAGTGGAATCCAACCATCGAGAGCGAAGCCCACCGCGAGCTGAAGCAAACCTAGTGACAGATACATCGGGTTCCGCGTGAACTGATACGGTCCGGTTCTTACCATCGTCAGTGCCGGCCGGTCGGGACGCACATTCGTCCCGGCGGCCTTCATGACTCGCACCGCCCAGACAGCCAGGGAAATTGAAACCAACGCCAGGACGCCGCTGACCAAAAGCGACACAGAATATTTCATCACCCGGAGCGGGAAAATAAACTGCAACAGGCCGCCAGCCGCCGCACATCCGAGGAAAATGAGCGGCGGCCACGCAATCACGCCAGGATGATCTACATTGTCCGCTGAGCTTAAAGATGCTTTGCCAGTCTGGCCGGGTGGCGTGGGTTTCATGCGCGCCGGGGATTATGAACCTGCGGCTGCCCGGAGTGAATCAGGATTCGTCCTTGTCTTTCAATTCCCAAATCTGCACTCGAATTTGATGCCGCTGCTCCACCCATTTTCTGATCGACACCGGTGTGGGAGCCTGGGAGAGCAGCGCCGAACCGGGATCGCCGATCAGAATGAGATGCCGCACGTCTTTTCCGGCTTCTTTGGCCAGCAACGCCTTAAAAACCTGCCTTTCCAGTACGGGAGGTGAATTGAAGGTATTAAACTCGATTTCCATGATGGTCTGCTCGTCCTCCAGCCAAAAATCCACGGTTTGACGGTTTTCCTGGTTCAGGAATTGGTTGACCACGCCATTGCCGAATTCCTGAGCCGCGAGGAGTTTCAAATGATGGATGACTTCATCGACGTAGGGGATGCCTGCTCCGGCACGTCTCGCCTTGAACATGCGAAAGGTGTCCGCGCCCTCCTGAGCCAACTGGAATATGCGTTCGGCTTTGCTCATAGCTGACAACTTCCGGGCCCGTTTGTGGCAGACTGGGTACCGCTGGTGCCATGCGCACCAAATACCGCCTGACAATCCTAATACCCTGTTGCGGGACACCCGCCATCGGAAGTCAAGGCCGACAAAGTCGAAACCGATGTGTTGCGCCGTGGCGGGGCGAAAGTGGAAACGCAACGCCTTGCGTTCCCAAACCAGACCTTTCCCTTGTCCCCATCGTACTCCTGCGCCCGTTATAAGCGTGTAGGACCTGTTCGGTAGCACAAAATCAATCCGGCGCCTGCTCCTTATTCATTCAGGCCCCACCGGATTTGCCCGCGCGTGTCACGGAGCAAGGCCTCGAGAATCGGACCCATCTCCGTTGCCTGCATTCGAAGCTGCTCCCGCATCTTCTCCGATTCCTCAACCACTAATTCGATGTCAGCCTCCGTAACTTCCAGGTGCATCTGCCCGCCCGCGCCGGTTGTACCGTTCATTGGTTGTGTGGCCGGGTTCATACAAAGAACCAATGCCCGATTTGACCCGATGTCAAGGGGCCGGCCACCCTGATTGTGCCTAGGCAGACCGCCTAGGGATTGGAAGTTCATCTCGTCAACGGCCCGTTAGTTTTATCGGCTTGTGTTCGGGGAAGGGAGCAGGGAACGTTTGGCGCGATGCCTGTGAACGATCAAACTGCCGGCTCCAATCCGTTTCGCAAACACCCGAAACGGCTTAAGACGGCAGGCGTCATCGTGCTGCTGTTGGGGCTCGCCGCCGCGAGCGTGGTTTATTGGAGGGGGACGCATCCCTCAGGACCGACGGAAGATGACTTGTTGCCGGGTAATGCCCGGGCGGAAACGCATCAGATGGGCCTGCTTTACGGCAGGATGGGCATTTTGATTTCACAGTGGTCCGACGACTTGAAACAACCCGGCACGCAGGCATTCATCATCACCGCGGTTTCAATCCTGATTGCCGCCGGCTGTTTTTATTTTGCCCGATTGCTGGACGACGATACGGAAATCCGTTGATGGACCGGAAGACACGGTGAAACAATCTTGCGAAACCGGCGCTTCTGACATAAGACGCCGCCGTGTCCGAATCATTTCAACCAGCCGATGCCGGGCGATTTGAAGCCGCGCTCCGCCGTTTCGACGAGGAAAACGCGCGCGACCCGAATCGGGAAACCGCCGACGGCGTTGCGCAACCGCGTGAATTGCTGTACGCGCGACGATTGAGCGGCTGGGTTTTGCGGCTTTGCCCCAATGCTTCCGGAGAACTGCGCCTGGCCGCGCGGTGCCAGCATCTTTGCCGCTGGGAAATCCCCCGCAGTTCTTACCCGATGACGCGCGCCGGCTATTTGCAGTGGCGCGCTACCCTCAAGAAGTTTCACGCGCAAAAGGCCGGTGACATTTTGCGCGAACTGGGTTACGCGGAAGAAGCGATTAGCCGCGTCCAGGATTTGAATCTCAAGAGGAACTTTCCCGACGATCCGGAAACGCGTGTTTTGGAGGACGCGCTGTGCCTAGTTTTTCTCGAACACCAATTCGCCGAATTGGCCGCCAAGACCGCCGAAGACAAGACCATCAACGCCCTGCGAAAGTCATGGCTGAAAATGACGCCCGCCGCCCGGGCTGAGGCGTTGAAATTAAATTACGGCGGGCGCGAAAAAACCTTGCTGGAACGCGCGCTCAAAGGGTAATCAAAATCCATGCCACCATCGCCCGCCGCACCACGCGAAACTCAGGTCCCGCTCTGTGTGGATTTGGACGGCACGCTCATCAAAACCGATTTGCTCTGGGAATCGCTGGCGCAGCTGCTCCGGCGAAATCCGTTCCAGCTTTTCCCGGTGCTGATCTGGTGGTTGCGCGGCCGCGCGTTCCTGAAACAGCAACTTGCCCGGCGGGTTTCGATTGACCCGGCGGGCCTGCCGTACAACGAGTCGTTCCTCGCCTTTCTACGCGAACAGAAACGTGCGGGCCGGAAATTGGTCCTGGTTACGGCCTCCGACCGCGACATGGCCTTGCCGGTTGCCAGCCACGTCGGGCTTTTCGATGAAGTGCTTGCCAGCGACGGCCGGATCAATCTTCGCGGTAAAAACAAACTCCACGCAGTCACCGAACAGTTCGGCGAACGCGGTTTTGATTACGCCGGCAATTCATCTGCCGACCTCGCGGTGTGGCGGGGCGCGCGCATGGCAATTGTCGTCAATGCCGGTCCCTCGCTGGTGAAACGCGCCGCCGAATGCGCCCGCCCTGGCCCGGCGTTCACGATGGATTATTCGCCATTCAACACGCCGAAGCGGTTTCTGAACGAGCTTTTTCTGCGGAGCGGTTATCTCGCTGCGACAGGTGCCGGGCTGTTGCTGACGGCGGCGTTCCCCAAAATCGGTGTGGCCGGGTTTGCCTGGGTGGTGCCGGGATTGTTGCTTGCCATTGCCCAGGGCAAAAGTCGTGGCGACGCCTTTCGCATCGGTTACATTGCCGGGCTGGCGCGCTTTCTTTCGTCGCTCTATTGGCTGTTGCTGATTCCGGCGAATGGGTTCCCGATTCTGGGCTGGGTTTCGCTGGCCGCTTTCCTTGCTCTCTATCCCGCGGTCTGGGTCTGGCTGTTGGCGGGAAAAATCGGCGAGGGCGATTGGGCGCGCCGGACGCGCTGGTCGCTCGCGGGTGCGGCGGGCTGGGTGGCGCTGGAGATGGTGCGCACCCGGTTGTTCGGCGGTTTCCCGTGGGATTTGCTCGGCGTCTCGCAATACCAGATGGTTCCGCTGATTCAAATCGCATCGGTAACGGGCGTGTACGGCCTTTCATTTCTGGTCGTCTGGTTTTCCCTGTCGCTGTTTTCCGCCCTGCGCGCGATTTTCGGCAACCCGAACCGCCGCTTTGTCTGGCAGGCGGAAATAGTTTTGCCGCTGCTGACCGTCGTGGGCTTGTTCATCTTCGGCTATGCGCGGGCCGGGCAGGGGGATTCCTCCGGGACAATCTTACGCGTCACGCTGGTCCAGCCGAGCATTCCCCAAACGTTGATTTGGAATCCAAAAGAGAACAACAAGCGGTTTCAGCAACTGATTCGTTTGACGGAAAACGCCCTGGCCGAAAATACAAATCTGGAATCCAAGGGGGAGAAGGGCGCGGCCCGAACTGATTTATTGATCTGGCCCGAATCGGCGGTGCCAAAGATGGTTCGTTACGACGAAGACACGTATCATGCTGTCACGGGCCTGGCGCGGTCGAATCACGTTTGGATGATTATCAGCAGCGACGACGCCGAGCCGCCCGGCAACGGATCGACCAATGCGGACGATGCGGATTATTTCAACAGCGCTTTTCTGGTCACGCCGGATGGCCAATTGGCGGATGTGTATCACAAACGCAAGCTGGTGATTTTCGGCGAATACATCCCGCTCGTCCGCTGGCTGCCGTTCGTGAAATATCTCACGCCCATCACCGGCAGTTTCACGCCGGGCGACCAGCCGGTGACGTTTGCCCTGGACGATTTGAACGTCAACGCCGCGCCGCTCATTTGTTTTGAGGACACCTTTCCGGGGGTCACGCGCGCTTCCGCGAAGGATGGCGTGGACTTTCTCGTGAATCTGACGAACGACGGCTGGTTTGGTGACGGCGCGGCCCAGTGGCAGCACATGGCCAACGCCGTCTTTCGCGCTGTTGAAAACAACGTGCCGCTCATCCGTTGCGCGAACAACGGCGTGACCTGCTGGATTGATCCCCACGGTCGGGTTCAGGACATTTTCAAGGACCGGACCGGCAGCGTTTACGGCGTGGGGGCGATGACGGTTGACGTCCCGATGTCGCAAGCCGGCGCGGGGCGCGCGCCGACGTTCTACCAGCGTCACGGTGATTGGTTCGGCTGGGCGTGCGTGGTGGTGGCCGTCCTGGTTTCGGTCCGGTCAAAAAAAATCACTTGAATTGTTTGCAGAAGCGGTGGATATAGGGTTAATCCAATAAGCTTATGAAATCGAGCATTCCCATCAGCACACTGTTGCATCACAAGGGCGCAGCGCTGTGGTCCGTTGCGCCGGAGGCGACGGTCTTTGAGGCCATCAAACTCATGGCGGACAAAAACATCGGCGCCCTGCTCGTCATGTCGGGCGACCGGCTGCTGGGCGTGGTCACCGAACGCGATTACACGCGCAAAATCGCGTTGCAGGGAAAGAAGTCCAAGGAAACGCAGGTGCGGGAAATCCTTTCGAGCAAAACTGTTTCCGTCACCCCGCATCAGACCGTTGAGGAGTGCATGAAGTTGATGACGGAAAACCGCGTGCGGCATCTGCCGGTCCTGGAGAACGAAAAAGTCACCGGCATCGTGTCCATCGGCGACCTGGTGAACTGGACGATTTCGGCCCAGGACGCGGCGATAGCGCAGATGGAGCAATACATCAGCGGCAGCGTGACGGTGTAGTTGCGGCGGTGGCTACGATTTCGGAACCACTTCCACGTGTGGCGTGACGATTGGCATCGGGGAATTGGTGTTTGGCCTCACCACGAAATCCTGTCCGTCCCTTCCCACTCCCGGTACGACGACAATGATCGTCCAGGGATAGGTTTGATAAACACCGGGTTGGAGCGGCTGATTGGTGAGTGACTTGTCCAGATAAAGCGGCATGGGTTTGGGGGATGTAAAACTCCGGTCTTTTGAAAGGGGATGAAAAGATAGCGAATTAGTCTGATGAACTCCGGGTCGAAGAAGAAGTGGTGTCGGCTGTTTATCCCGGTAAATTGACGCGGGTGTTGAGAACACGGAACTCCGGTCTGGTGAAGGAATGTTAAAAGACGGCGCAACGGATGAAGGCTCACCGCACGTCAGCACCAGCGTCGCCCCGAGCATCAACGTAGCGACAGCAAGTATCGCCGCCGTTAATAGGGACTTCATGGGGAATTAGACCCGGTTTCAAGCCGGTTGTTCACGACATTGAGCGCAATAAAAACTCCCTCTCCTCCGAAAAGCCGGAGGAGAGGAAAACAATGCACACCCCTTGTCGTGCCGCCGTTCTTCTTTTCTTGCGTGAAACCCTACGGCTTGGCCGGCGGCGAATTGGTGTCCGCTGTCTGCGCGCGCTTTATGGCGGATGTGGCGGTGGCTTCCTTGACGCGGTTGGCCACAAAATCTTCCTCGGCCACGTCGCCCACTTTGCGGTGGAACTTGATTTCGTCGCCGGCAACCTTGCCGGTGTATTCGATGCGCATTTCGTTGTCGCCGAACTTTAGCGGTTCAACAAAGGTGACTTCATCCTTGCTGATCTTGCCCTCGGTAATCGCCACGGTGTTGGTGCCCATCTCGCGTTCACCGGTGGCCGTGCCGGTGACGTTGGTTCCTTCCACCTTGAAC
>Ga0265338_10010927_pt1 | contig 10555 bp, 8 predicted proteins | sample 42126metaG_FD_193579 | JGI IMG/M metagenome (GOLD analysis project Ga0265338, IMG submission 193579) | Rhizosphere microbial communities from Carex aquatilis grown in University of Washington, Seatle, WA, United States - 4-21-26 metaG | ecosystem: Host-associated > Plants > Roots > Rhizosphere >... | reverse complement strand
TGTTTAAAAACAGGTTACCCGTTACATTAACCGATTCGAAGCATACGGCGGACCTGACGCGCAAAACCGGCCGGTATCTCCTGGCCCTTGCGATAAGAGCGGAGCTGGCTGTTGGTCTTGCGACTCTTCAAGTGGCCAGCACCGGCCTTATGACGAATCAGCTTGCCGCGGGCGGTAACCTTCACCCGCTTGACGATGGACTTCTTGGTCTTTTGCTTGGGCATCTTCTTGTCTTACCTCTGCATAAACAACACCCTCAGACGCACCGCCTGAGGATGTTAAGTCCGGCTATTTTAGCGAACGCGCGGACAAAGTAAAGCGTAAATTCAGAAACACTAACGACCGATCAGCAACGAATAACGACAGAAGATACGAACTTTTCGTTACTCGTTATTAAGTTACTCGTAACTACTTCTGCTCTCCGGCCGGCTCGGTAGCCGGGGCCTGGGGGGCCGCAGCCTCCGGAGCAGGTACAGGTGCCGGTGCAGGAGCAGTTGCGGGTGCTGCCGCGGCAGGTGCCGCAGGGGCCGGGACTGGCACACGCTGGGGTATCGCACGCGGCGTAACGCCGGCTGGGCGGGCAGCAGCAGGCCTGGCCGCCACCGGGGCCGCTACGCCTGGGGCCAACACCATCGCGATTCGCTTGCCCTCGCTTCGCGGGGACTGATCCACCTTGGCGATATCCGACAAAATCTCGCGGATATGCTGGAAGATCTTGTAGCCCTCGTCCATGTGCGCCAGCTCACGACCGCGGAATCGCAGCGTGAACTGCACACGGTCGCCGCGGCCGAGAAAATCGCGGGCGTGCTGAATCTTGATCTCCAGGTCATGATCGCCGATCTTCGGCGTCTTGATCCGGATTTCCTTCAGCTCGTTTTCCTTCCGGTTGGCCTTGGACTTCTGCTCCTTCTTGCGTTGAGCATACTTCCACTTGCCGTAGTCCATGATGCGGCATACCGGGGGCCGGCCCATGGGGGAAACTTCCACCAGGTCCAGCCCGGCCTCTCGGGCCTTGAACATCGCTTCGCGTGTCTCGATAATCCCAATTTGCTGATCGTTCTCGTCGATCAAACGGATCGGCGTGATTCGGATCTGCTCATTGACTCGTAGATTCTTTTCCAGAGTCTGTCTCCTAAAACGGTTATTGGTTCTTCCAAATTCGGACTGGTCTAATTCAAGTGACCAGTCCAGTCCATTCTAACGTCGCTAATGTCCACACTTCATTGGTTCGACTTCTTCTTCGCACTTCTGGCCATGATCGCTATCACGATCCATGCCGACAGCCCGGCAATCAAACCGACCACCGCAGCCCGGACCCATACGCTCATGTGACTAAAACGCAGCAGTTCACCGGAGCCAAATGCCGTCACAAACGTGACCGCCCAGAGAATAAGGCTCGCCTTGACTCTCGGATTCATGCCTGCCATTGCGTCATGCCCTTCTCACTGTATTCTTACGCCAGCGTCGACTGGGCGGCCCGATCGGCGATCTCCTGCTTCACGATTGCCAGGAACGCGTCCAGGGTCATCGCGCCCTTGTCGCCGGCGGTGCGGTGGCGAACGGCCACCTGGGAGGATTCCTCCTCCTTCTGCCCTAAGACGAGCATGAACGGCACCTTGTTCATGGTCGCACTGCGAATCTTGGCGCCGATCTTCTCACTGGAGGTATCCAGCTCGGCCCGCAGGCCCGCCGCCCGCAACTGATTGTACACGCTGGCGGCGTAAGTGTCATACTTTTCGCTCACCGGCAAAACCGCTACCTGCACCGGCGACAGCCACAACGGGAACGCTCCGCCGAAATGCTCAATCAAAATGCCGATGAACCGCTCCATGGAGCCGAACGGCGCGCGGTGCACCATAACGGGGCGGTGCGGGCGATTATCCTCGCCGATATACTCCAGGCCGAACCGCTCTGGCAGGTTGTAGTCCACCTGGATGGTCCCCAACTGCCACTTGCGCCCGATGCAGTCGCGGACGATGAAGTCGATCTTGGGCCCGTAAAAAGCGGCCTCGCCCTGCGCCTCAACGTAGTTCATCTCCAGCCGCTTGACCACGTTCCGCAGGTTGTTCTCGGCCCGGTCCCAATTGGCGGCATCGCCGACGTACTTGTCGCTGGCGGGGTCGCGAAGGCTCACGCGGACGCTGTAATCGTTGAGGTTCAGCGCCCCCAGCACGAGCTTGACCAGGTCCACGCAGCTCTCGACCTCCCCTTCCAACTGGTCGGGAGTGCAGAAGATGTGGGCATCGTCCTGGGTAAAGCCGCGCACGCGGGTCAGGCCGTTAAGCTCGCCCGAGCCTTCGTAGCGGTACACGGTGCCGAACTCGCCGAGTCGCATCGGCAGGTCGCGATAACTGTGCTGCTGGGCCTTGAATATCTGAATGTGGTGCGGGCAGTTCATGGGCTTGAGGAGGTAGCCCTCAGCCTGATCATCTGCCGACCCAGTTGCATTCGACCCAGCGGCGCCGTCGCTGGCCTTTGCCGCGCCCACGCCGTCATTTGCGTGTTCCGCACAGCAGCATGGCTTGTCGCCGGCGGTGTCGGTGAAGATCGGCGGGTACTGGCTGTCCTTATAGTACGGATAATGCCCACTGGTGCGGTACAGGGCCAGCCGCCCGATGTGTGGGGTGAAGACCATCTGGTAGCCGCGGGCGGTCAGCTCGCTCTGCAGCCACGCCTGGAGCTGGGTGCGGATGATCGCGCCCTTGGGCATCCACAGGGGCAGGCCCGGGCCGACCTGGTCGCTAATGAGGAACAGCCCAAGCTGCTTGCCGATCACGCGGTGGTCGCGCTTGCGGGCCTCCTCCACGCGGACCAGATGCTCCTCAAGCTGCTTCTTATCGAAGAAGGCCACGCCGTACACGCGGGTGAGCATCTTCTTGCTCTCGTCGCCGCGCCAGTACGCCCCGGCGGTGGTCAGCAGCTTGAAGGCCTTGAGCTTGCCGGTGTCGGGCATGTGCGGGCCGCGACACATATCGATGAACTCGCCCTGGCGGTAGAAGCTCACGCTGGCGACGTTCTCTTTCTTCACAAGGTCGTCAATCATCTCGACCTTGTAGGGCTGGCCCAGGTCGGCCATCTGCCGCTTGGCATCATCGACGTTCATCTCCACCCGCTGGGTGGGGATCTTCTCGTCGACGATCTTCTTCATCTCCGCCTCGACCTTTGGCAGGTCCTCGGCGGTGATGGGCTGGGGCAGGTCGAAGTCGTAGTAGAATCCGTACTGGAAGTCCTCCATCAGGGCAGGCCCGATGGTGTACTTGACGCCGGGACCATACAGCCTGACCATGGCCTGGGCCATGATGTGGGCAGCGGTGTGCCGGGCGATCTCCAGGCTCTCGGTGTCGCGGTCGGTGAGCAGCCGCAGGCTGTGGGCGCCCTCGGTGAATGGGGTGGCCAGATCGGTCATCGCGTCGTCGACCACGGCTGCGATGCACGCCTTGGCAAGGCGCGGGGAGATGTCCTCGGCCACCCGGGCGGGCGAGATGGCCTCGCTGTATTCACGTACGCTGCCGTCAGGCAATTTCACTGAGATGTTCATAAGATCCTCGATCGGCCTGGGCGGTCGGCCCGGTGCCGGTTGGCATCGGACTCACCGTTGGCGCGCGATCGGCAAATAGAAAGACCGGTCCATGAAGGTCGCTGGCGACCCCACGACGCGCGCACCGAACGGGATGGTCCGATGCGGGCCATTAAGACGTCGTCGTGGTTGTGCTGGCAGTCAGCATTCTTCATGTACCGGTTGGTGGTACTCTTTTCTACGGTAAACTTACGCCCCAAGTTGAGTTGAGTCAAATAAAAACTTCGACGTTCGAACACGATCGAACACGTCTGAACACGTCAAAACGCGATGGTCGCCTTGGCTGTCGGCGGAGTTCGAGCACATCGGGACGCAGGCGTGGACTTCGCCTTTTTGCTCCTTCCTTCCGCGGTGTACGTCCAAAAGAGCAAAAAGGCAGAGCCCGAATTGCGTCTTGGCGCACTCTAACAGCGCCGAAAGGCAAGCCTGCTCAATGTCCAGGCGTGATTACAGACACAGTGGACACCTGGTAAAGGCGTCTTGACGCCTGCCACGTTTCTTTGCCTTCTCTGGGTTCTCTGTGTCCTCAGTGGCGGTCGTTTCTAACGCCCGCGCCCATTCGCACGACCGCACGGGCCTTTCCTGCTGCCCAGGCCAGCATCGCCACCGCTGCTCCTGCAGGCAGCAGGACCACGGCGAGCATGGTAAGCGACGCCTCGATCATGGCGTCGTAGCGTTGGATGTGGACCCAACTCATGACCATCGGGGTGAGGACCTGGGGATTTAGCGGCTGAAGGATGACCGTGGCCGGCACCTCGTTGAGTGACAGTGCCCCCACCAGCAACGCCGACGCGACGAGCATCGGCCAGGCCAGAGGCCAGACCACGTGCCTGACCGTAGCCAAAGGCCCGGCACCGTCGCTGGCCGCCATGTCGCGAAGCTCGCGCCACGGCTTGGTCCATGTCCCGCGTGCAGCCAACAATGGCAGCCATGCGAACCGCCCGAGGTAGGCCATCACGGGGACCGGAAAGTTGTCGTACGCCCAAGCCAGATGCGGGCGGTTGTAGATGCGGATCAGGGCAATGGCCAAGAGTTGCCCGCCGACGAGAAAGCTGACGGTCGCCAGGGCCAGGCGCCTGCTCCGCCACTGCCCCGCCGCCGCTACTGCCAGGGCCAGCGCAGCCGCCGCGGCGATCATTCCAAGCATGGCCGCCCCGCCGATCTCGTCACCGAACTGGGCCCATATCCGTGCGGGAGAAAACGCCGATCGCAGGGAAAGGGCCAGCGAGCCGACCGGAACCGCCACCGTCAGGGCCACAAGCACGCCCGCGGCAAGGTACGTCCACACCGGCGCGGACAACCGCCTGGGCCAGTCGACCTGTGCAATCGCGTCGGCAGCCCCCCTTCGCGTGGCGCCCCAGGCGGCCAGGGCAGCCAAGGCGATTGTCGTCAACAGCAGCGGGATGGCGGTGGCAATGGCGGCTGCGGCGCGGGCGGCCTGATCGGGCGAGACCCCGCCAGCCAGACCGCCGATGCCGCTGAACGCGCCGGACTCAAAGACCATGCGGACCTCGGTGGCTACCACCGTGATGCCCGTGGGCTCATAAACGGCAAACTCCTGCGTGGCCAACATCGTGACGATTGCCGCCGACGCCACGATCGGCCCTACGAGCTGACGGAACGTCACGCGCCACAGCGTCCCGTCAAGCAGGGCGTGCTGCTGCACAGCCGTGTCCATGCGTCGCAGCGCCAGGCCGATCAGTCCCGCCGGCACCGGCCACAGCCACGCAGCCAGCGTCCAGACGCATCGCAGGACATCGGCGGGCCCGCCTGGGGCAAAGACGATCCCGATGGCCTCGAACCGCTCGCGATTGAGGACCATAAACTGCGACCAGCCATAGGCGTACGCCAAAGACGGCATGAGTAGTGCCGCCGGCAAGATGCACCAGAGGACCTTGGCCCACAGGCCCCGCCCGCGCCCCAGGACGATTGCCGCCGGCAAGGCCATCGCCGTCGCCAGCACGCCCACGCCCACGTTGTACCCCACCGTCCGAGCCAGCAGCCAGAAGCGAAATGACGATAACTGCAAGTCGTGCCACACCACTGGATTGGCCGCCACCTGCAAACACATCCACGCCAGCGGCAGTCCGCAGCAAAGCAAGACCAGCAAAGACGCCGGAGCGCCAACGACAACGGACAGAGCAGTCTTTCGCCAGGAATTCATAGCGTGTGGCTTCTCACATAAACAGGGCCGAAAGGCCCGAGAGCGCTTAGCCGGGCCCGTGAGGGCCCGGAGCGATGACCGTAGTGCCCAAGGTCCGTAGGGCCGAAAGCGAACGGTGCTTTACTCCGCTTTCGCCCCGTCGGGGCTCACTCCTAATAGCCTGCTCACCGGGGCCTCACGGCCCCGGCTAACTGCTGTCGGCCCTCCTGGCCTCGACATACCTCACCGTCCCTGCAGGATGCCGAGCGCCACTTCCTCCGCGTGCTTCATCTGGCGGGCTACTTCGACGTAGTCCACGTCCATCGCCTTGACGTGCTTCTCGGCGTCGCGGACGGAGTAGGCCAGGTATCGGCTCTCGATCAGTTCCTTCTCCACCTGGGCGGCCAGCAGGAAATCGATGAGTTTCTTGGCATTCTCGGTGTTGGGCCCGCCCTTGACCAGGGCGACCGTCGTCGGGATCAGCAGCGTGCCGAACGTGTCCTGATCCGGCACCACGCCGTCAACGGGCAGATTCTCCGCCTTTGAGTTCTGCACGTCGTCATTATCCGTGGGGCCTGCCGCTATCGTGCCCGCCGCCACCTGTTCAATGACCACACTATTGCCGCCCAGCAGCTTGATATCGTTGGCCTTGAGGCCTCGCATAAGGGCCTCAAACTTCTGCGGCCCCAGCACCACGTACAGCGCCGCGATATGCCCCGACGCCGTGCCGAACCCAGGATGGCAGATCGCCACCTTGCCCTTGAGCGCGGGGTTTGCAAGGTCGCCAATACCCTTGATGCCCGCAACCGACTCCTTGTACTGCGGCCGCGTGGAGAACCCGATCACGCGGGCCCGCATGCCGATGTCGGTGTACAGGCCGTCCTTGTCCCGCCAGCGGGCGGGCACATCCTTGGCCGCCTCCGACTGGTACGGCGCGAACACGCCTTTCTGCGCCAGGTTGATCGTGTGAAATATCTCGTTGCCCCAGTACACGTCCGCGTGCGGGTTGTCCTTCTCGGCCTCGAGTTTCTCAACCAACCCGGCGGTTTTGGTGGCCTCGGAGTCGGTGACGAGCGTCACCTTGATTCCCGTCTGCTGCTCAAAGCGTTCAACCAGCGGCCGCACGTATGGATCGTCGACGCTGGTGTACAGAACGACCGTACCCTGCGCGGAGGGCTTACCGGACTCACCCTTGCCCTTGCACCCAGTCCCGGCGACCGCGACAACGGCCAATACCGCACAAAGCAGAATCCAACGTTGCATAAGATACTCCCGTTAACCTGTTCGTAACATGCCGCGTCCCGCCCATGCGTCAGGGGGGTTCCCTTGCAGGCTGCCATCTTACCAACCGAGGATTCGAAAGCCAGCGCCCTGCGAGCCCGGGCGTGGGGGCTATACTGCCACGGAGGAGTTCCGCGATGGATGTGAAGACAAAGGTTCTGGGATTTGCCGGCAGTCTGCGTAAGGGGTCGTACAACAAGGCCCTGTTGCGGGCGGCGGTGGAGTTGGTGCCGGCAGGCATGGAGTTGGACACGTTTGATCTCGAGGGAATCCCGCCTTTCAGCGAGGACATGGAGCATGACCCGCCCACCAAGGTGCTGGAGTTCAAACGCCGCATCCGTGCAGCCGACGCCATCCTCATCGCCACGCCGGAGTATAACTATTCCATCCCGGGCGTGCTCAAGAACGCCATCGACTGGGCGTCGCGCCCGTACGGCGACAACGCCTTCGACAACAAGCCGGTGGCTATCATGGGTGCCTCCATCGGCATGACCGGCAGCGCCCGCGCACAGTACCACCTGCGGCAGTGCTTCGTATTCCTCAACATGCACGCCATGAACCAGCCAGAGATCATGGTCCCGTTTGTGTCGGATAAAGTCGACGCCAACGGCAAGCTGACCGACGCCAAAAGCCGAGAGAAGATCGGCCAGTTGCTGCAGGCAATGCTCACGTGCGTTCGTAAGTAGACCCGCCGCCAGCTGAAAACGCAGCCACCACGGACCGCCACTACTTGCCGAGTGCCTGTTTCCGTTGGGCGTCCTGAATATTCGGAATCAGCTTCGGACTGACGTTGACGCCAAGTTCCTTGGCCCTATTGATGTCGGCAATTGCCTTGTCATACTCGGTCTGCATAGCGTAGCAGAACCCCCGATTGTAGTACGCGGTCCCCATCCTGGGGTCCATGTCTATGGCCTTGTTAAGGTCGACCAATGCCTTATCGACCCGGTGAAGCCGAAACTGGGCGAGGCCACGATCACAATAGTATCTGGCCTTATTTGGGTCCAGGGCTATGGCCTTGTCCAGATCAGCAACAGCCTTCTCCGGCTTCTTGCTGTCGATATACGCCATCGCCCTACAGGCCAGCAGGGTTGTGTCCTCCGGATCCATCTCGATGCATGCACTGAAGTCGGAGATAGCATTCTCCAGCCCCTTATGATCCATGTAAGCTATGCCTCGCCGGAACCTCGCCTCGCAGGATTTTGGATCAATCTCAATTGCTGTGGAGCAGTCAAGGATGGCCGCTGACAATTGCCCCTGCTTCGTGTGAAGGTCAGCCCTGAGCAGAAGAGAACGCACAAACTTTGGATCGAGCTCCAGGGCCTTGTCGATGTCCTGCTTTGCTTTGTCCAGCATTCCAAGGCGAAGGTACATGTTGCCTCGCACATGGTACGACTGGGCATTGGGAGTGACATTGATGGCGGCGGTTGCATCCGCCAGGGCCTTGTCAGTCTTTCCCATCATAAAATATGCAAAAGCACGATGCTGGTACCCAAAATTCTCCTTGGGCGAAACGGCAATCAAGGACGTGAAATCTGCGATCGCCTCGTCGTACCGGTGCTGATCGACATAGAAGTCGCCGCGGGTCTGCAGGGCTACCAAGCAGTCGGGCTTGATCTTCAACGCCGCCTGCCAGTCGGCCAAAGCCTTTTCAGTTTGTCCCATGCGCTTGTAAATGTCTCCACGCGCCACGATGGCCAGAACCTGTTTTGGTTCGAGTTCGACGGCCTTGTCGAGGTCCTTGATCGCCCTGTCGAATTGTCGCAATTGGATCCATATGTTGCCGCGGTTTGTGTAGGCTTCGGAAAAACCTGGATTAATATCGATGGCCAGGTTCAGGTCTGCAAGTGCTTCCGCTCGTCTACTCAAGGGCATGAGACAGTTGGCTCGTTCAAGCAGGGCATAGTAGTTCTTTGGGTCGAGCCTGACCGTTTCGGTGAAATCTGCGATCCCCTTCTCGTATTCCTGCATGTGCTTGTAGCAAAGACCACGAAGGTAGAAGGCCTCTGACGCTTCGGGCTTCTGTTGAATGACCTCCGTAGCGTCCGAAATAGCGCGATCGTAGTCCCCTTTCTGCTTGTACAACTCTCCACGCCGGAACTGGGCCAAGGTCGGATCGGAAACCAATGGCAGCATGACCGTCAAGTCTGCAATCGCGTCATCAAGCCGCCCCAAGTCGCTATAAGCGGACGCCCGACGCCAGCGATATTCAGGAGACTTTCCATCAATGGCGATGGCCTTGCTGAACTCGTTCGCGCCTTGTTCAATGTCCCCGCTCTGGCAAAGGGCGAGCCCGCGGTCCAGGTACAGGTCGGCCCAGCCGGGCTTAATCTTGATGGCCGAGGTGAAATCCACAATGGCCAAATCCAACTTACCGTTGCGAGCATACAGACGGCCACGTTGCCTGTATTTGGCAGCATCGCCGCCTTTGGCAGCGATAGCCTGCGTGAGCTCTTCAATGCTCATGTCGCCTATCTGTTCGGTCGGCTTTACTTGACTCTGCCGTGACACTGGCTCGTGCTGGCCAACGCTTGAATCCGCAGCAGGACGATGGCTTTGCGATCCAGACGCACAACCGCCTATGCACATGACAAGACCCACAACGACGCCGGCTAGACTCGCACGCATACCCATAACAAACCTTTCGGTTCCAGATCTGCCGACACACACCCGCAGCAGTGGAGTGAAGATAACACGGTTTTTCGCCGTATTCAACCCAGGCAAAGCATTGCCTGGGCTTTGAGTGAGTGCGCAAGGTTACCCGCGTCCGTCGCCATCGCCGTCATACTTCGACTTCAGCACGCCAATCAGTCGCTGGTAGCCCTCCACCATCGTCTCGAAGCGACGCACCAACTGCTCGACATACTCGCTACGGCCTTCCTCGCTCTTGACCACTGGCGACAGCCAGGTCTGCATCGTCTGGAACTGCTCGTCCAGCACACTTACCAGCATGTCGGCATTCTGACGCACCTGGGCGGACTGCGTGGAGGTCGCCTTGGTCGTCGCGGCCGCGTGCTGGTCCCGCAGCGACTGGATCACCTCGGCCATCCGCGTGGACACCTGCATCATCGCCGCCTGTATCGCCGCGGATTGCTCCTTAATCGCAGAGGACTGCTCCTTAACGGCCGCCGTCTGTGCGGCCAGGTGCTGCTGGAACTCGGCGCCGGCTTGCTTTTTCGTCTCTGTGGCCTTCCCATTCCCATCGGCAGCAATCGCGGCCACGCCGCCGGCAATCACATCCTTGATCCCCTCGAGATTCGCCCCGAACGCGTTGAGCTGGCGGATGATCTGGCCCACCTTGTCGTCGGTCTTGTCGCCAAGCAGTTGGTTACGGCCGAACGTCTTCTTGATCTCCTCCCACCGCCGCTGCTCTTCCTCCGTGAGGCGACCCATGAGTTCCTTGAACTTGAGCATGTTCGCCTCTGCCGACGCGGTCAGCGTCTGCGAGTCCTGCTCGTAGGCGGAGAAGATCTGCGTCCACAGCTCTTCTTCGTTCATCACCGCCAGCACCTTGGCGGCAATGCGGTTCATGTTGCGGTAGCTGCCCTGGAGCAGGA
>Ga0265338_10010926_pt1 | contig 10555 bp, 12 predicted proteins | sample 42126metaG_FD_193579 | JGI IMG/M metagenome (GOLD analysis project Ga0265338, IMG submission 193579) | Rhizosphere microbial communities from Carex aquatilis grown in University of Washington, Seatle, WA, United States - 4-21-26 metaG | ecosystem: Host-associated > Plants > Roots > Rhizosphere... | reverse complement strand
GATGGACTAGTTCTTTTCACTCGGATATTATCTTATCTGATACTAAAGTAGATCATATCACTTCTATTGAAGAAATTAATCAAGAAATCGACAAGATTAGGACACAAGAGCCAACATATCCTGTAACCAAAATAGTTACATTTGCAAATAGATCAGATAACTGGACAGCTGAACAATATGTTCAACAGAGACAATACTTGAATAAAAAGTCAACGGATAAAAAGGAGAATCTAGATTAGACTTTCATTTTTCATTTTCCAATTTCGATGTCTTCTGCTTCTGTTCAAATAGTTGAATGTCCTCAAGAATATAAAGGGTCTTCTACTTCTACTTTCAAGATTTTTTTAGCTGGTGGTATAACAAATTGTCCTGATTGGCAAGCAGAAATTATATCTAGAATTAGTTCTCAAGTAAAGAATTCATCTGTGACTATCTTTAATCCCAGGAGAACACGATGGAAGAAAGATGAAATCAAAGAAGAAGAACAAATTACATGGGAGCATAAATATTTACAATTAGTAGATTTGGTTGTATTTTGGTTTCCAGAAGAAACATTATGCCCCATCGCACTTTATGAATTAGGTGTATGTAATGCGAAAAGAATTGATTCGATTATTATTGGATATCATCGCAATTATAAGAGAAGAACTGATGTTCTTATTCAATCTACATTAGCAGGATATAAAGATAATTTTTATCTAACTTTAGATAAATTAATATCTAGAATACTCGGATTCATCGTACAATCTCAATTAGAATGGAATCCAGATAAGGATACAGTAGAATTTGTGAAGAGGAGAAAGCAATTTTGGGAGAAAACAAAGATAGAAGATGAGCAAGAAACAGAGAGACGAGGAAAGCTTGCCTATGATGATTATGATGATGTTTATCGCCCTCCTTTACTTTCTGATGAGGATGAGTTCGATTTCTAACTCGATCATCATCCTCCAGTGGACGAAAAATTGCTTATACTCCCTGTTCCTCCATTTAGATCTTCTCCTAATTCACCTCCTAATATAATTAAATTTGCATCTGGTGCAGGACAAGTAGTCGGATTTGCTATGACTGTATAACTATTACATGCAAGCGTAGGATCATATAACGATGCAATACTTGGTAATCCATCATATATTTTTAAATAAGAGAGTAGACCAGTCGCTTGAAATCCGCATCCGATATTGAAATAGGTTACACCGTGAACCAAAACTACACGTCCAGTTGGTGCAAATGTTGTTTGTAATACCCCATTTAAATAGAAATAACCCGTTTCAATGGATGCATCCCATTGAAAAATAATATGATTATCAACATTTGATGTATAAAGAATACGCGTAGGGTTATAAAAATCAAGATTTCCATAACCGGAGAATTGCCACCAAAAATAACCAAATGATATTCCAATTCTCCAAGTTAAAGAATCTACATTAATAATTAAATTATTCTGCGCGATTGCAGGTATAGACTCTGTATCAAATCCACATATAATAGATTTATCATAACGTGAATTAATTGCTGCTGAATTATACCAAAAAGAGACACTAAAAGAACGTGTCATATCTTGTATACGCGATAGATCCGGTTTCGAATAAATTAAACCAGGAGTTGGATTTCGATTAAGTGTTATGGGTCCATTATATACTCCCCCACAACCATCAATCGAAGAAGTAAATGCGACAAGCCAAGCAGAATACCCACAACTAGTGGATACACAGTAATTGATGTTATAGTAAGTGAGAGCTAGATGCTGCGGAGAAGTATCAACATCATCAGCTAAACATGGAGCAGTTAAATCAACAGATAATAATCGATGATCTTTAGGTGCAAACATAAACAATTTGAGTGCCCAAAAGATGATAAACAGAACCCCTACAATAACCATCGCTGAGACAATTGCAATTGCTACCCAAACCAGCCATGTCCATGATTTGATTGCCGAGAGATAATCATTCCATTTAATATCAGATAATGACGCTCCTGATTTAGTCTGACCTTCAATCTCAAACCCAGCAGCACGCTCGTAAGGACGCCGTGACGGTTTTGATGCCGAATGAATTTGCTGTAGTCGTTTATTGTACGACATTCTCCATGAACTAATTCCAAGTGAATCGCTCACAATTCAATTATCTAAACTCTCATTTTTAAATGTCTTCTACTTATCAAAATTATGATTTCGGTATGAATTGGAATGAGAAGATTGTACCTATTCTCTTAAATGATCCGAATATTCAAAAGATCTTAGATGCATTTGAAAATGATCCAGATGAAACTTGGGATAGAAAGAGAAACCCTCCTTGTTTTTTATCACATTGGAAAGCGATTACAGATTTATTAGGGGCTATGTTAACAGAAGAAAAGAAAAATAGAATGAATCCTAAATTATCTCGTGAATTTTGGAGTGAATATGATAGAATACACGCGTTAGAGAAAAAACAGGTTTATCTTGATGAAGATCTTCATAAAGAAAGTATGAAATATCATAAATTGCTGATGGAAGGCATCGGTTGGTCTTGGGAAAAGAATCCAACATTTATTGCCTTTTGGATTCCATTTGGCCGGTGTCATGAGTGGAATCTTATATTCTCATTCTATTTAGCAAAGACGGTCTGTCCTGAATTAAAATGGGAAATATTAACATCTGATATTCATACGACAGTAATTTGCAAAGAAACAAAGCAGATATTTGATATTCTTTATTGGGGATTAGATAGAAGATTAGCAGACTACGTTTTTGATCGTCCGTATAGATCTAGAGATAATTCGTTAGGAGGAAATCGTGCATTTAAAGAAGCCAGCGAGAAGCCAAAGAATAAAAGAAAGAGAGGAAACTAGATCACAGTCGCCTTAGTTCATTCATTCTTCAAAAAGATGACTTCGATTGTTATGAATCAAGGTAGTCAATTGAGTATCTATAATTATCTTCAACCTGTTTCTCAGTTTGTACCAAAAGAATCTGAGTCGGGTTCATCGGTATCTGCTCCAGTACAGATTGAATCGAAAGATGAAGAAGTCTGGAAACCCGTTAAAGACCATCCTGCTTGGCAAATATCTTCGCTGGGTCAATTTAAAAATCAATTTGGGGTAATAACAACTCCTTACGATTATCTTGATATGCCATACGTCCAAGTTACAGTTGCAAACATTACACGTGACGTGCATAGATTGGTAGGAGAAGTATTTGTACCGAATCCATCCAATCTACCTGAAATCGATCACATAAATCACATTACTAAAGATAATCGAGCGATCAATTTACGTTGGTGTACGCGTGGTCAAAATGCAGCACATCAAAAGAAGAAAACAGATAAGATATATTCTAGTAAATGGAAAGGAGTTTGTTTTGATTCATCGACAAACAAATGGATGGCTTCTTATAATAACACTGATAAGAATATTCATTATCGTCAGAGATTTGAATATGAAATATTAGCAGCGCTTGCGTATGATAATAAAGTAAAAGAAGTTGGAGATCTCGAATTTACTCTTATCAATAACGTGGAAGATACCGAAGAATATAAAGAATTTAAGAAAATGAAATGGAAAAGACATGGACACATTAAAAGCAGCAGCAGATATTATGGCGTAACTAAGAAAGGAAAGAAATTCGTGGTTCTATTGATAGACACCAGGGATTATAGTCGACATTGGCACGGCACCTTCAAGTCTGAAAAGGATGCTGCTCGAAAATATAACGAAGAGCGCATTAAATTATTAGGAGAAAATTGTAATCGGTTGAATGTTGTGTCTGATGACAGTGAAGAGGAAGAAGAGGAAGAAGAAAAAGAAAAAGACGAAGAGATAGAAGACGATCAGAATAAACGAATTAAACTATCATAGTCCAAATTCCAACATTCATTCGCTTGAATTAAGAAATGTCTGTCTATATTGATGATTCCTTGCACATTTTTACAGTCTTTGCTTTCATTAATATAGTTTTCTATTTGCTCAATGCTTCACATTATTGGCATCATGCAAATGAGACGTTTATTTGTCATCTGCTGTGGTATATGAACATTGGTTTGATTTTATTGATGGTCTGGAATATGTTTTGGGAAGGAACTACGTTGTTTAGTGTTTCATCGGGTTGGATGACTGTGGTTGCTGCAATTCTATTTGGAATCTTCGCTTATATAACGATAGGTTCCAGTATCGCTCTTCTACAACTGATTGTAGTATTTGGTCTATTTGTTGTCATCTTAATTGGAGGTCATAATTATGTTATCGCATTCTTCAACAATCAAGTTACACCAGTCTCTCAAGATTATGTTTATGTCGGAATTGCCTTGGCAATATTGGTTATTTTATGGATTGTATACATAAAGTTCGTAAGAGGACGTCGAACGGTTGAAATCATAATGACTGATTTGACACTATCTTGGATCGTAGCAAATGGCATCCAGATTCTGCGCTACGAGGACGCAAGTAGCGGCTTCAACAACACAACAGTCCCCGTATTTGACTACGACTATTTATTCTTTGTAGGATTCATTATTCTATTTATCGCTTTTCTGATCATATATTATTTCACACAGCCGAAAGACAAAGAACAAGAAAAGGAAACACCGACAACAGAACCAGTAAAACAAATTGATCAAGAACAAACAGTCACAATCTCTACTCCTACTCCTACTACTGAAACTAGCCCTTCGAATGAAAGTAGTACTTTATTACCAGAAGACGAATCCAGTGGACCTACTCCTACTTCTACTGCAGCCAAACTTAAACTCTCTAGATGGAATAAGTTTAGACATCATCGATGTGGTTAACCCAATAGTTTCATTTGTGTTAATTGATCTCTAATTTCTTTTAATTTTTGTGATTTGTCTAAAATATAACGAGGATCGATCGGCCACGCCTCTTCATCGCAGAGAAATTCATATCGATCGACGGCTTTACCGATAGGACTTTCTGCAGGTAATAAAATATTATAATATTGATAGACGAGTTTTATTTTCTTAGGTTCAAATAACTTCTTACCGCATAATACATTCCACATTTGACTTGCATAATTTGAAGGATTTGGAGATCCAAATTCAATAATCACTTTATCATTTTCTTTTGAATTATTACTTAATATAGAAGCAAAATCAGCTGCAAATTGTTGTAAGATCGCTAGGAGTTCATTCTTTTCTATATAAATAGGGGACGTGAAAGTTCCATTATGGAAAGAGCGTCCTAAGTAAGGTAAGGGCGCAGGCTTATCTCTTTCACCATCTAAAAATTTTTCATTTTCATGAGACTGAGCATGAGTTCGTTGATGTTGTACTTGTAAATAATGTTTCAATCGATCTACATCGGTTTGAATCTTTTGAAACATTAAATCAACTGTTTTATTTAATAAACCAAAACATTCATCGTGATCAACTACTGTCTTCTTATACTTCACCTTAGTATCAGACAAGAGCTTGCTCTGTTTTAAACAGAGTTCTAGATCATCTGCTTTCATTTTACATACAATCTCTCTTTGCAATTGACTTAATTTATAAATCTTTTTACGTAATTGAATAAACGTATCAAGCGTTCCTTGAAATTCTTGAACATCGGAGATAATTAATTCCTTTTCATCTTGTAGTGGATCAGTAATATCATTTGGAATTTCAACTTCTTTAATTTGATTTATTTTAAAAAAAGTATCAATTGATTCAATTATCTCATAAGGAACAGACATGTCTCAATCTGAATTAATTCACTCGAGTGATGATGAATTGTATGGTTCAAATGGTGATGAATTAATGTTTTATGTTATGAAGATTGTAATTGAATCAGCGAGAGTAGATAATCCTAGATTTTCCACCCCTACAAGAAAAGAATTACTAGATAATGAAATAACTCGTGCTAGATGTTTTAAATCAGTAATGACTGAATTAAAACAAAAAGATCCGAATTGGGGCGAGGAATGGAATTAAAAAATAGATTTTGTTTAAAGAAATTGAATCAAATAGAAAAATGTAGGAATTTATTCAAAATGGCTGCATATCGACCTTATGGTAGTAGTTCTAGTTATGGTAGAGGTATGGAAATGGGATATGGGAAAGATTTAGATTTAGATGGTTCTGTTGCTAAAGAACTTGGAGTAATGGAACATGAATCAAGTTATTTTTATTCGTGGTTTCGATTAGCAACAGGATTTGTTGGAAATTTCGGTGCATTTTTTGTTGTACTTTTTATCAATTCTAGTATTACCTATGCAGGAGATCAACAAATATTAATCCAATTTATTAAAGGATTATTTATTACTTATTTTCTTTATATTTTACCAGTTCATCTTGCATGGACCGATGTCAGATCCGAGCTTGAAGTATTCTGTCGATTCCTCTATGTGATGAGAATGGCACCTAAAAGATTTGGATATTTTCACGAAAATACATTTAGATTTCAAAGATCAGCAATATGGGTATTAATAGCTGATATATGTGGTCTTAGTGCTGCTTGGGCTGTAGCTGGTGCAATCAACATATATGTTCAATCAGGAAGAGATCAAATTGGAGAAATTAATGTAGTATTAAATGGTGATTATTCTAAAACAATTATTGGATTATCTTTAATTGTTTTTATTATGTTTGAAGGTAGAATTTGGTTTGTTCGTAATATGCTTGATAATGAACAAAATATTATTTGGAAACAATCTACCGTTACAGCAGCTGAAGCGAAAGATCACGTGCTGTCGCTTAGAAAATTGGAAGTGGAAGCAGATACTAGATTGAATATGGGAATTGTATTTTTAGGATTTTGGACATTTATGTTTGGTCCTTATTTACAAGGCTTACCTTATCTAATACCTGTATTAATTATCAACCCAATGAGTGGACATACAGGCGATATGGCATTTTTTGTTGCTTATGTTGCAGTTGGTTATGGTATAATGTGGGTTGGACAAGAAATCGTTCAAGAAATGGCTAAATGGACAAATCGATTTGCATATGGTCTAGAAAAAGTAGCAATTGTACCGACCTAAAGCTCGAAAATCTAGATTTTCGAGCTTTATAACCCCTTGACTATTATATTACATGGATCCCCTTTGTTTGCTGCTGTTGTTACTTTTCCAATAAAATTATCCCATTGCCATTGTTGTAATTGATGTAATAGAATAGTTAATAATTCTATTAAACAGATATCAATCAACTCGTATATTTCTTTTTTTGTTTTATTTGATGTGCCAGGAGTTTGAACTTGTTGATTTTTCTCTGTGAAAAAATGTGGTATTCCTTGATCTTTTTTACTTGCAATATCAAATGTAGTAGATTTAGAACCTGGATCACGATGTAAATTAAATACACGATTTCGTTTTAAATCCGTATCATAAACATTTAATAATTCTTTTTGATTTGCATACAACTCATACATTTTTGGAATGGTAGTATTAAACCATTCATCATCAGGTAATTTAAAATTATCAGAATTAGCTTCAGCTCCTTCAATAGAAGTACGAATCAATGCATGACGTTTCATTAAAATAAGAAGATGCACCAGCGCGTAATCACAAAATAATGGAAATAAATGCAACCCTAAATCTTTTAATAATTCACCTAAATATTCAATCATTTGATCAGGAGATTTATCACCTGAAGCAATGGCAATTTGTAAATAAGCTTTAATAAAAGCTAAATTGACTGAAATTGATGTAGAACGTATAGGTATAGGTTGAATCATAAATCTTTGTTTTCTAATTTCATCTGTCACACCCTTTGCTTGAACCAAATTTTGTAATTCACCATCAATTTCTGTAGTATATGCTTTAAAACATGCCATTAAAAAATCACCTACATGATAAGGGATGCTAGTATTATGTACTATTTGTGCTGTACCAAATTTGGTTACAGTACCATAAGGTTCAGATTCTTTAGATCCACCAGCACCATTTGCACCACCAGGTGCACCTACTACACCTTCTACTGTATATCTTTCCCCTGCTTTTAAATTTGTAATTACAGTTTGAAAATCAGTATAAGGTACACCATTCATACGAATAGATGATGTTGAACCACGTATTCCATATCTACGAAATGCTACTTCACCACGAAAAACAAGCATAATAATTGGATGATTCCATGGGATAGATTCAACAAAATTCTTTTCTGGAAATAATGCTTCTGATCTTACATTTGTACGATAATGTTTTCTTGCAGTTGGATCTTGATTTTGTATAATTAATGCTTGTTCAACTTCAACTGCTTGACGTCCTGCTGTTCTAATAATTTCACATCTTTCATTCTCATATTTCTTTTTCTTAGGTCCACTTGGAACAATTGCATATTGAGAAAGTGCATTATATTCTTTATTAATATCATTTCTTATTCCATTAAATTTTGGATCAAAATTAGTATCATCTTCTTCTTTATCTTCTAGTGATTTTCTCTTACCAGAACCATAAATTGGATTATGAACACGATGCACAATTGCTCCACCACTGTGACGGAAAGACATGATGGCAAAACAAATTAACTACTCAGATTTGAATTAAATTCGATGTTTTATTTCATATAGTTCGATTTTTAATTATTCTTTCGGGTATAGCTGGTAATGATCCAGGACTGATTCTTATAATAGGTTGAGAAATAATTAAACTTTTTAATAACGTCTCGTATGATTCTTTGCCATTAAATAATCTTTTTAATATATTTAATTGTCCTTTTATAAATTCATTGGGTGTTTGAACTAATTCGATTTCAATTAATTCAATAGCTTCAGGAATTGTTAGATGAATTATCAAATTCTTATTATCCATTTTTTAATTTCAGGTATTTTATTTTACTGGCTAGGAGCACATAATTATTTCATTTTAATTGGTATCATTATTATCATCTATCAATTTGTGCATATTCAACAATTACAACAGATTATCCGAGATCGAAAATGATTTCAATCTCACAATTCAAAATGCTTTTCGCTAGTTACCCCGATCGAACTAAAACTAAAAGAAAATTAGGCTTTTCTGGTATTATTAATGTGATTAATATTCCTTCTACTACTTGTCTCGTTCAAGAAGAAGAAGAAGAAGAAGGTGATAAACTCTGTTTATCACCTTCTCTTTCTCCTTCTCCTCCCATCAAGAAACTGAGAAAATGTCCATCGTGTCTTCGTACTGGTCATAAAGCAAAGACATGTCCGGAAGCTAAGTGCTGTGATTGTGGACAGATTGGTCATGCATCCTCTAGTTCAGCTAAATGTTCTCAACATATTCCTTTAACTAAAAAAAGAAGAAAAAGATTAACTGAGCGGACAATATTTGATCATCGTGGAGATATTATTTCAGTTCAAAATGATGATACAGATGAAGAAGAAGAAGAGTTACCTGATCCTTCGATTTCTACTTCTCTTTATTGCTCTAATTGTAACGGAATGGTTGGACATTCATTTTCTAATTGTTCTAAAGCGACGTGTAACTACTGTCAGCAAATAGGGCACGGTGATAGGTTCTCTGTGTTTTGTACCACTCCTGTATCTTCTTGATTCATTTTTCGTTAGTTCATCAGAATGAGTACAATCAACATACAAACTGAAAGCGTGATCATTAATAATTATCCTTCACCTGCTCCAGAGAAGAAACAAGAAGAAGAGAAAGAAGAGATATGGAAATCAATTCCTGGATTTCCTGAAGAGTATCAAGTTAGTAGCATAGGCCGAGCTAGAAAAGGGACGAAAATCAAAAGATTGACTATGGGACATGGATATAAATCTATATCAATCAACAAGAAAGACTACAGAATTGCTAATTTAATAGGACAAGCATTTATCCCCAAACCACAGAGCGACAAACCGATGACCATTGATCATATTGATCATGATACTAGTAATAATCACGTCGAGAATTTACAGTGGGCATCAGCGAGTCAACAGACCTGTCATCAAAGAAAGCGGAAAAAGTCCAAAAGAAAATTAACGAGCAAATATAAAGGAGTCTCTTTCAGGAAGTCCGAGGGTCGATGGCAGAGTAAAGTTAATATCAACGGCAAACGCGCTTATCAAGAATTATTTGATAATGAAATGGATGCAGCTGCTGCTTATGATCGCAAGGCGAAAGAAGTACATGGAAAATATGCTGTTCTAAATAATATCGAAGAATCAGAAGAATATCAAAACTTTAAAAAGAATAAGAAATGGAGAAGAGAAGGCCTTAAAAACAGTTCGAGTAGATATTATGGAGTCGGATTACATTCCAATAAATTCATGGTTAGCGTGAAAGATCCTAAGGAAACGAAAAGAGTATATGGTGGTCGTTTCATATCTGAAAAAGAAGCAGCCAGAAAAGCGAATGAGTTACTGATTAAAATTCATGGACCAACTTATAACAAATTAAATGTGATAAGTTCAGATGAAGAAGAGGAGGAAGAACAGTCAAATAAGAGAGCGAAATATACTGAAGAGGAGAAGTCTGGTTCGCGCTCAACAGCCTGAGTCAGGACAAAAAGGCGGGAAATCATGGCTGCCACCTTCTTAGTTCATTGATTTAGGCCATTGTGAATTCGTGTTTTTTTATGTAAGCTCGGCCGGAAAGATAGGCCCTATTGTGAATTTTTGTTTGAATTTTGGGCCCGTTGTTGACTTTTGCACTAAGTAT